>Ga0247727_10003763_pt1 | contig 33133 bp, 31 predicted proteins | sample WisWelCaveWW1625_FD_202498 | JGI IMG/M metagenome (GOLD analysis project Ga0247727, IMG submission 202498) | Biofilm microbial communities from Wishing Well Cave, Virginia, United States - WW16-25 | ecosystem: Environmental > Aquatic > Deep subsurface > Groundwater > Cave microbial mat | place...
GGGAGGGGGTCCGCTTCCGCGCGGAATGGGACTGGACCGGCACGCAGGACCCGACGCCGTGGCTGTCGATTCCGGAGTGCGTGCGATTCCTCGGCGGCCTCCTCCCGGACGGCTGGGCGGCGCTCATGGAGCGCAACCACGCGCTGGCGCTGCGCGGCCGGGAGATCCTCCTCGAGACGCTGGGCCTCCCGGCGCCCTGCCCCGACGGGATGATCGGCGCCATGGCCGCTTTGCCTCTGCCCGCCGCCGGACCCGGATCGCCGGCGGCGCGGCTCGACGCGGACGCCCTCGGGACCTGGACCCGCGATCGCGGCGTCGAGGCGATCTTCTTCCCCTGGGCGTGCGCCGGCGGCAAGGTGGTGCGCGTCTCGGCGCAGATCTACAACCACGAAGCGCAGTACCGGGCGCTCGCACCACTTCTCGCGGAGGCCCTTCGAACCGTGGCCCCCCGATGAACTCCGGAGAGGATGGCCCGACGGTGAGCGATCCGCACGACGGCACCGGCGAGCGGCTCCGCCGGGTCCTCCAGGAGGAGTTCGGTCTCGAAGCGTTCCGCCCCGGGCAGGAGGAGGCGACCTCCGCCGTCCTGGCGGGGCGCGATCTCGTGGCGGTCATGCCGACGGGGTCGGGGAAGTCGCTCTGCTTCCAGCTCCCGGCCCTGCTGCTCGACGGCACGACGATGGTGGTCTCGCCGCTCATCGCCCTGATGAAGGACCAGGTCGACGGGCTCCGCGGCCGGGGCTTGCCGGCGGCGGCGGTACATTCGGGGCTGGCCGCCGCGGAGCGGGCCGCGGCCGAGCGGGACCTCGCGGAGGGGCGGCTGCGGCTCGTCTACGTCGCCCCGGAGCGGCTCGCGAGCGCCCCGTTCCGGGCCACCTTGACCCGGGCGCGCATCACCCGCCTGGTCGTCGACGAGGCGCACTGCATCAGCCAGTGGGGGCACGATTTCCGCCCTGACTACCGGCGCCTGGGTGAGCTGAAGCAGCAGCTCGGCGTGCCGGCCGCCGCCTTCACCGCCACCGCGACTCCCGAGGTGCGCGCCGACATCGCCCTGCAGCTCCACCTCGCCCGGCCCCTCGAGATCGTGACGGGCTTCGAGCGCCCCAACCTGACGCTCGCCGTCGAGTCCTGCCGATCGCGGGCCGACAAGGGGCAGGCCGTCGACCGGCTGCTGCGCGACGTCGGGCCGCCCGGCATCGTCTATGCGGCCACGCGGAAGAACGTCGATCTCTGGACGGAGCATCTGGAGGCGCGCGGGCTGCGGGCCGGCCGCTACCACGCCGGACTGGACGATGCCCTCCGGGTGCGCGTTCAGGACGACTTTCTCGCCGGCCGCCTCGACGTGATCGCCGCCACCAACGCGTTCGGGATGGGTGTCAACAAAATCGATCTCCGCTTCGTGGCGCACGCCGACGTGCCGGGCAGCGTGGAGGCGTATTACCAGGAGGTCGGGCGCGCCGGTCGGGACGGTTTGCCGGCGCGGGGTGTCCTGCTCTTCTCACCCGCCGACCTGCGGACCCAGGAGTTCTTCCTCGCCGGGTCGAACCCGACGCCGGAGATGTTCCGGCGCGTCTGGGCGCTTCTTGGCGAGGGGGACGACGAGGAGGCGATCGAGAGCGGCGCGGCCGCCGCCGGAGGCGCCGATGGGATGGCCGCGGCGACCGCGGCGCGGCTCCTGCGCCGGGCCGCGGAGGCCCTCGGGGTCGCGCCCGGATCGGGCGAGCCACCGATCGATCTGGCCGGGCAGGCGGAGAAGGCCCGGCGCGATCGGCAGCGCCTCGACACCATGCTCGGTTATGCCTTCGGGCGCGGCTGCCGGACGCGCTTCATCTATGACTATTTCGCGGGCGCCGGGCGATCCGGCGCGATCGCGCGCTGCGGCACGTGCGATGTGTGCCTGGGCTGGCGCCAGGAGGACGGGCGGCCGCTCGACGACCGGGAGTTCGAGCGCGTCCGCGTCGCCCTGTCCGCCGTGGCGCGGCTGCCGGCGAGGTTCGGGGTGGAGCGGATAGCGCAGGTGCTCGTCGGGAGCCGCAGCCGGCAGGTGGTCGAGCGAGGGCTCGACCGGATCCCCACCTTCGCCCGGCTCGCCGGCATGGAGATCGGCGAGGTGAAGGGGATGCTCGACGCGTTGGTCGAGGCGGGCCTCCTGGAGCGCCGCGGCATCGAAGGCGGGAGGCCGGGCGCGTTCGTCCTGGCCCTCAGCGACGAGGGCGTGGCGGTCATGCGCGCCGAGCGCCGGCCGCTCCTGGCGCTTCCCGGCGCCAGGGCCGCGAAGACCCCGCCCCCCCGGCGGGCGCGCCGAGGCGTTCGGGGCGGGACAACGCCGCCCCCTGGCACGACGGGAACGCGGGTCCGCGGCGGAGATGAGCCGCGGCCCGACCCCGACCTGCTGGCACGGCTGAAATCCTGGCGCGCGGCCGAGGCGAAGCGCCGGGGCGTCCCGGCTTACGTCGTCTTCCACGACTCGACATTGGCCGACCTGGCGGCGCGTCCGCCCAGGGACCGCGCGGGCCTGGTCGCCGTCCGGGGCGTCGGGCCGGCGAAGATCGAGGCCTACGGCGACGCGCTCCTCCGAATGCTGCTTGCGAGGCCGGCCGCTTCCCCCTAGAATGGGCGCACCCATGGCGAGCCGGGCTCCCCAAAAACGCTGCGAGTTCGACGAGCAGAATCTCATCCTGCGCCTGGAGCGGACGATGCCGGCCGATGTCGGCCTCATCTCGCCCGTGGTCGAGAGCGTCATGGAGATGGTCCGGCAGATGGGGTGCGCCGCCGGCCAGGAATTCGAAGTCGAGACGGCGCTCCGGGAAGCGCTGGCGAACGCCATCCGTCACGGCTGCGGGCAGGATCGCAGCAAGCAGGTGCAGTTCTGTATCGCCTGCGACGAGGCCCGCGGAATGCTGATCGTCGTCCGCGATCCCGGGCCGGGCTTCGACCCCAAGTCGATCCCGAGCCCGATCCAGGGACAGGAGGTCTACTCCACGCACGGGCGGGGCATCTTCCTGATCAACCAGCTCATGGACGAGGTGCGCTACGAGAGAAACGGTGCCGAGATCGTCATGAGGAAGGGTTGATCGGAGGCGGACGCGAGGCCGCCGCCCGGGGCGCGCTGGCGCCGCTCGTCCTGGCCGCGCTGGCGGCGGCGTTTCACACGATGCCGGTGGGGCCCGGCGACGCGCTCGCCGCCGCGGCGAAGTGCACGCCGCGCCTGCAGGTGTTCTTCGCCGCCGACTTCAAGGACCAGGCCTACCAGCAGAAGGCCTATCATCGAGTTGGATCGTCCTGGAAGCGGCCGGCCGGCAGCCCGAAGGCGGGCGGCAAGACCGTCGTCATCGTCACAATCGGCGGCGACGGCAAGGCCACGCCGCCGGACCTGCACCTCAAGAGCGGCTCCGACGCCTGGGACGCCGCGGCCGCCGAGGCCGTGAAGAATGCCTCGCCCTTCGACCCGCTTCCGAAGGGCCACTCCGGCCCGTCCGTCGAGGTCCACTTCCACTTCGAGTGCGCGGCCTGAGGCCGGCCTCGCGTCCTCTCCCCGCCCTGACGCCTTTCGAGCGCCCGCGCTCCGCCCGCGCCGACTTCCGGGTGCCGCGCGATCCCTGAAGGAGCCGCCGGAGATGCCCCGCGGGGTGATGGTCCAGCAACACGGCTCGCGGAAGGTGCCTCGCGCCCTGCACCCGGCCGATGCAGCCGCGGGAGCCGCATCGGCACCGGAACGGCCTGGCCATCTCCCATTCGGTCGCCGGATAGAAAATCGTCAGGAGCTCGCCGGACCGGATGTTCCTCAAGGCGAGGACATTGCGGCGGGCGATGTCGATCCGGAGATTCGGCTCGCAGCTGTGATTCAACAGGTTGAGACAGGTGGGATCATGGGCATGCGCCCCGACGCCGACCTGGACCGACTGATAGGTCGGCCGCGCGAGAATCCGGCATCCCGCCCAGGAGTGAATGGCCTCACCTCTCCGGATGGGCCTCCTGGCCACGAGACCAGCGCCGATGCGCAGGTTCCCGGTCTTCCTGAACGGTGAGTATCGCAGGGATCGTCGCTCCGCCGGGATCGTATCATCCGCCTTGACGGCACGCGCCGCACTGTCTAGCCTTTGACCATCGGAGGTGGGTCGACGATGCCCTGGTCGCTCTGGATCCTGCTCGGGTTCGTCCTGCTGGCGATGGAGCTCGCGACGCCGGGCGGCTTCTTCATCGCCTTCTTCGGAGTGGCGGCGCTGGTGGTCGGCCTGCTCACCGGGCTCGACGTCATCGGGCCGGTCTGGGTCCAATGGCTCCTGTTCTCGGTGCTGAGCGTGCTCTCCCTGCTCCTGTTCCGCAAGCCGCTTCTCGAATGGATGAAGGGGCGCGAGCCGCAGCATCCGGCGATCGACTCGATCGTGGGGGAGACAGCGCTCCTGACCGAGGACCTGGCGCCGGGGGCGGTCGGCAAGGCGGAGCTACGCGGCGCCTCCTGGAGCGTGCGCAGTCGCGAAGAGAAATCGCTCCGGCAGGGGCAGCGCTGCCGGGTCGAGCAGGTGGATGGTCTGACGCTGTGGGTGCGGGCCGAGTAGCCGGCCGGGCAGGGGGGACGCTCATGACACCGATGCTGATCGTGGCCGTGGTTCTGGCGGTGCTCGTCTTGATCGTGATTGCGCGCACCGCCGTGGTGGTGCCGCAACAGAGCGCCTACGTCGTGGAGCGGCTCGGCAAGTATGCCGGCACCCTGCAGGCGGGGTTCCATCTCCTGGTGCCGTTCTTCGACGTCATCCGCTACCGGCACTCCCTCAAGGAAAACGCCGTCGACATCGCGGAGCAGGTCTGCATCACGCGTGACAACGTCCAGGTGCACGTGGACGGCGTGCTGTACCTCAAGGTCCTAAACCCCGAACGGGCGTCGTACGGCGCCGCCGACTATCTGTTCGCGATCTCGCAGCTCGCGCAGACGACACTCCGCAGCGAGATCGGCAAGATCGACCTCGACCGCACCTTCGAGGAGCGCACCCACATCAACGTCCAGGTGGTCAACGAGCTCGACAAGGCGTCGGAGCCGTGGGGGATCAAGGTCCTGCGCTACGAGATCAAGAACATCACGCCGCCCCAGGACGTCCTGGCGGCGATGGAGAAGCAGATGCGGGCGGAGCGGGAGAAGCGCGCCGTCATCCTTTCTTCCGAGGGGCAGCGCGACGCCGCCATCAACACCGCCGAGGGCCAGAAGCAGCAGGTCATCAAGGCCTCGGAGGCCAACCGGCAGCAGCAGATCAATGAGGCCGAGGGCGGCGCGGCCGCCATCCTGGCGATCGCCAACGCCACGGCCGAGGGGATCCGCAAGGTGGCCGAGCAGATCCAGGTATCGGGTGGCTACGAGGCGGTCCAGCTCCGCGTCGCCGAGCAGTACATCCAGCAGTTCGGCGAGCTGGCGAAGGCGGGGAACACGCTCGTCCTGCCCGCCAACCTCGCCGACGTCGGGTCGATGCTCGCCCTGGCGATGAACGTCATCGGCCGCCGCCCCCCCGGGGCGCCCGGTGCGGGCTTCACCCCGGCCCCGCCGGCCCCGCCGCGCGGCGGAGCGGGAATGAGCCCGCCCGCGCCGGCGCGCTGAACACGCCGGGCCGTCGCCCGGCGCAGCCCCGGTGATCTCAGGAGGACGCCGGGGCGACCTCGCCGGCGAGGTGGATCGATCCGGTCGGCTGCGGCGACCCGCCGACGGGCTCGTCGGTGACGGCGGCGAGGGCGATCACCTCGATTCCGGGCGGGATCGAAACCTGCAGTGCCGCCTCGCCGAGCGCGTCGACGTCGAAGGTGCCGGCCGAGATTTTCTCCTGCTCCGGCGTGATGAACCAAAGCTGGTACGTGCGGCCGGCTCCGGCCGGGCGCAGGGCGGCGGCGTAGAAGTGCCAGGTGCGGCGCGACGGCTCCCAGAAGATGCGCGCCGCGGCCTGGGGCTGCGACCCGGCGCCCGACAAGGAGACGACGCGAACCGCGGGGGAGCGGAGAATGCGCACGGTCTCCGTGGCGGCCTGCGTTGCCTCGCGCAGCCGGACGATCTCACGGTCCTGCGCGTCGACGCGCTCCAGAAGCGCCTGCCGCGCATTCCAGCCCGGGAGGGTGAGCGCCACGGCGGTGATGAGCGCCGCGGTGCCCGCGGCCAGCGCCGGACGCACCCAAATGCCGGACCACCCCCCGGCGTTCCACCGGCCGATCGGCTCACGATCCGCTGGCCGTGCCGGTCGCGAACGAGAGGGGGCGGCGGAAACGCGGCGCATCAGCGTGGCGCGAACGTCCGCAGAAGGCGGCACGGCGTCCAGGACGAAAGGCAGGTGACCGAGCACGGCCTCCGCCTCGGCGAGTCCGCCGGCGCAACGCGGACAGCCGGAGGCGAGGTGGTCGGCGATAGCGGCGCTCTCGACCGGGTCCAGCGCCTCGGCGGCGTACAGGATCAGCAGGTCCCTGCGCTGTCCGCAGCTCATGCTTCCTCCGCCGGTCATGCGGTCTCCACGCTTCCGTACTCATTCACGAGCGCGTCGCGCAACCGCGCCAGCCCCTGCCGGATGCGGCTCTTCACCGTGCCGAGGGGTTCCCTGAGCGTCCGGGCGATCTCGCCGTGGCTGAGGCCGTCGAAGAACGACAGCTCCACCGCCCGCCTCTCCGCCGCCGACAGCCCGGCAAGCGCCCGCCGGATCCGGGCCTTCCGCTCGGAGTCGGCCGCGTCCCGATAAGGGCCGTCGTCGATCGTCGTCGCCGCTGCGCCCGTCTCCAGCGAGGACGGCAGGTCGACCATCACGTCCGCGCGCCGCCGGCGCCGCAGACGGTCGATCGCCCGGCTGCGCGCGACCGTCATCAGGTAGGCGAGCGGCGCGCCGCGATCCACCCGGTAGCGCTCGGCCTTTTCCCACAACTCCCAGAACACATCGCCGAGCACCTCTTCCGCCTCCGAGCGATCGCGCAGGATGCGCAGGCAGAGGGCGAGCACCTGGCCCCCGTGGCGGTCGTAGAGATCCCGGAGCGCGGCGGCGTCCCCAGCGGCGATTCCGGTCATCAGCGAGCGGTCGTCCTGCGCGTCCGGCACGTCCACCTTCCCGAAAGCGAAGACTACAGGCATTGGAGCGAAAACGACAGGGGGACGGGCCGTGCGGCGTCCGGCCCGTCCCCCCTCCTACCGGCCGGTCAGTCCGTCAGGCCGTGATGCCTGTGGTTCCGGCCGTTCTGCGGCGTCGGCTCGTAAGGGAAGACCTTGTTGAAGGCGACGTCGTTGCGGTCCACGCCGTCACCGACCGGGCCCTGGATGAAGAGCGGCAGGGTCCGGAGGTCGCTCAGAAGCGCGGTCACCGCGATGTCCACGACGTCATCGCCGAAGCGCCGGCCGTTCGGCCAGCCCCCCGGGATGAATCCGCCGTTGCCGAAGGGGTCCTGGATGGCGCTCGGCAGGACGTCGCCGCCGAACACGCCCAGCCTGGAATAACCGGGGTCGTCCGGGTTGGCCGTGTGGTCCGGACCGCCGCCGGCAAGCCGCGCCCCCGGCGTCGACAGGTCCACCTTGATCATGTCGGGAATGAAGATCCCGGCGATGTCGGTGCGTCCGGTCTCGACCGCCGGCTGCAGGCCGCTCCCCGGCACGACGAGCAGGTTGAGCAGGCGCGCCAGCTCGGGGTTCTCGGCGTATTTGCGGAACAGCAGGGCGTCCGCCGACGGGCGCGTGCGGCTGTAGCGGTCCTTGTCGGCGATCGCCACGAGCCCCTCGTTGAAGAGCGGGTTCCCCTGGCGGGCAACCTGGACGAAGCCGTCGGCGAGGCGGGCAAGACGGATCGCGTCGAGGATCGGGGCCGCCTGGCGGCCGGTGGACGTCCTCTCCAGGGAGTCGTCGCGCAGGATCGAGAACCGCCGGCGGCTGGTCGAGGCATAGACGCCGACGACCTGCCGGTCGCCGCCCAGCTCCGACATCGGTATCTCGAGACCCATGAAGTGGAGGTTGTAGCCCCCCTGTGAGTCGAACCGGCGCCCCAGTTGCAGGAGGTCGAAGATCCCCTGGATGTCGGCGTAGAAGCCGTCATCGCGCTGGCCGGCGAACGCCAGGTAGCCACCTTGCAGGGTGGCGATCCCCTGGGCCGTATACCGATCGAGATCGGCCTCATCCGCCACGCCGTCCTTCGCCGGGTTGTCGCCGTCGTCACCCTGGTTGTAGAAGGGGGTGGCGATACCCTGGTTATTGGGCGGGACGACGCCGGATCCGAGGGCCGTTTTCCGGCCCGTCCGCCGGTCGAGCTTCGTCACCGTGTAGGTCTGGGTTAAGTTCTGGCTGGAGTCGTCCACGTTCTGGATGACGCCCAGGTACGACTGCAGGATCGTGTTGACGCTCTTGAACGCCGTCTTGAAGCGGAACTGGTAGGAAATCGTCGGTTCGCCGGCGGCCAGGTCGCGGCCCAGGGCGACGTGGATCTCGTACAGCACGTCGTCGTCGAAGTTGTACTTGTTGGGGCCGATCCCCGGCTCCTCGAAGGGGTAGACCGACAGCCCCACGACGAGGCTCCTCTCGGCCCCGTCCTGGTCGACGAAGGCGTAGACGTCGGTCGTATTGGCCGCCGGGTCGAGGACGACGAGCGGAGCGTCCATGTGGCTCGAGGCCCGGGCCGGCCCGGTCAGAAGGCCGGTGAGAAGGAGGCCGGCGGCGAAGCCGCCGGCCGCGAGGACTGCTTTCTTTCTGCTGAAGCTCATTCGCGGCTCCTTTTCGGATTCCGATTCGTGTTTCCAGGTTAGAGAGAGCGTTCGGACTCAGTGATTACGAACCTCATCCCGCGGGTGGATGGCGTCGGGCCGTCGCGACACGCAGGCTCTCGAGATGCCGCCGCTCGGAGGGCAGCAATCCCGACGCCATCGCCGTGGCATCCTCGATTCGCTCCACGGCTTCGCAGGCGTCGCCGGACGCCGCCGCGATGGCGGCGGCATGGAGAGCGAGGCGCGGCGCGCGTGTCCCGTGCGCGAGGGCCCGCCGCGAGTAGCCGCGTGCCTCGTCGATGCGCCCCGCGGCGGCCAGCGCCGCGGCGACCGCGTCGAGAGTCAGGGGGTCCTGCCGGACGTCCAGTTCCGCGAGGGCGAGCCGCACGGTGCGCTCCAGGTCCCGGCCGCTGGCGGCGAGATAGAGCGCGACCGAACGCGGGTCCTCGCCGCAGCCGTCGGCGAGGAGGCGCGTCTCGACGTCCATTGCCTCGGCCTCCAGCCCGGACTCGATCAGCGCCTCGTACAGCGTCCAGAGGTAGGCCGGCAGCGGGTCGGCCGCCACCGCCGCCCGAAGCGGCGCGACGGCGTCCTGCGACCGTTGTTCTGCGAGAGCGAGCATCCCGCGTGCGTGCAGCGCCGGCGGGTGATCGGGGACCAGGGCGAGCGCCGCGTCAGCGAAGCGGCGCGCCTCGTCCGGCCTTCCCGCCTCGATCGCGTAGTGCGCCAGCCGCGCGCGGTACCAGGCGGCGCCGCGCGCGTCGCGCGGGTCGGCCGCCTGCGCGGCGCGCGCCATCGCCTCCATCGCGCCGTCCCGGTCGCCGAGGAGCCAGCGCAGGTGGGCCGCTCGGCTCCAGGACTGCGAGCCCGGGTTGTCGTCCGCCATCCGCTGGTAGTGGATCGCGGCTTCCTCCAGGCTCCCCTGCTCCATCAGCGCGTCGCCGAGGACGGCCCAGGCGAGCCAGGACGGGGACCGGGCGGCGAGATCCCGCGCCACGGCCTCCCCCTCGCTGAAGCGATGCATCGACACGAGGGCGTGAGCGCGCAGGAGCCGCGCGTCGGGGTTGCCGGGTGCGCGCCTCTCCATGCACGCCGCGGCCTGCAGCGCCAGGTCGAAATAGGAGTGGTCGTGATCGATGGCTTCCCGGCCGATCCAGGTCCAGCCGAGGCGCTCCAGGTACGGGAGCGGGTTCGACGCGACGCGCGTGCGCTCCTTGATCCGCCGAATCTCCGGGGCGTCGGGCCGCTCGCCGGCATCGCGTTGCAGGACTATGTCGCAAGGGTCGGGATGGCCGACCGCGCATCCCGAACCGAGCACCGGCGCGGACAGAAGCAGGATTGTCGCCGCAGCGCGCAGACTGACAACGGACATGAGGATCGCCTCCTTGGCGTTGCGCCCGAGAGAGCGGGCTCATCCATGCATACGAAGCAGGGGGCCGGGCTGGATGATCCCGGCGGCCTCAGAACCGCCAGGTCAGCTCGAAGCGCCAGAGCCGGGGATTGCCTGGAGTGAACTGGACATCGCCGACGGGGGCCGGAGGGATGCCTGGTCCTCGAAGGGGACCTGCAGTCGGGGGACACGCCGATGAGGGCGGGCGGGCGATGACCGTCGAGCCGTCGCCGGCAGCATCGATGGCGTCCAGTCCACCCGCGCCGGGTGTCTCCTGCTCATCGTCTCCAGCCTCGGCGACAAAATCCACCCCCAGGCGACGGAGTAGAGAGGCCGGTCACAGCGGAGATCGAAGCCCTACCTCAGCTCCTCTTTGCGGAACGAACCGGGCCACTGCACGAAATCGCCGTTTGAGAACACGATGTCGCAGTCGATCGACAGGGTCGGGCCGACGTTCCCCAGGCCGTCGTAGAACCCGTCGGTGGCGTACGAGAGCAGGGCGTAACCCGAACCGTCGCGGTAGGCGCGGAACTGGAACGGCCGGCCCCAGGCGTCGCTCAGGCGCAACCCGGCGATCGATTCGGCCGGGAGCTTCTTCACCAGGCAGGAGCCGACCGCGTCGAGATCCTCGCACGCAGGGTATCGGCCCTCCTTCTTGGACCACTCCTCGACCACCTGGCCGAACTTCCTCAGGTCGGAGATGGTGCGCCGCCGGTTGCCATACGAATAGGCCTCGCCCATCCCGAGCATGTCGGCCTGCTGCTGCGTCAGCGACGCCCCCATGGCCCCGGTCAGCATCAGCATCCGGATGAACGTCTTCGCGCCCGCGTCGTCGGCGGTGACTTTGCTGACGACCAGCGCCTTGCCGCGGTCGTCGGACAGGATCTTCTGGACCAGATCCCCGGCGGCGCCGTCGTCCTTCAGGATCCTCTCGATGACCGCCGGCCGGTCGGTCGGAGTTCCGACCAGCCGGTCGATGACCTCCTGGCGCATTGCCGGGTCCGTGACCAGCGCCTCGACCACCTGCTGGCGGACCGCGGCATCATCGAGCTGCTTCTTGATGTCCTTGGCGCATCCGGCGAGCCCCAGGAGCGAGACCGCCGCCAGGGCGGCGGCCAGGGCGGGAATCGGGGCGCGGGGCCGGGCGACGAGCGGGACGACGGGCGGGACGTGGCGACGGGCGGTCATGGACACCTCCCTGGGAATGTCGCCGGCGGCGACGGCCGGCGGGGGCGTGCGACAGTCTAACGGATCGGCTACCGGATCAGGATGACCGAAGTCTGCGGCGTGCCGATGCAGCGCGCGCCGTCGGGTCCGACCACCGCGTCCTCCTCCAGCCCGGTGTGGATCTCGTAGTCGATCTCCGGCGGCTTGAAGTAGATGAGCGGCTCGACCGCGAACACCTGGTCCGGCTCGATGGTGAAGCGGACCGCGTCGCCGTAGCGCTCGCGCCAGTCCGGGCCGAGGAGCGGCCCGACGTCGTGGACCTTCAGGCCGATGGCGTGGCCGGTGCCGTGCGGGTACTCGGGATAGCCGTCGGCGACGAGCGACCCGCGGCCCGCCGTGTCCACGTCGAGGCCGGTGTTCCCCGGCCGCAGGGCCGCCAGGGCGGCGCGGTTCGCCTTGAGGGTGGCCGCGAACAGCTTCTCGAGCCAGGCCGGGGCCTTGTTCTCGCCCGGCTTCAGGACGTAGGCGGTGCGCTGGATGTCGCCGCAGTAGCCGCCGAACGACGCACCCCAGTCGATGCGGATGACATCCCCCCGCCGGATGACCCGGTCGGTCGGGTCCGAGTGGCCGCGCGCCGGCCCGACGACGACCGACTCGAAGGGGACCTCGTACCCCAACTCCTTGGCGCGGGCCTTCATCCAGTCGGCCAGGGCCCGCTCGGTCGTCACGTCGGGCTTCACCCTCTCGGATGTGAGGGCCTCGGCGATGATCCGCTGCGTCCCGGTGACGGCCTCCTCCAAAGCCGCGATCTCCGCCGGCAGCTTGCGCGCCAGGAGCGACACGACCAGCCGCTCGGCGGAGACGAACTTCTTCGTGTGCTCGCCGAGCGTCTCGTCGAGGTACTGCCGCAACCCGACCGTCAGCCCGTCGGCGATGGTCACGTCGCGCGACATGTTGACGGCGATGCGGTCCGGGGTGAGGCCGTCCATCACTTTCCGGAGGTGCGGCTTCACGCCCTCCGACTTGTAGGCGATCACCTCGTCGAACAGGCCCGTCTTCTTGATCGGATCCACGTCGTACGAGGCGGCGATGGCTGTCTTGATGAACGGCGCGCCCTTGCGGGCGAAAAGGAACGCGCCGCGCGCCACGATGTGGTCGATGCCGAACACCGCGAGGATCGGGTCCGGCGTGTTCTCGCGCGTGAAGGTGAGCCAGGCGTCGATTCCCTGTTCCTTCAGGATGCGCGGCAGGAGCACGTTGATCCGGTCCCGCCGGATCGACTCGTGGTCAACGCTTGTCGGGCGTCGTGGCGGCGATGGTGTCATGGGAGTGAGCCTCCTGGGGACGGGCGCAGCGTCTGCGCGTGTCGCATCTCAGTCCGGCAGGAAGGCGACGATCCGCAGCGGCCCGCCCGATCCTCCGGCAATCTTCATCGGCAGGGCGGCGACGTAGGCGCCGGTCGCCGGCAGCGCCTCCAGGTTGGCGACGTTTTCGAAGGCCGGGACGTCGGCCCGCATCGCCACCTGGTGGACGATGAAGTCCTTCGATTGGCCGTGGTCGATGCTGGCGGTGTCGACACCCAGCGCCGCGACACCGCGGTCGCGCACCAGGATTTCAGCCGCCTCCTTGCCATAGGCGGGGAAGTGGAGGTGCTGTGCGTCACCCGGCGTGTCGTCGCCGAGGTAGCGCTTGCGGTCGGGCCAGCGCTTCCCCCAGCCGGTCCGGAGCAGCACCATCGCGCCCTTCGGCACCGGGCCGTGGGCCGTCTCCCAGGCGCGCAGGTCCTGGGGCGTCAGGCGGTAGTCGGGGTCGGCGTCCGCCTGCCGGCTGACGTCGATGACGACCGCCGGCCCCACCAGCCGGCGCAGGGGGATCTGGTCGGCCGTCCAGCCCCCCTCCGCGAAGTGGATCGGGGCATCGAGGTGCGTGCCGCCGTGCTCCGGGGCGCAGAACGAGTTGGCGGCGTAGAAGTAGCCCGCGCCGGTCGGCCCGAAGGCCAGCCGCTTCAGCTCGAACGCCGACGGCGAGGTCGGCCAGTAGAGTGTCGTGGCATCGAACGCGTAGGTCAGGTCCACGAGCCGGGCGCGGGCGATGTCTATCGGCGCCGCCGGTTGGCGCGTCGCCGGCGCCGTGGCCCCGGCGGCCGCGGGTCCGGCGGCTGCGGCCCCTGCCCCCGCGAGAGCGCCGCCGCGGCCGAGGGCCTCGAAGCTCAGGTCCAGGATCGGATACTCGCGCCAGTCCTTGTAGTCGAAGTGCCACCACTCGTGCGAATAGACGAAGAATCCCTCGCGCTCCATCGCGTCGCGCAGCACCTCGCGCCGCTCGAGCGCCGCCGGGTCTCCGCCATCGTAGGTGGCGTAGGCGTGCTCTGTCGTCTCGTCGTACTCGCTCGGCATCTTCACGGCGCGCCCCGTCTTGAGATCGAACAGTGTCAGATCCACGGCGCACCCGCGGTTGTGCTTCGACCCTTTCGCCGGGTCGGCCACGAAGACCTTCTCGTTCGCCGGCGTCAAGTCCCGGAAGATCTTCGTGACGCTCCACGGCCGGTAGCCGTCGAAGACCATCAGGCCGTACCCCTTCTCCTCGAGCGAGCGGTGCGCGCGCGCCAGCGCCTCCGCCGCCTGCCGCTGCAGGAATGCCCGGGCCTCCTTGTACACCGCCCGTCCCGTGAAGTTGTCCGCCCGCGCGTACCGCACGTCCAACCGGATCGCCGGCTCGACCTCCACGATCTCCACCAGCTCCGGCTCGCGGAACGGCCCCGCCTCTCGCGGCGGTCCTGAGAGCTCCGCCGGCCCCTCCGCCGCGCCCAGGCCCAGCACTGCCGATACCACTATCAAGAGGATGGAGCGGAACGAAGCCATGGCCCCCTCCGAAGAGGGTCCTATTATGCCCGAGCCGGCCCTGTTCCCCAGTTGACACACAGGAACAGGAGGCATCATCGACTTCGAGAACGCGTCCCAGAGCCTATTGAGAAGCGGACAGCGCCAGAGCGGGCCCGCTGTAGAATGGCGTTGTTGGAGGGGGCATGACCCACGCACCCAAGGGCCTTGCGACAGTTGCGCTCCTCAAGACCCGACTGGATGAAGGCCACGACCATCTCGGGCTGTTCGAGCCACTCATCTTAGACGCTCTACTGAACCTGACCACCCAGGACTTCGTGGCGGCTGATATCAAGGCGCTCTTAAATGAGCGTAGCGGTGTTCTCCTACCCACAGGCGCCATCCAGACACTTCTCGGCCGATGTAAGAGGCAGGGTCTCCTCCAAAGGGCCGGCGGGCGATACTTCCGCACGTCCCAAGCTGTTCTCGATCCGGGGATCGACGCCGCGCGCGGTGCCATTCAGAAACAACAGGCGGCACTTGGTCGAGAGTTCGCTGTGTATGCGGCAGCGGCGGGTATCGAGCTCGATTCTGCGGAGGCTGCGCTTGAGGCCCTTGCGACCTTCGTGTCGGATAACAAAGTCCACCTCATCCTAAACGAGGCTGTTCCGGACTCGCCCCTCGAGCGCTCGTCGCTCCGCAGAAAGCTCACAAGGGTAATCGCCCGCTTCATTACCGACTGCTGCTTGCGCTCGCCCGAACTCCGGACCGCCCTTCAGGCTCTGACCGAAGGAATCCTGCTCCACGACACCCTCTTGCTGAGCGATATACCCAAGGCTGCGGAGCGATTCCAAAACCTCCTTGTCGTGTTCGACACCCCGGTTCTCTTCTCCGCAATCGACCTCCACGGCGTGGCGAATGGTATCGCCGCAAAGGAAGGCTTGGCGCTCCTTCGAGAGGCGGGCGCAAGGACTGTCGCGTTCGACCGAACTGTAGCCGAGATGCGAAAAATCCTCTCGGTCTACGAGGGTTATCTCAGGACCACCGAAGGAAGGCTAAATCTGCGCCCCACACCTCTAGCTCATCACGCGCTCACAGCAAGGCTTTCGCCGGCAGACTTCCGTGAAATCTCCGCGACTCTGGAAAAACGCCTGGCGAAGGTCGGCGTATCAATCCAGGCAGTTCCTCCCCATAATCGCAACTACACGCTGAATGAAAACGCCCTGGCACAGTGTCTGGCAGACCCTGATCGGCCAGACACGGAAGTCGCCAGGGTACGTCATGACGTGGACTCCATCGCAGGCGTTCTAACACTCAGAGCCGGTCGCACCGCCACCTCCATCGAGCGTAGCAGAGCCATCCTCTGCACATCGAGCGGTCGGGTGGTACGGAACGTCCAGCAGTGGTTTTTCGCAGAAGGGGAGCAAGGAGTGCCACCCATAGTCCATCAGGCGGCACTGACGAGCATTGCGTGGTTGAAGAAACCGGCTGCCGCGCCGAATCTGAAGATGCACGAACTAGCGGCGCTGTGTGCCGCCGCGATGCGGCCGACGCGTGCAACCTGGGCGAAGTTTGTGGACGCTCTCCGGCGTCTTCGTACAGAGGGCAACATCACCGATGATGAGACTGCGGCGATCGTGGCCAGCGAGCTAACTGAACCCCTCCTGGCCCGGCTGGACGATGACTTTGAGCCCGATTCCGATTCGATTGGGGAGGCGATTGAGCGAGTCAGAGAAGGATACCGTCGCGAGTCCTCGGTGGCGGCCGAAGAGGCAGTCCGGAGAGCACAGGCAGAAGCCGGGTTGGCTCAACGCGCGGCGACAGAAGCAATCGCGAGGAGCAGTCAGATCCGCAACACGATAGAGGCGCGCATTGTTCGCTCGTCGAGGCGTGCCGCAAAGGTACTATTCGCCGTTCTTCTTTTCGTGACAGTTCTCGCCGCGTTCTTGTCCATACCGGGTGTCTTCGAAGGAGTTGGGGGTGTCGGGCAGTGGATTGCTCGAGCGATCCTCATTCTCGCCGCCTTTCTTGGGGTTTACACCGCGGTTCGCGGGACGAGTCTCGATGATCTCCGCGCTCGTACCGAGGAATGGTTTGCGCGACGGATTCGGAATCGGTGGCTCCCCGAATCCGAGCTCGTACGTCCAGCCGAGAGATCATTGCCGGAAGGTGGCCCGTCCGACGTTTCTCGTGTTGGATCCGCGCCCGACGATAGGCCTGAATCAACCGCGTGAACCAGCCGATCTGTCCCGTCACTGGCCTTGTAGACGGCGCAATGCCCTCGCCGGTCCGGCTCGCCGGTTACGTGGGGCGTTGCAAGAGAATCCACGTGTCAAGTATGAAGGCGGTCACTTCTCCGTCGGAGGTACGAGAAGCGAGCATTAGCATGGCCCGTTTCTTGAGTATCTACCGCGCGAACCCGACAGTCTCGCTTGCCGCGCGACTTGCGAACGGTGACAAGGCGAGCGCCACGCGGCCCGCGGCTGATGCGAAGTATTGCCCCAATGACGACGCAGCCATCACGAGCCCTGACGGAGAACGAACTCAGTGAACCATAGCGAGATTGTCAGCTTCCTCTGGGGCGTTGCGGACCTCATCCGCGACACGTTCAAGCGCGGCAAGTATCAAGATGTCATTCTGCCGCTCACGGTCCTGCGCCGCCTTGATTGCGTCCTCTCCGACACCAAGAAGAAGGTGCTCGGCAAGCAGGCGGAGCTGAAGAGTCGGAAGCTCGAGAACCTGGACCCGCAGCTCCGGAAGATCGCGGGCTTCGCCTTCTATAACACGTCGCGCTACGACTTCGACAAGCTCCTCGCCGACGCCCCGCATCTGGCGGCGAATCTGCGCAACTACATCGCCGGCTTCAGCACGAACATGCGCGAGGTCTTGGAGAAGTTCGACTTCGACAACACCATCAGCAAGCTGGACGAGGCGGGCCTCCTCTTCCAGGTGCTCGAGCGCTTCAAGAACGTCGATCTGCACCCGGACAAGATCGACAACCCCACGATGGGCACGATCTTCGAGGAGCTCATCCGCAAGTTCAACGAGGCGTTAAACGAGAACCCCGGTGAGCACTTCACGCCGCGCGACGTCGTGCATCTCATGGTCGATCTCATGCTGGCCGGGGACGAGGCCGCCATCCGCGGCAAGAAGGCGATCCGCACCGTCTACGACCCCTGCTGCGGCTCGGGCGGCATGCTGATGATCACCAAGGAGCACATCACGGTCGGGCTGCGGAAGAATGGCGAGTTGCTTCGCCCGGCGATCAACAGGGACGCCGGGATCCACCTCTTCGGCCAGGAGGTGAACCCCGAGACGTGGGCGGTCTCGAAGTCCGACCTCTTCATGAAGGACCCGACGGGCCGTGACGCGGACAACATCGCCTTCGGAAGCACACTCTCCAACGACCGTCACGCCGGCAAGACGTTCGATTACCTGATCGCGAACCCGCCCTACGGCAAGGACTGGAAGCGTGACGAGGACGCGGTGCGCACCGAGCACGAGCGCGGTGCCGGAGGCCGGTTCGGCCCGGGGCTCCCCCGCATCAGCGACGGCCAGCTCCTGTTCCTTCTGCACATGCTGGCGCATGCAAAGGAACCGAAGGAAGGCGGCTCCCGCATCGCGATCATCATGAACGGCTCGCCCCTCTTCACCGGCGACGCGGGGAGCGGCGAGAGCGAGATCCGGCGGTTCATCCTGGAGAACGACCTGCTCGAGGCCCTGATCGCGCTCCCCGAGCAGCTCTTCTACAACACCGGCATCGCCACCTACGTGTGGGTGGTGACCAATCGCAAGGCGCCGGCGCGACGCGGCAAGGTCCAGCTCATCGACGCCACCTCCTTCTGGGTGCCGATGCGCAAGAGCCTCGGCGACAAGCGGCGCGAGGTCCCGCTCGAGCGCTCGCAGGACATTCTCAAGATCCTCGCCGCCTTCAGGGACGGCGATACGCGCATGGTCACAAAGGACGGGAAGGAAGAAGAGGTCGTTGTCAGCCGCATCTTCCCGACCACGCATTTCGGCTTCCGCAAGATCACCGTCGAGCGGCCGCTCCGGCTCAACTTCCAGGCGAGCCCGGAGCGCATCGCGCGCCTCGAAGAGGAGAAGGGCTTCCAGGCGCTCGCGCAGTCCAGGAAGAAGGGCGCCGCGGGTGCCAATGAGCAGGCTGAAGGGCGGACCGAGCAGGAGGCGATTCGGAAGCTCGTCCGGGCGCTCCCCGGCACGCTCTTCAAAGAGCGGGACAAGTTCGAGCGCCTGCTCGACAGCGCCGTCAAGAAGGCCGGCCTCAAACTGCCAGCCCCGGCGAGAAAGGCAATCCTCTCCGCCTTCTCGGAGCGCGACGAGACGGCAGCCGTCTGCCCCGGCGTGGACGGCAGCCCAGAGCCGGATCCGGAGCTGCGCGACACCGAGAGCGTGCCGCTCTCGGAGCCCGTCGAGGCGTTCTTCGAGCGCGAGGTCAAACCCCACGTGCCCGACGCCTGGATCGACACCTCGAAGCGCGACCCGAAGGACGGGAAGGTCGGCCTCGTCGGCTACGAGATCAACTTCAACCGCTACTTCTACCGCTACACACCTCCACGCCCGCTGGAGGAGATCGAAGCTGACATCCGCGGCATCGAGACCGACATCCTGAGGATGCTCAGCGAAATCACAGTAGCCAAGTCCTTGCCCTGACGTACAAAAGCGTCGGCACTTATTGACAACTGCCGACATTTATGGCTATAGTCCCCTCGTGGCCAACAACCCAAGGAAACTGGAAATCCCTGAGATATTCAGGCTACGGGAGGTCGACCAAGTAGGCCTGACCCGGGGCCGGCTCCGCGGCATGGTCGGCCGCGGTGAAGCCGAGAAGGTGGGACGCGGACTGTACCGCCGCGTCTCCGATGCCACCGAGCTGGACACCGTGGCAACTGTGTGCGCGCTGGTCCCGAGCGCGGTCGTTTGTCTGCTCACGGCGCTCGCGATCCATCGAATCGGCACGCAGCTTCCGGCCGAAGTCTGGATCGCGCTCGATCGCAAAGCACGGAAACCCCGTGTCGAGGACCTTCCGGTGCGCATCGTGCGGTTCTCACCCGCGATGCTTCGCTATGGCATCGAGGAACGGTACGCGCACGGCGTCCTGGTGCGGATCACGTCACCGGCGCGGACGGTCGTCGATTGCTTCCGCTACCGAAACAAGACCGGCCTCGACATCGCACTCGAGGCGCTCAGGGAATCCCTACGGGAGCGGCGGGTATCGGTCGACTCCATCGTCCGGGCGGCGAAGGTCGGCCGCGTGTACGCCGTCATGAAGCCGTACCTTGAGGCCTTTCTCTCATGACCAAGCCAGTCACCAATTTCGCGGCGTCCGCGCGGGCCCGCCTTCTCACGGTGACGAATCGGCGAAAGGGCAACTTCCAGCTCACGCTGCAGCGGTACTCTGTTGAGCGGTTCCTCTACCGACTCGGTGTGTCGCCCTACCGAGAGCACTTTGTCCTGAAGGGCGCCATGCTCTTCGTGCTCTGGGACGAAACCGTTATCCGACCGACCAAAGACCTCGACCTCGCCGGGTACTGGGAGAACGACGCTGCATCGCTCGCAGCCGCGATCCGGGAGATCTGCTCGATACCTTACCCGCACGATGGCCTCGAATTCGCGCTGGACACCTTCGAGATCGCCCCGATTCGAACCGCGGGTGCGTATCACGGCTTCCGCATCAACTTCGATGTGCGCCTCGCAGCCGCCGTGATCCCGTTCCAGGTCGATGTCGGCTTCGGCGATGTGATCGTGCCCGAGCCCCTCGAAGTGATCTATCCCGTCCTCCTCGATGCCGAACCACCTCGAATCCGCGCCTATCCACGCGAAGCGTCCATCGCCGAGAAGCTGCATGCGATGGTTTCCCTCGCCGGCGAGAATAGCCGCTTCAAAGACTTCTTCGATGTCTACGCCCTGAGCTCCCGGTTTGCGTTCACGGGGCAGACGCTTGCGGCAGCCATATCCGCCACGTTCTCTCGGCGACAGTCGGCGAGACTCTCGCCCTGGCCCGTGGCGCTCACGACCGGTTTCTATTCCGATAAAGGTCGAAGCGATCAGTGGAGCCGGTATCTGAAGCGAGTGAAGCCCGCCGAAGCGCCCGCGCAATTCGCCTTCGCCGGCGAGCGAATCATGGCGTTTCTGGAGGCTCCGACCCGTGCGGTGGCAAACGGCGAGGCCTTCACTTCCAACTGGCCGCCGGGCGGCCCCTGGCAATGACCATGCTCCAGACTGCCAGTGCCACCATCCATCGGTACAAGCGATATTCCGCCTACAGAGACTCCGGTGTCGAGTGGCTCGGAGAGATTCCGGCGCACTGGGAGGTGAAGCGATTGAAGCGTGTCTTTCGCGTGGTCAACGGGTCGACGCCGCAGAGCGCAGAACCACAGTATTGGGACGGTCACATTCCTTGGGTGACACCGGAGGATCTCGGCGACCTCCTGGGACCTGAGATACAGAACACGCGGCGCTGCATCACGGAAGCCGGGTACCGGAGCTGCGGCACAACGTTGGTTCCGTCTGGTTCGCTCGTGCTGTCGACTCGCGCTCCAATAGGTCACCTCGCCATCGCGGGCGACGATCTCTGCACCAACCAAGGCTGCCGCAGCCTAGTCTTTCGGGGCGGACAGGCGCGCGCGTACTTCTTCTATCAGCTCTTGGCGGCCCGACCGGAGCTTGAGTCGCTGGGGCAAGGTAGCACCTTCAAGGAACTCGCAAGGAACATCCTCGAAGACATTGTCCTCGCAGAACCACGAGACGTCGAACAACGCGCCATCGCCACCTTCCTCGATCGGGAGACGGCGAGGATCGATGCGCTGGTAGCGAAGAAGGAGCAGCTGATCGGGCTGCTCCAGGAGAAGCGCACCGCCCTCATGGCCCGCGCCGTCACCAAAGGCCTCGACCCGAACGTCCCCATGAAGGACTCCGGCGTCGAGTGGCTGGGGGTGATTCCGTCGCATTGGGACGTTGTGCCGCTCAAGCGTCTCTTGACAAGATGTGACTACGGGATCTCGGAAGGCTTGGCGGGAACGGGAGAGGTGCGCGTCTTGACGATGGCGCATATTCAGGATGGGGAAGTCATCCTTCCAGAATCGGGGAGTGTCGCGGAGGTCGATGATGAGTTCCTCTTGGACCAACACGACCTGCTTTTCAATCGCACGAACAGTCGGGAGCTTGTTGGGAAGGTCGGGGTGTTCCGTGGCTCACGAAAAGACAGGGTGTCGTTTGCTTCGTATCTCGTTCGGATGACCGCTCGCGAGGGCATCTCGCCAACCTATCTGAACTTCCTCCTCAACTCCTCGGGAGTGCTCGGCCTGGCGCGTAGCATGGCGATGCTGAGCGTCAACCAGGCCAACCTGAATCCTACGAGATACACGCAGATCCAAGTGCCACGGCCGGTTCGGGGCGAGCAGGAAGCAATATCCGCCTTCCTCGACCGGGAAACGGCGAGGATCGACGCCCTCGTTGCCAAGGTCCGCGACGCGATCGACTGCCTCAAGGAGCTCCGCACCGCCCTCATCTCGGCCGCGGTGACGGGCAAGATCGACGTGCGGGGGGAGGTTGCCGCGTGAAGCTCGCGCCGCGCTTCACCGTGACGAATCCGATCACCGCAGCGCTGACGCGCATCGAGCGGGCGCGGGGGTTCCTCGAAGCGGCGAAGCTTTCGGAAGACTGGATCCGGCGCATGGGAGAACGGGCGCTCGTGCTGGAAGCTCACTACACGACGCACATCGAGGGTACGCGACTCACGCTGGAGCAGTCTGAGCGCCTGCTTGCCGGCCGGAAGGTGCCGGAGGCCGACGCCGACAACGTGCGAGAGCTGATGAACTACCGGCGCGCCTTCGAGTTCGTCTCCACCTACCTCGGCCACGGCGGGCCGATCACCGAGGGGGCAACGGCCGGGCGGACCAACCGCCTCGAATACGTTGCCGGGAAAGGGGTTCTGTGAACTTGCGACAGACTCGCGACACGCCTTGCGACAAGCTCACGACAGGACTTGCGCCATGAGCCCCGAGATCTCCGAGCGCTCCTTCGAGGCGGCCATCGAGCGCGGCCTCCTCCAGGACAGCCCCGAAGCCTCCCCGGGCGATGCGACCACCGTGCGCGAGATGCCGCCGCCCTACGGCGACACGCCGCCGGGGGGCTACCGGAAGCGCCGGCCGGAGGACTACGACCGTGCGCTCTGCCTGCTGCCGCGCGACGTGGTCGATTTCGTGCTCGCGACGCAGCCGAAGGAGTGGCAGAAGCTCACCCAGCACCACGGCGCGGCGGTGAAGGAGCAGTTCCTGAAGCGCCTCGCCTCCGAGATCGAGCGGCGCGGCGCGCTCGACGTGCTCCGGCAGGGCCTCAAGGACTCGGGCTGCAAGTTCCGGCTCGCCAACTTCCGTCCCGCGAGCGGGCTCAACGAGGAGACACGGCGGCTGCACGCGGCGAACCTCTTTGCCGTGGCGCGCCAGGTCCACTACAGCGCGAAGCACGAGAAGAGCCTCGACCTCGCGCTCTTCCTGAACGGCGTCCCGATCTTCACCGCCGAGCTCAAGAACCCGCTCAACGGCCAACATGTCGGGGACGCGATCCGCCAGTACCAGATCGACCGCGACCCGCGCGAGCCGCTCCTGGCCTACGGCCGCTGCCTGGCGCACTTCGCGGTGGACCCGGACCTCGTCTACGTCGCCACCCGGCTCGCCGGGCCGAGGACGCGCTTCCTGCCGTTCAATCAGGGGAAGTTCGGCGGCGCCGGCAACCCGCCCGTGCCGCCCACCCGGAACGGCTACGCCACCGCCTACCTCTGGGAGGAGACCTGGGCGCGCGACAGCGTGCTGGACCTCGTGCGCCAGTTCATCCACGAGGTCGAGGAGGAGGACGAAAAAGGGCGCAAGACGGGCCAGCGCTCCCTCATCTTCCCGCGCTACCAGCAGCTCGACTGCGTGCGCCGCCTGGTGACCGACGCGCGCGGGGCGGGCGTGGGGCAGCGCTACCTCGTCCAGCACTCGGCCGGCAGCGGCAAGAGCTTCACCATCGCCTGGCTCGCCCACCGGCTCGCGACGCTCCACGACGCGGACGACCGGCGCGTCTTCGACTCGATCGTCGTCATCACCGATCGGCGCGTGCTCGACCGCCAGCTCCAGACGACGATGCGCCAGTTCGAGCAGACGCTCGGCGTCGTGGAAAACATCGACACCACCTCGCGCCAGCTCAAGGAGGCGCTCGAAGCGGGGAAGACGATCATCGTCACAACACTCCAGAAGTTCCCCGTGATCGCCAGGGAGATCGGCGAGCTGCCGGGCAAGCGCTTCGCGCTGATCGTGGACGAGGCGCATTCCTCGCAGTCGGGCGAGAGCACGAAGAGCCTCAAGGCCGTGCTCGCCTCCGGCTCGCTCGAAGAGGCGGAGGCGCAGGAGGCCGGGGCGGAAACCCCCGAGGAGGAGCTGGAGAGCGCCATCCTGGCCGAGATGGAGAAGCGCGGGCGGCTCCCCAACCTCTCGACCTTTGCCTTTACAGCCACGCCGAAGCCCAAGACCCTCGAGCTCTTCGGCACGAAGCGACCCGACGAGAAGTTCGTGCCGTTCCACCTCTACACGATGCGGCAGGCGATCGAGGAGGGATTCATCCTCGACGTGCTCGCCAGCTACACGACGTACCGGGCCTACTGGCGGCTCCTCAAAAAGGTCGAGGACGACCCGCGCTACGACAAGAAGAAGGCCGAGTACCTGCTCAAGTCGTTCGTCGAGCTGCACCCGCATGCCATCGGCGAGAAGGTGCGGATCTGCGTCGAGCACTTCGCTGCGCAGGTGCAGGGCGAGATCGGCGGCAGGGCGAAGGCGATGATCGTGACGCGGTCACGCCGGCACGCGGTGCGGTACAAGCTGGCGGTGGACAAGTACGTCGCCGAGCGCGGCTACCCCTTCAAGTCGCTCGTCGCCTTCTCGGGCACGGTGCAGGATGGCGGAGGCTCCTACACCGAGACTGGGATGAACGGCTTGCCCGAGGCGCAGACCAGGAAGGCCTTCGAGCGCCACGAGTGCCGCTTTCTCATCGTCGCCAACAAGTTCCAGACCGGATTCGACCAGCCACTCCTCCACACGATGTACGTGGACAAGAAGCTGGGCGGGGTGAACGCGGTGCAGACGCTCTCGCGTCTCAACCGCACGCAACCGGGGAAGAAGGGCACGATGGTGCTCGACTTCGCCAATGAGGCGGACGAGATCAAGGCGGCCTTCGAGCCGTACTACGAGACGACGCTGCTGTCGGAAGCGACCGACCCCAATCTCCTCTACGAGATCCAGACGCGCCTCGCCGCGTTCCCGGTCTATACGCAGCCCGACGTGGACGCCTTCGCGAAGGTGTACTTCGACCCGAAGGCGACGCAGGACCGCCTCTATGCTGCGCTATCCCCCGTGGTCGAGCGCTTCCAGGCGCTCTCCGGGGAGGAGCCGCAGGACTTCCGTGGACAACTCACCGACTACGTGCGGCTCTATGCCTTCCTGGCCCAGGTGCTGACCTTCGCCGACGCCGACCTCGAGAAGCTCCATGTCTTCGCGCGGCACCTGCGCCGGCTGCTGCCCGCGGATCGCGCCGAGCTGCCTCGCGAGGTGCAGCAGAACATCGACATGGAGTCCTACCGGATCCAGCAGACCGGCAGCGGCAAGATCGCCCTCGAACGCAGGCCGGGCATCCTCGATCCCGTGAGCACCAAGGGCGCCCACGGGACCGGGCCGGAGGAGATGGAGACCCTCTCCCGCATCATCGCTGAGCTGAACGAGCGCTTCGGACTCAACCTCGGTGCCGAGCACCGCGTGACGCTCGGGCAGATGATGGGCAAGCTCGACGACGATGCGGCCCTCGACGCGGCCGCACGGGTCAACACCCGGGAAAACGTGCGGCTCACCTTCGACCAGAAGGTCGAGCACGTCATCCAGGAGATCGTCGACTCCAACTTCGAGCTCTACAAGCGCATCACCGACGACCGCGCCTTCGGCGAGGCGATCAAGGACTTCCTCTTCGACCAGTACCTCCACGCCCACCGCAACGCCGAGGAGCTGATCAAGCGCGGCGAGTCGAAGACGCTGGAGTTCAAGTCCACACTGCGCTGGCACCTCAAGGAGGACCGGCAGGACGACAAGGTCGTGACTCACATCGTCCTGAAGACCATCGCGGCGTTCCTGAACACCGAAGGCGGCGACCTCCTGATCGGCGTGGCGGACGACCGCTCCATCGTCGGCATCGAGCGCGACCGGCTCGAGAGTGACGACAGGTTCATGCGCCACCTCGCCCAGGTTGTCCGCAACGGCCTGGGCGACCGGGCCGGCACCTGCATCGACCCGAAGCCGCAGATCGTGCAGGGCAGGACCGTCTGCGTGGTGAGCTGCCAGCGGAGCCCCGAGCCGGTGTTCCTGAAGTGGAAGGGGTTGGAAGCGGTGCCGGAGGGCGACTTTTTCGTGAGGAGCGGGCCCGGGACCGTGAAGCTGCCTCCCCACAGTGCCCGGGAGTACATTCGGACCCGCTTCCCTGGGCCCGGGCGGGAGCGGAACCGGGATGCACCGTCGGAGGGCCGCCCAAGGGTCGGATAAACCCGGGAAGGCGGAAAGCAGGCGCCGCACTCAAGAGAGCGTTAGAATAGCGCCGCTGTCATGACCATCAAGGTTCTCGTTCCTTCGCCGCTGCGCGACGCCTGCGGAGGCGCCTCGGAGCTGCTGCTGCCGGCCGCGAGCGTGCGTGCCGCCCTCGAGCAGCTCGAGCGAATCCATCCGTCGTTGTACCGCGGCATCTGCGACGAGACGGGCAAGGTGCGGGCCCACGTGAACCTGTTCGTCAACACGACTCACGTGCGCGACAGGGAGGGGCTCGATACGGCGCTGGTGGCCGGGGACGTCCTCACAATCCTACCCGCAGTTTCAGGAGGCTGAACATGCCGGAACGCGTGATTCTCTGCATCGGTACCAAGAAGGGTCTCTTCGTCGCCGAGGCGCCGAGGACCCGGCGCGGGTTCGCGCTGCGCGGGCCCTTTGGAAAGGGGGTGGCCGTCTACTCTGCGCTGATCGACACCCGCGGCAGGCCCCGCCTCTATGCGTCGTCCTGCAACGCCTTCTTCGGAATGAAGGTCCTGCGCTCGACCGATCTCGGGAAGAGCTTCAAGGAGACGAAGTCGGCTCCCGCCTTCCCCAAGGACGACGGCCGCGCGCTCGCCAACATCTGGTCGCTCGAAGCGGGCGACGACGGGAAGGACCTCTGGTGCGGCGTCGAGCCGGCGTCGCTCTTCCGGAGCGGCGACGGCGGCGATTCCTGGGAGATGGTCCCGGGCATCAACAACCACGAGCACGCGCGGAAGTGGCAGCCCGGAAACGGCGGGCTCTGCCTGCACACCATCCTGCGCGACGGGAATCGGGTCCACCTCGGCATCTCGACCGGGGGCCACTACGTGAGCGAAGACGGCGGTTCGACCTTCCGGGCGTCGAACCAGGGTGTCGGTGCCGGTTTCACGCCCGACCCCTTCCCCGAGTTCGGCCAGTGCGTCCATAAAATCGCCGGCCACCCGAAGGCGCCCGGCCGGCTCTACATGCAGAACCACGGCGGCTGGGCCGAATGGGATGGGCCCGGGGGGCCGCGTCCGGACATCGGCGTCCTGCGCAGCGACGACCACGGTCACACGTGGCGATCGATCGCCAAGGGGCTGCCGTCCGATTTCGGCTTCCCGGTCGTCGTGCATCCGCACGATCCCGACACGGTCTACGTGATGCCGCTCGAGCCGCAGACGCGAACCTGCCCGGGCGGCGTGCCCGCGGTCTGGCGGAGCGAGGACGCAGGCGGTTCGTGGAAGCGGCTCGCGCGGGGGCTGCCGAAGAAGGAGAGCTTCTTCACGGTCCTGCGCGACGCGATGGACATCGACGAGCTCAAATCGCCCGCGCTCTACTTCGGGACCACGACGGGACAGCTCTGGATCGGGCGCGACGGCGGCGAGGGCTGGAGCTGCCTGTTCGACTCGCTCCCTCCGATCCACTGCGTGAAAGTCGCGGTGGTGTGAGCCTCTCGACGGCGTGACCGCTCCGGGACGGTGCGCCGCAGCCGAGCTGGAGAGTCGATGGCCGTCCGCATTGTCCGCCTTGGGAGCGCTCGGGCGCGCGGCGAGGGGCTGCGCCTCGGAACCGTGCGCCGTCCGCCGCGGGGCATTCCCAAGAGCGCCATCGCCAGACGAGACTACTTCGACGTCCGGCTGCCGGAGCTGGCCCCGGGTGCGGCAGTCGTGTCGTGGGCGCTCGCGACATCCTGGACCCCGGAACGGTGGCGGAAATTCGCCCGTCTTTACCGCCGCGAGATGGGTGAGCCGCACGCACGCCAGCTCATCGCGACGCTCGCCGCGCTCTCGCACCAGACGAATTTTTCCGTTGGCTGCTACTGCGCCGACGCGGCGCACTGCCATCGGATCCTGCTCCGGGAGCTCCTCGTCTCCGCTGGTGCCTCGATGGCTCGATCTCGCCCTTGAGGGGGCACACAGGCATGTGCGCCTCCGACGTCATCGCCGGGCTGCACCGGATCCTGTTGTCGATCATGCTGCTGGTGACCGGTGTGCTGCTGTGGCCCTGGCGGACGCCCTCCAGCGCGGCAGCGGCGCCCTCGTCCCCGGGCGATCAGGGTGCCCGACCGGCGCCTGATTTCCCCACGCGGGACCCGGCTCTCTGGATCAACTCCCCACCTCTCTCGATGGCTGACCTGCGGGGGCGGGTGGTGCTCATCGACGTCTGGACCTACGGCTGAATCAACTGCCGCCGATCGCTGCCGTGGGTAGCGTCGCTTGACCGCAGGTTCCGCGAGCGGGGCCTGCGGATCATCGGCCTGCACTCGCCCGAGTTCGAGACCGAGAAGAACCCCGACATCGTGCGTCGGGAGGTCCGCCGGCTGGGCGTCACCTATCCGGTCGTCATCGACAACGGCCTGAAGATGTGGGACGCGCTCGACAATCATGCCTGGCCGACGACCTACCTGATCGACCGCGAGGGTATCATCCGCCACGCGCGCATCGGGGAAACGCACGAGGGAAGTCGCGAAGCGATCGCGTTCGAGCGCATCCTATCGGGGCTCCTGAAGGCGGCGCCCCGAACTTCGGAGGAACCTCCCTGACGCCTTTTCGCCGCGCGCCCGCGGTCGGGGGTATCCTCAAACCGAGGAGGATTCTCGATGGTAGAAACTGCTTCCACGATGCTGCCGCTTGGAACCCCCGCTCCGCCTTTCAGCCTTCCCGACACCGACGGGAAAAAGGTGTCGCTCACCGACTTCAAGGGGGCGAAAGGCTTCCTCGTCATGTTCATCTGCAACCACTGTCCGTTCGTCAAGCACGTGCGCCACGAGCTGGCCCGGATCGGGAAGGACTACGCGGCGAAGGGCGCGGCGATCATCGCCATCAGCAGCAACGACGTCGCCGCCTACCCCGACGACTCGCCCGGGAACATGAAGAAGGAGAAGGCGGCCGTCGGGTACACCTTCCCGTACCTCTACGACGAGACGCAGGAGGTGGCGCGCGCCTACCACGCGGCCTGCACGCCCGATTTCTTCCTGTTCGACGACGAGCGGCGCCTGGTGTACCGCGGCCAGCTGGACGACAGCCGCCCCGGGAACGGCAAGCCGGTGACCGGCAAGGATCTGCGCGCCGCCCTCGACGCGGCGCTCGCCGGCCGGCCAGTCCCTTCCGACCAGAAGCCGAGCCTCGGCTGCAACATCAAGTGGAAGCCCGGCGCGGCGGGCGGGCGGTGAACGAGGTTGTCGCTTCGAGACTCACGCCAGAATGAGCACGCCGTTGCCGCCTGAACCGAAGTCGCTTGGGCGAAGCGGCAGGATGCCGGTGCTCTTCGTCGGCCACGGGTCTCCGATGAACGCGATCGAGGACAACGCGTTCCGCCGTGCCTGGGGCGAGATCGGCGCCCGGCTGCCGCGACCGAAGTCGATCCTGTGCGTCTCCGCCCACTGGGAGACACGGGGGGGCGTGCGCCTCACGGCCTCCGAGGCGCCAGAGACCATCCACGACTTCTACGGGTTTCCGCAGGCGCTCTTCGACGTCCGGTATCCGGCGTCCGGCGACCCGGCCCTGGCCCGCCGGGCGGCGGGTCTGCTCGCGGCGTCGGACGCGCGCCTCGACGCTGCCCCAGGCCTGGACCCGGCCCGCGGCCTGGACCACGGCGCCTGGTCCTTCCTTCTGGCCATGTACCCCGAGGCGGACGTCCCGGTCGTCCAGCTCAGCCTGGACACGAGCCGGCCAGGGGAGTTCCACCACCGCCTGGCGCGGGCGCTGGCGCCGTTGCGGGCCGAGGGCGTGCTGATCGCCGGCAGCGGCAACATCGTCCACAACCTGAGCGTGCTCGATCTCGACGCCTCCGCGCCGTACGACTGGGCGGTCCGCTTCGACGGCGAGGTCCGGCGGCGGCTCCTGGCGCGCCAGCCCGAGGGCCTGATCGACTTTGAATCCCTCGGCCCCGACGCCGCGCTGGCCGTCCCGACACCGGAGCATTACCTGCCGCTGCTGTACGCCATCGGGCTTCAGGAAAAAGACGAGCCTCTCGCCTTGTTCAACACGACCGTGTCGAGCTCGATCTCCATGACCTCCGTCCTGATCGGCGCCGGCCCGGTCTCGAGCTGACCCGAAGCCGGCATGGCTACCAACCGCATCTGGATCATGGATGGCCACAACATGATCTTCGCGATCCCGCCGCTGCAGCGGCTGCAGGTGTCGGGGCGTCGCGAGGAGGCGCGCGCGGGGCTGGTCGCTCGACTCGAGACTTTCGCGGTCGCGCGGGGCGAGAAGGTGCTCGTCGTTTTCGACGGCAACCAGTCGCCGGCGACACCGGGTGCGATCAAGAGACCGCTGTTCGAGGCCGCCTACACGCGGCGAGGGGAGGGTGTGGCGGACGTCCGGATCCTCCGCGAGGCGCGGGCCTGCTTCGAGCGGGGACTCGTGGTCACCGTCATCACGAACGACGTGTCGACCCTGGCCAGGAACCTGCCGCGCGGCGTGCGCCACCTGGGTGTCGAAGAATTCTGGCTCGAGCACCTCGAGAAGAGGCGCAGCGGGATGGACGACGGTGAGGGCGACAAGCGGGTCGAGGGGGACTTCTCGGACCTGGAGCGCCAGATGCTGGAGCAGGCCGCCATGGAGGAGGCGTTCCAGCCTCCCGACCCGGGAACGCCCGCCGTCGCCACCGGGCAGGAAGAGATGCCCGATCGCCTTGCCCTGAAGCGTGAGAAGGGGCGTCTCCGCCAGGAGCGCCGGCTCAAGCGGTACGCGAAACCGGGCCGGCGGCAGTGACCCGGTTGACGCCGCCTGGCGAATTGCACACACTTGCCATGATGAAGAAGGCGCTCAAGATCGTCGGCGGTGTGATCGGGGTCGTCTTCGTGGTCTTCCTCGTGACATCGGCCTTTCTCCCCAAGGCGGCGCATGTCGAGCGCTCGACCGTGATCAACGGCCCACGGGAGCAGGTCTTCGCGTATGCCTTGGACCTGGACAATTTCAAGCGCTGGGACCCCGGCCTGAAGGCCGACCCCGCGACTCAGATCCAGGTGCGTGGCTCGGGTGTGGGCGCCGAATACGAGTGGCGGAGCCAGAAGAACGGCCACGGAATGGTGACCATCACATCGGTCGAGCCGCCCGGGCCGATCCGCGGGAGGCTCGAGTTCTTCGAGCCGTTCTCGGATGTCGCCGGAGTCGGCTGGAACTTCGAGACCGAGGGCGCGGGAACGAAGGTCACGTGCACGTTCGATCAGGAGTATCCGTACCTGCTGCGGTTCCTGGCTCTGTGCATGGACCCGATCCTGGGTCCTCAGTACGAGCAATCGCTCGCGAGCCTCAAGTCGGATCTCGAAGCGCTTCCGCCGGCGCAGTAGAGCGGAAGCGGGCTGGCCAAAGCGGCTGGACACTGATGTCACCCAGGAGGCGCGCATGACCGAGCGACTTGACCTGCGCCTGGCAAAGAAGGTCAGGAAGGGATTCCAGGGTCACCCGCTGGCGACCATCGCATTCTATGGTCCCGACCGGGCCACCGCGAGCAAGATTGCCGTGGCCATATTCACGCGCGACGACGGCGAGCCCGATCAACTTCGGCGCTGGCACAGTGTCGATGGCGACCTGCGGCAGGACGAGGCGATCGGTCAGGAGGTCGTTCATTTCCTGGAGACCTCCGGAGTCAGGTCGGTCGCGATGAGCGACGGGATCATCGGCTGTCCGCACGAGGAGAGCCCCGATTATCCCGAGGGCCAGTCGTGCCCGCACTGCCCGTACTGGGCGGGCCGGGACCGGTGGACGGGTGATCGAATCCACTAGGACCGGCCATGTGCGGGGTGGCGCGCGGCGCGCGAGGTCGCGCATCGAGGCGCTGCGTCTCAGTGGCGCGATTCGCGGCTTCATCATCACCTACGGCGTCGGTCTCTACTCGTTCCTGATGGGGCAGGCAGGCGTGCCTCCGCACGCACCAGGCCAGAAGCCCGGTGGCGCCTTGCTGTCGATGGTCCTCCTTGCCGTCGGTCTGCAAGGCACGGTCCTGGCGCTACGCTGGGGCGTGAAGCGCTACGAGCGCTCCCACGGGCCGGACGAATCCATTGCGCCGGTCGCGGCGTTCCTCTCCGAGCTCGTGGTGGACGCCGTGACGGTCGCCATATTCGCGATCGGCACGTTTCGCGGACTTGCACAGATGGCAGGCGGCGTCGAGTGATCGAGGGGGGTGGAATGCGAAAGGTCGGCAGGAGCATTCTCGGCATCCTGGTGGGCGCGGTCGTTGCGGGGATTGTGATTGCCGGTGTGGAGGCTCTGAGCAGCCTGGTATATCCGCTTTCGGCGGGGGTGGACCCGCATGATCGAGAAGCGCTGCGACAGGTCATCAAGGCCCTGCCGGCCGGCGCCTTCCTCTTTGTGCTGGCGGCATGGGCCCTCGGTGCGTTGCTCGGGGCGTGGGTGGCGGCCCGACTGGCCGGTCGCTCGCCGATCCTGCACGGGCTGGGGATCGGCTTGATCTTCTTGATAGCAGGGATCGTGAACATGCTCATGCTCCCACATCCCGTCTGGTTCTGGGTCGCGGGCATCGCAGTGTTACCGATCAGCAGCTACTTCGGCGGGCGCTGGGCGGCGATCAGTCAGTATGAGAAGCCCCTGGTGACGAGGTGATCCGATTCCAGATTATCGAGCGGGCGGGGGCCGATCTGTACCGTTCCCTCCTGGCGGCGATGCGATCGGGCGACCTGCGGACTTTCCTGGCAAGGAAGCGCGGCCGCCGGGTGCAGCACAGGAGCCCGTCGATCCCCGGCTGGCTGAAATGGTCCAGCAAGGACGGAGTCCTCCTGTGCGAGATCGTGAGTCCGCAGAAGCCGGAAGACGAGTGGCATCTCTTCAGCGCCTTCCTCGGCCGGCTGGCGCATCGCTTCGCCGATCGGATCCACAGCATCAGCGTGCAGTTCCGGACCGAGCCGATGAAGCCCCCGAGAAAAGAGCGGCGCCGGAAGGCTTCCGGGACACGGAGGACCCCGCGAAGTCGGCGGCGGACTCGGCGCAGGTGATGGACGCCGAGGCGAAGCGGGCCCTCGCCTTCGTCAAGAGGCATGGCGTCGTGCTGGTGTCGGCGCGCGGATCCGTGCCGTGCCTCGTGGAGGCGATCGCCGGCGGGCCGGTGCGGGGCTCCTGGTGGGCGCATCCCAAGGCGCACTCGATCTACGGCGTGCTCGAGGTCGTGTGCGATTCACGCCAGGTGCTCGTCTGCAGGCTCGTGGGGGGCAAAGTAACGCTGGTGCACCGGCGTCTCTGGCCGGCGCTCGTGCGGCTCGCCGATCGTCTTCCGAAGATCGGCCTGGCGGCGGTGCGGCAGGAGCACACCGCCCGCGGCAGCCATCGTGTCGTCAGGACGGCCTTCCCGCGCTGGGTGCCGGACGGTGTCCTGCGCCAGGGACGGCGGATGAGGCGCGAGGCGGCGGAGAAGGCTCTCGGGGCGGCCATCGGTCCGTCGAATGAAACCGCAGGGCTGAACGCTACTTCGTCCCCAGGGCGGGATGCTCCCGGGTTGACATCGTCCCGGTCTCGCCG
>Ga0247727_10003764_pt1 | contig 33128 bp, 35 predicted proteins | sample WisWelCaveWW1625_FD_202498 | JGI IMG/M metagenome (GOLD analysis project Ga0247727, IMG submission 202498) | Biofilm microbial communities from Wishing Well Cave, Virginia, United States - WW16-25 | ecosystem: Environmental > Aquatic > Deep subsurface > Groundwater > Cave microbial mat | place...
CCGCGCCAGGCGGACCGAGGACCGACGAGCCGTACTAGACGTACGGAGAGGAGGCCGCAGGGAGCATGGCGCGGAGATTGCCCCGGATCGTCGGCCGCAGTAGGCGGCGTTTCACACCAGCCTCCTTGGCTTGCGGCCGTGCATGGGTGAGACGTTCAGACGGTGACATGTGCCACCACCTGGACGCACGGACCTACCGTACGGGTCGCCTAAGTACGCGAAAAAACAGGGGCACGCTGACGGAGACTCGGAGGAACGGATCTTGCTTTTATCGCACGGGACCGGAAACGTTCATCCCAGGGAGATCGCAAAATGGCACGTCAGAAGGGCGCCCGGAAGGTCGAGCCGGAACCGATGGAGGATCCCGCCCCCGAGCCTCGGGCCCCGCAGGCCTACACGACCGGGGAGTATCATTTCTTCCGCACCGCCGAGACTCCGCATGCGGGCGCTGCGGCCTCTGCATTGCCGGTCGCCGGCGCCACCTGGCTCGTCCCCCTCCTCGGCGCCGCTGCCCTCGCGATTCTGACCTTCCTTCTGCTGCAGTAACCGACGGCTCCTGAAGCAAGCAACGCGAGGGCGCCGAGACGGGAGGCGAGCCGGAGTCCTCGGAGCCCAGGCAGACCGAGGCGTACTTTTTCGTACGCCGAGGGAGGCATGGGCGAGAAGACCCGGCGCAGCCCCCGTATCATGGGCACCCAGGGCGGCACGGCGCGAGCGAAGCGAGAGAGCGCCGGGGCCCCTGGGTATGGCCGCAGCTAGCCTCGCAGCTTCGCTTTGAGCGCGGCCAGCTCGTCATCCACGCCGCCTTCCTTCTCCAGGTCCGCGAAACGCCGGTCCAGGTCGGCACGTTTCGGATCCTCGAGCACCGAGTGCGCTTCGACCTCGGCCTCGAACTGCTCGATCTTCGACGACATGCGATCGAGGTCCTCGAGGCTCTTGGAGCCGAAGCGCGACGCGCTGCCACCCGCGCGCTCCGGCGCCGTCCGCGCCTGGCGCACCTGGGACGCGATCGTCTGCTTGCGCAGCTTCAGGTCCTCCACCTTGCGCTCGAGCTGATCGAGCGAGCTCTTGAGCTCGTACGCATACGCGTCCTGCCCGCGCCGGGCCTCCTCCACGCGTTCCGCGTCCAGCTTGTCCTTCGCCTTGCGACGCAGCGCCTCCCGGGCGAGCTCGTCGTCGCCTGCCTTGAGCGCGAGCATCGCCTTCTCCTCCCAGCGCCGGGCCTCCTCGAGGTGCTCGTCGCGCTTCTTCGCCATCCCCTTCTCGGCGGCGACGGTCGACAGGACTTCCTTGCGGGCTTTCTTGATCTCTCCCTCCATCTCGTCGACGGTGTGAGCGATCATCTTCTCGGGATCCTCGGCCTTGTCGACCAGGGCGTTCAGGTTCGACTTGATGACCTGGCTCATGCGGCTCAGGATGCCCATGCGAGTTTCCTCCGTGACCAGCTTTCCACGCGCCCTCGCCATTTTCAACCTCGCAGCCCTGCTGGTCACGGCGAACGCGCGGGCAGACGAGTTCGTCCGCGTGCGAGGCGCCGAGATGACGCTGGACGGCTCGCCCTTCCGGTTCGTCGGCGTCAACGCCGCCGCCATGCACGGCCCCGAGCGCACGAAGGTGGCCGAGACGATGGCGGCCGCCGCGGCCGACGGGCTGGGCGTCGTCCGCATCTGGGCGCTCGGCGAGGGGGACACCGAGTCGGAGAACTGGCGCCGCGAGGATTTCCTCTTCCGCGCGGGACCCGAGGGGTGGAACGAGCGCGCGTTCGCGCAGCTGGACCTCGCCGTCGAGTCCGCGAAACGCGCGGGCCTGCGCCTCGTCGTCGTCCTCTCGAATTCGTGGCGCGACTACGGGGGCGTCCCGCAGTACCTGGCGTGGCTGCGTCTCGGAACCCCGGATCGGTACGGTTTCGAGGATCGCTTCTACACGGAAGAGCGGGCATTCGCGCTGTACGAGGCCCACGTCCGCCGCGTGGTGGGTCGGACCAGTACAAGGACCGGCGTCGCGATGAAGGACGAGCCGGCGATCCTCGCCTGGGAGCTGATGAACGAGTCGCACGTCAGCCGCTCGGGACGCGCTGCGCAGGCCGCCTGGACCGCGCGCGCCGCCGCGCTCGTCAAGTCGATCGACCCCAACCACCTGGTCACGATCGGCCACGCGGGCTACCGCGACGACGCGGGGCGGCGCGCATGGGTCGAGCTCCACCGGACGGCCGGGATCGACTACGTCGACCATCACTTCTACCTCGAAGAGGTCGGCGGGATCCGCAGGCTCGGCGACCTGTTCGATCGCATCGACGACCGCGCCCAGCTCGCGCGCTTCGTCGTCGGCAAGCCGCTCGTCCTCGGGGAGGTCGGCTTCGACAACCGCGACCGTCGCTGGCTGGGCCTGACCCGCGCAGAGCTGCACGAACGCGTGATCGAGCGGGCGCTCGCGGACGGCGCGTCCGGAGTTCTCGGCTGGATCTACCTGCCGCCGGGGATCGAGCGCCGCAGGTTCCCCATCCAGTGGGGCAACGACCGACACGCGGCGGTGCGCGCCGCGCTCGGCCGCGGTGCGGCGCTGGCGAAGGCCGGCGTGACGCCGAACGCGCGGATACGGCCGGACGCGGCGGACCGATACCTCTACCCTCGCTTCGCGGTCGACGGCCGCTCCGCGCAGATCGCGCGGGGCAAGGTGCGCGGACGCGGCGTCGAGTTCGCGATCCCGGCCATGGAATTCCATCGGGCCCGCTGGGAAGCGTTCGGAACCTGGGACCGCGAGAGACCTGCCCACGCCTACGGGGCTCAATCGGGCTACTTTGAGTACGCCGTGGCGCTGCCGCGCGGACGGCCGTCGAAGATCGAGGTCACCGCCCGGGTCTCCAGCGAGTTCCCCGGACGCCTGTCGCCGCCGGACGGGACGAGCCGCGTCCGGCTGTCCGTCGACGGGGCGTCCCTCGGCGAATGGACCGTCCGGCCCGACGACGGGCGCGGCCGGACCGAGCGGGCGTCGTCGTCCGATCCCGCGATCCTCTCGCGGCTCGAAGGCGGAATCGCGCACCTGCGCCTCGAGGTCCCCGACGAGCCAGCCGCCAACGGCCTGTGCGTGTACGATCCCGGCCTCACGGTGAAGGTCACCCACGGAGCCGCCAGATGAAGCAGAAGCGGACGATCCTGCTCACGGGAGGGGCGGGATTCATCGGCACGGCGCTCGTCCGCGAGCTCGCGGACGGAAATACGCTGCGCGTCTTCGACCTGCTGAGGCGCGACGCCCTGGGCCCCTCCGGCCTGTCGACGCACCCGAACGTCACGCTCATCAAGGGCGACGTTCGCGACGCGGCGGCAGTGCGGGAGGCGATCCAGGGGGTGGACGCCGTGATCCACATGGCGTCGATCGCGGGCGTGGACACCGTGATCAAGGACCCCGTGCTGACCATGGAGGTCAGCATCGAGGGAACGATGAACGCGCTGCGCGCGGCCCGCGATGCGGGGACCGTCCAGCGGTTCATCGACTTCTCGACGAGCGAGATCTTCGGTCGGTTCGCGTTCCGCGTCGGCGAGGGCGACGTCGCGCAGCTCGGGGCGGTCGGCGAGGCACGCTGGACGTACGCGGTCAGCAAGCTCGCGACCGAGCACCTCGCGTACAGCTACTGGAAGCGCTACGCGCTGCCGACCTGCTCGATCCGCCCGTTCAACATCTACGGCCCGGGACAGGTCGGCGAAGGCGCCATCCACACCTTCATCGTGCGCGCAATCAAGAACGAGCCGATCACGATCCACAACGAGGGGGATCAAATCCGATCCTGGTGCTACGTCGACGACATCGTCGACGGGATCCTGCGTTGCCTCGACCGTCCCGAAGCGATCGGGCAGAGCTTCAACATCGGCAACCCGCGCTCGACGCTGACGATCTACAACCTCGCGCGCCTCGTCGTCCGGCTCGCCGAGTCGCAGAGCGAGATCGAGTTCGTCAAATGGGATCAGCCCGACGTGGAGCTGCGCATCCCGAACGTGGAGAAGGCGGCCCGGTTGCTGGGCTTCCGCCCGAAGGTCGATCTAGAAGAGGGGCTCGCCCGCACCATCAGGTGGTATCGGGAGAACCTGGGCTAGGAATCAACAGGAGACGGGCAACAGGCAACAGGCAACAGGCAACGGGCAATGAAATGCAGCCCTGCGCGGGACCACGGTTTTCATTGCCGGTTGCCTGTTGCCTGTCTCCTGTGTCCTGTTGCTTTCCTCTATCGGACACGGCCCTGCGCGTCGATCGCGACTACGCGCGGCGTGTCGCCCGGGATCGCAACGAGCAGCGTCTGTCCCACGAACAGCGCCGCCGGGCGGCCCTCGGCCCCCGACCCCGGAACGGTGATCGGACGCCCGCGCGGACGACCGTCTGCGCCCAGGCGCACGATCACGATGTCGCCGGCCGACCGTCCGATCACCGCGAAGCCGCCCGCTCCCGCCGCGACCGCGACGCCCTGCAGGACGGCGCCCTCGCCCTCGGGCTGCGGCCCGACGGACACTTGCCCGTCGCGAGCCACGCGCACGACCGCCCAGCGCGCGCCCGAATCTTCCTCCCACGCGGCGACGAACGAATCGCCGGCACCGGCGACGGACGCGGCGCGCGCTTCCCGTCCCTCCGCCGAGAGGCGGACGGGGGTGCCGATCTCGCGGCCGTCGAGGCCGATGCGCGTCAGGAACGCGCCGTCGATCGAGGCGGAAGCTGCGGCGAGCTCGCCCGTGCGCGCGCCGAGCGCCGCGTCACCCGCCCCAGCGTGCCACGGGAGCGCAGGACCGAGCACGGCCAGGCCCTCGTAGCGGGTCAAGAGAATCTGCGGCGCCTCCTGCGCGGAGTTCCCCACGAGGACGGCGATCGCTCCCTGGTCCGGCGTCTCGACGACGGGCCCGGCACCCTCGCGGCCGAGCATCCCGATCCGCCCCCCGACGGAAGCCGCCGTCGGCGGCCGCGCCAGCTTCGACCAGATGCGTGCGGCGTCCGTCGTCGGCTGCGCGTCGGGACCGAGCCGGCGGATCCACATCCGATCGCGCGCGCCGAAGATCACGGCCGCGCCCGTCGGCGTGGGGACGACGGCGAGCCGTCCGGCGGTCGGAGCGCAGGGCAGGACGACCGCGTCCTCCCCGAGCAGCCTCCCGTTGCGGTCCACGCGCCGTGCGTGCACGCCCGAGGCGTCGCTCCACGCCAGGACCGCCGCACCGCCCGGGAGCGGCGCGAGCGCGACGTCGGCCGGGCAAGGCGTCGACAGCAGGATCACGGCGAACGCTATCCTTTGAGCCACGCGAACGCCTCCTCCCTCGTCTCGACGGCGTGGACGGGGACCGTGATCTTCGCTTCCTTCGTGATGCGCGCGACCTGCAGCGCCGCGGACGGGCTCTTCGCGATGACCCGCACGAGCCGGCGCATCCCATTCGCGGCCGCCCAGCGCGTCAGGGCGACCATCCGCTCGGTCAGCTCCGGACTCGCCAGGATCGGGGCGCGCTGATCCACGATGCAGTCGAACTGCATCCGCATCGCGACGACCGCCTCCCTCAGCTTTCGCTCGTAGCGCTCGAAGGCCTCCAACGAAGGCCGCTCAGGATAGATGATCTCCACGATCCGCTCGCGCGGATGGATGGTGAAACGGATCTCGGCAGAGTCGGTCATCCCGCCCATAGCGACTCCTTGAGCTTCCACACACCGCGCTCGAGCCCCTCGAGCCGCGCGAGCGCGCCCCCGATCTCCGCCTCCTTCGAGGCTCGCTCGAAACCCGTCGCGGAGCGCTCGTCGCGCGATCGCCGGAGCACCTCGGAGATGCCACGGTGGAGCTCTTCGCCCGCCGCCGCGACGAAGTCCGAGAGCTTGCGTCCGAACACCTCGATGTTCTCCTCGAGCTTCGGTCCGAGGACCTTCGCCGCCTCCCGGACCGCCGCCGGCGCCGCGTCCCGGGCGCGCCGCTTGATCTCCTTGTCGGCCCGCTGACGGACGACGACCGCGAGGATCGGGGCGGCGAGCGTCAGCAGGCCTCCGACGAGCGCGTTGACGAAGAGCGCGATCGACACTCCGAACGCGCCGAGCGCGAAGACGCCCACGTCGTAGGCGAGGGTGTCGACCTTCACGTCCACGGTCGGCGCCGTCGGCCCCAGCTCCCGGGCCAGGCGCTCTGCGACCTCGCGGGCGTCCTCGTTGACGACCGAGATGATCTCCTCGGCGAGCTTCTCCAGGCGCCGGCCGATCTCCTCCCCTTCCTGCTCGGCCCATTTCTGGAAGGCGTCCTGAACGAAGCCGTCGAGGTGCTTCTTGATGTCCTCGGCCGTCGCGCGGTCGATCTGCGCGGGCAGGGACTCGGCGAACTGATCGACGAACCGCTCGAGGTCGCGCCGCACCCAGGCCTGGACGTCGGCCACCTCGTCCGCGATGCGTTTCTGGCGGTCCGCGATCTGCCTCCCACGCACCCGCATCTCGGCCTCGACGGCGGTGATGCGGGCGTCGAGCTCCTCGGCGGCCATCGCGAAGGAACGCCGCTTGATCTCCAGGTTCTGGCGGAGGATCGCGGCGGCGCGCAGCGCGTCCGTCGCGGCGTTGTCGAGCAGGATCCGTCCGCGCTGGCTCGTCAGGTACTCCTCGAGGTGCTTCTGGAACGCGTCCATCCCGCTGCCCGTCCGGTCGCCCGCGAGCGCCCGCGTCGCGGACATCGGAAACACCGCCGGCTCCGCCAGGATCCGCGCGAGGTTCTCGCGGGCGTACCGCAGGGCCTCTTCCCGCTCCTCGGGCGTCAGAAGGTCGATCTTGTTGACGACGAAGAGGATCTTCTCTCGGTTCGCACGCAGGAGGCGCTCCGTCAGGAAGACCCGCTCGCTCTCCTTGAGGATCTGCCCGGCGTCCAGGAGGAAGAGGACGGCGTCCGCGCGCGGGATGTAGCTGTAGGTGATCTCCGCCCGCGCGAGGTTCAGATCGTTGACGCCCGGCGTGTCCACGAGCGTCACACGATCGCGCAAGATCGACGCCGGATATCCGACCTCGATGTAGCGGATCGTCTCGACGCTCCCCCGGCCGACGACGTAGGTCTCGAGCGCGTCGAGCGCGACGTCCTGCGTGGATCCGTCCCGGGAAACGACGCGCGCACCGGGCGTGTCGTCCCAGTGGATGTGGTGCAGGACCGCGGTCGTCGGTGTGACTCCCGTCGGCAGGACAGGCGCGCCGAGCAAGGCGTTCACGAAGGTCGTCTTGCCGTGATTGAACTCCCCGAGCACCACCAGGTGGAAGCGTTCGTCCTCGATCTTCGGCAACTTCTCGCGACGGATGTCGCCTGCGAGTGTGACCGCGCCGGCCTCGTCCGCGAGGTCGGCGAGCCCGTGCATGGCGCCGAGCAGGTCGTACTTCGTCGTCAGGAAGTCCCCTCCGTCAGCCATCCGATCCGTCCTTGCCGCCTTCGTCCCGTGCCCGGTCCCCTTCCTTGAAGAGCACCGAGACGATCTTCGACACCTCCTCGTCCACGTCCGCCTTCGGGCGTCCTCCGCTCTCCCCCATCGCGCGCCGGAAGACGTCGGACTCCGCAAACAGACGCAAGGCCTTCACGCGCTTGGGAAGGTACGGGTGGCTCTGGAGCAGCTCCGAGACGCGCCCGATGCTCCGATCGCCCTCCTCGAGCTGCTTCAAGTACTCCTCGACGTCGAGCTGCTCGTAGAGCTTCTGCGATCCCACCGCGAGCTTGATGAGCGCGCGCTCCCCGGCGTCGAGCGATCGGGTCGACAAGAGGCCCGCCCGGTCGCAGGTGAGCTCCGCACGGCGCGACCACGAGTTGAGCGCGATTACGGCCGGGGTCACGATCCAGCGCAGGAAGATGCTCGCGGCGTAGGTCAGGTAGTACAGCGCCGTCGTGTACACGACGTGGTTGTTCTGCACGTGGCCGCACTCGTGGCCCACGATGAACAGCAGCTCGTCGTCGGTCATGTGGTCGACGGTCGCCGAGTTGATCATGATGAACGCGTCGTCGTCGGTCCCCAGCGTCGCGGCGTTGAGCGCGCCGAGCGCCGGCACGACGTAGACCTGGGGCGGTTCGACGCCCAGCCGGGACGCCGCGAGCACCGTCAGCTCGTGGATCTTCGGGAACTGGCTCGCCGTGACCTTGACGGCCTGTCCGAGGAGCTGCGGCTTGAGCATCGACTTCCAGAACCGCACGACGGACGCGACCGCCAGCTCGACCGGCTTGATGCTTCGCATCGTCCGCAGGACCTTGAGGTCTCCCGCGTACGCGTAGCCCTCGCCGCGCTCGCCGGCGCCGGAAAGGCGACGGTGCCGCTCGATGTACCGCTGAAAATCGAACCGGTCGTCGCGTGGGTCCAAGGGGAGGGGATGGTACATGGGGTGAAGGTCATGAGTCATGGGTCATGAGTCGTGAGTCACGGCGGTGCGAATCTGGAGTCATCGGAGATTAGCCAGTCGAAGAGCAGCTTCATCGGCTCGGTGAGTTGGCCGCCGTAGGAGTGGCCGACGTTGGAAAAGGCGACGCGGCCTTCTGCGCCGGCGGCGGCGAGGAGACCTGCAACGGCCTCGGCCTGTCGCCGGCAGCCGGGGCGGCCGCAGGCCATCGCGACCTTCTTGCCGCCGCGCGAGGCGAACCGTCGCGCTCGGGCGCGGTCCCATCGTTCGACCCCGCCTTCGACCAGATAGATCCGTGACCACCGGGCGGGATCCTCGATGGCCATCGGCGCGAGATGGATGGCGCCGAGCGAGAACCCGGCCCACAGGTCTGGACCTTCGTCGACGAAACCGGGATAGCGCGCGGCGAGCGCGGCGCGACCCGCGGCGACCTCCGCGAGGATCGCGGCGCGCCCGCCGTATTCCCAGCGGTCCAGGGACGGCGGCGCGCCGCGGCGAGGAATGCCGCGCGGGCAGAGGAGGAATGCGCGCCCTGCGACGATCGGCGTCCACGCGTCGCACTCCCACTCGGGGCGGTCGAAGTTGCCGTGGAGGACGACGACCACCGGCATCGGACGCGTCGCCCCCGCGGGGACCACGTGCTCGGCGGGTCGGAAGCCGTCGACGTCGAGGGGTGCGGTCGATGCAGGACCGGACAGGACCGGAGCCGGAGCCGGAGCCGGTTCCGGTTCCGGTTCCGGTTCCGGTTCCGGTTCCGGTCGCGGTTCCGGTTCCGGTCCCGAGACCGAGCTGCACGCAATCAGGATCGCGAGCGCAATCATCGATGCCCCAGCTTCCTTCGCCACGCCCACTCTGCAAAGAGCAATCCGAGGACGACGACCAGCGAGATCGGGTGGCGCCAGATCTCCACGTCGCGCGTGTGCAGCACACGGCGGCCCGCTGCGTCGGAGAACGGGAGATCCGGAATCCGGTCGAGACGCGTCGCGTCCACGACGCGCCCCCCCGTGACGCGGGCGAGGGCACCCACCGCAGCCGCGCGCGGCGACGGATCTCCCAGCTCGTCGCCCGCGCCCTCGACGAGCAGCAAATCCTCGGCCTCACGTGGCGCGCCGCGACCGCCCGGAAGATCCGCGAGCGAACTTCTGGCGACGATCCGGTAGACGCCCGGCGAGTCGATCGTCGTCTCGACCCGGAACCCGCCGGCATCGTCCGTCACGCCTTCGCGGCGCAGCACGGGATCGCCGCCGACCGCGGGAACGATGACGATCTCGATCGGATGGGAAGCGGCGGGCCTGTGGTCGCGATCCAGAACCTGCACCCGGGCGCCCACCGTCTGGCCCCGGACCACGCGGCTCTCGTCGACGTCGACGCGCAGCCGCTCGAACCGCGGATCGCGGATGAGCCAGGAGAGCGCGTTGTGCCAGAGCTTCTCGTACGACGCGGCCGACCCGCCCTCTCCCGCCTGCTCGAACGACCACAGCCAGGTCGAGTCCGTCAGGACGGCCACCGAGCGGCCCTTTCCGATCTCGGCCGCCGCGATCAGGGGCGCCGGGCCGTCGGCTATCCGCAGCGAGGGGTGCACCGCGAGCGCCTGGGCTCCCGCCCGGAGCCCGCGGACCAGGCTCGTTCCTTCGATCGGGGACAGGGCATTCCAGGCTGCGGCGTTCTCGTCGACGTCGTCCGCGAGCCTCGTGACGGGGTGACGCAACCCCTCCGAAGAGAGGCGGCCGCGAAACTCGGACGCGTCGCCCTCGGGGCCACCCGCTGCGAGCGGCGCAACGGGCAACACCTCTGCAAGAGGCCCGCTCCACCGCGACAGCCCGACGTCCCCGCCGACGACGAGAAGAGCGCCCCCTTCCCGCACCCACGCCGCCAGCCGGCCCAGGTGCGGCGCGACGCCGTACGGGCCCGGATCGAAGTCCTGAAAAAGCACCACGTCGAACCGTGGCAGGTGCGTCGTGAAGAGCTCGTCCGCGGGGAACGGGATGAGCGACAGGTCCCCGGTGTCCGTCAGCGGCACGTCCGTCGCCGATCGCAGGATGAAGAACGACACGAGATCGAGCGACGCGTCTCTGCGCAGCACCCTGCGCAGGAAGCGGACGTCCCAGCTCGGCTTCCCCGCGATCTGCAAAACTCTGACCTTCTCGCGGATGACCTCGAGGAAGATCTCGCGGCTGTCGTTCTCGGGGTTGCGATCGCCGTCGAGGGAGGGGATCGATGCGCGAAGGACCCTGCGACCGGGGCGGTCGCTTCGCGTGCGCAGCCGCACGGTCGCGCGGCCCGCTGCGTCGAGGCGGGCGACCGCCTCGGTGACCAGCCCGCCGGCTTCCGTCAGGGACACCGGGACCGCGTCGACGCCGAGACCGTGGGCGACGATGTCCACTTCGATCTCGACGTCCGTGCGCGCAAAGGCGACCGGCGGCGCGCGAACCGCGGCGATGCCGGCATCCGGCACCGGGTCCGTGTCGGCGACGAGGACGACGTGCACCGGCGCGCGCAGCGCAGCCAGCTTCCGTCTCATGGCCGCCGGGACCCGCCCGGCCGCGAGCGACCCGCGCTCGGCTCCGTCCGTCACGACGACGACGCCGGCCAGAGGTCCGCGGACCCGGGCCGCGGCCGCGAGCACGGATTCTGCGATTCGCGTGTCCGAGCCCCGCGGCAGCGCCGGAAGGTCGCCGTCCGGCTGCTCGGGGTCGAAGACGACGTCCCCGGCAAAAGGAAACGTCCGGACGGGATGCCCCCCGGCCGATGGCGCGGCGCGTCGGAGCAAGCGCGCGGCTCGATCCGCACGTGTGGCGGGATCGCCGGCGGAGACCGCCGCCCCCATGCTGGCGGAGACGTCCGACAGGAAGATCACGGCCCCCGGCTCGTCGCGAGCTCGCTCGACCTTCACGACCGGGCGCAAAACCAGCGCCCCGAGCGCGGCGACGGACAGGACGCGCAGCGATCCGAGGGCGGCCGCCCGGCGCACCGGCTCGCGCCGGATGCCGGCCACCGTCCACGCCGAGATCGCCACGCCGAGGCCCACGAGCGCGAGGACCGCCCAGGTCGGCCAGCCCGCGGACAGGACGACACTCCAATCCGTGCGCGTCACTTCCCCAATCGCTCGAGAAAGCGCAGGTGGACCGCGTCGTCCTTGTACGAAAGGCAAAGCGCGTACAGGGCTGCGTTCACGCCGAGGCGGAAAGCCTGCTCGCGCTGCCGCTCGCCGCCGGGCTCGACGGCGCGCTCCCAGTTTCCGAAGTCGTCGCGCGCCCAGGCCCCGCCGAGGTCGTGCCGCGAGTAGACGACGAGCAGACGTCCGTCGCGTTCGATCCCGAGCAGGTCCGCGGGGCCCTCGCGGCGACCGACCGGTCGGCCGAGCACGTAGAACGAGCGGTAGAAGACGTGTGAGGACGGGATCGGCTGCATTCGCTCTTCCGGGAGGGCGCGGCCGATCTCGCGACGGACGCTGGAGTCGAAGCCGTCCGCTCCGTCCTCGGCGTCGTCGACCAGCATGAAACCGCCGAGAACGAGGAAGCGGCGGAGCCGCAGGACGTCGGCGTCGCTCCACGCCGGGAAGGCGCGGTCGCCCGACAGGTAGAGGAAGGGGTGGCGGAACAGTCGTCGATCCGAGATGCGCAGCTCGGACGGCTCGAGCCTCGTCTCGACGCTCGTGCGCTTGCGGATCTCCCAGGCGAGTCGCCGCGGCGCCGTCGGGTGGGGCGCGTAGTTCCCGCCGTCGTACACGATCCGGGCGACGTCGAAGAGGGACGATGTGCCGAGTGCCGCCGCGGTCGGCGCACGGACCGAGGCGGCCGCAAGCAGGATCGCGGCGACGGCGACGGCGGCGATCGCCCGTTGACACCTCGGAGCGCCGGTGTGTACCAAGTGCCGTCGAGCTTACTGCGCGGAGGTACGAATGCACCGTCGAGCGCTATCCTGGATCCTGCCCCTCGCTGCATCGATCTCTGCTCCGGCCTGGGCGACGGAAACCGCGCCCGCGGCAACCGCCGAAGCGCCGATCCTCTTCAACCACAAGCACCAGGGATACCTGCGCCTCACCGCGGGCACGGGCTACCGGTTCATCGTCCCGTACGAGGACGACGCGATCTGCGGCCCCCCCACGCCGGCTGAACCGGAAGGGGACACGTCGCCGTGCGAATCGCGCGCGCCGTGGTTCCTCGACGCCGACGCGGGGTTCGGCGCGAGCGAGGGCGTCGAACTGTCGGTGATGCTGCGGCTCGGCCTGGAGAAAGAGGGTCTCAACGACGCGCGCCCGCTGGTCCTCGGACCGGGAATCCGGCTGTATCCGAGCCCCGACAGCCGGGTGAAGATCTTCATGGCGCTGCGGGTCCTGATCGACTTCACGAAGGTCGGGCCGCAGGAGCCCGACGACACCGAGCCGCAGGAGAAGACGGACGTCGCGCTTCGCGGGGAGCCGGGGCTGCAGGTGGAGATCACGCGGAACGTCGGCCTGTACCTGCAGGCGGGGGTGACCTTCGGCGCCGTTCGCTGGTTCCACTTCGAAGGGGACGGGGGCTTCGGCGTCCAGGGCCGCTTCCCTTGATCCGGCGAGCCGCGATCCTCGCGGTCTTCTCGGCCCTGCTCCCCGCCGTGCCCTCCTGCGGGCAGCCGTCCGCCGCGCCGGACGCGGGCCCGCGGTCCACGCAGCCTTCCGATCGAAGAGACGGCGGGCCGCACGACCACCCGGTCGTGCGACGAAGCCGCGCACTGATGAGCACCGTGTACGAGTTCGTGGTCGCAGAGCCGGACTCGCCCGGGCTGCAGCGCGCGATGGACGACGCCTTCGCGGAGATCGCGCGGCTCGAAGGGGTGCTCTCGGAGTGGCGAGCGGACAGCGAGATCTCCGCGGTGAACCGGGCGGCGGGCAGGGCGCCGGTGAAGGTCGGCGCCGACGTGCTCGCGGTCGTGAAGGCGGGGCTCGCGGCCAGCGCGGAATCGGAGGGCGCCTTCGACATGACCTGGGCGTCGTTGCACGGCGTGTGGGACTTCCGGGCGGACCCCCCGCGCATTCCCGATCGGACGCTGATCGCACAGCGCGTGCGCAAGATCGACTACCGGAAGGTGACCGTGGACGAGGCGGCGTCGACCGTTGGACTCGGGGAGGTCGGGATGGCGATCGGCCTCGGCGGCATTGCGAAGGGATACGCACTGGACCGCGCCGCGGCGATCCTGACCGCGGCGGGTATCCGCAACTTCGTCCTGTACGGCGGCGGCCAGGTGCTCGTCTCGGGCCGCCGCGGCGGCAGGCCGTGGCGGGTCGGGATCCAGAACCCGCGCGGCGACGGCTACTTCGCCCACTACGAGATGACCTCGGGAAGCGCGTCGACCTCCGGCGACTACGAGCGTTTCTTCGTCCTGGACGGCGTGCGCTACCATCACATCATCGACACGCGCCCGCGCTCCCCGACCCGCGGCATGCCGGCCCGAGGCCTGGTCTCGGTCACGGTCATCGCGGACACCGGCATGCGCGCCGACGCCCTGTCGACCGCGATCTTCGTCTCGGGCGCCGAGAAGGGCATGGAGCTCGCCCGTCGCGCCGGCGTGGAGGCAGTCCTCGTCACCGACGGGCTAGAGACCCTCGCGACCGACGGCATCCGCCCCACCCTGCGCGCCCGCCCACTGGGGGACACTCCCCTGCCCACCAACTAGCCGGAATCACTTCGTTATTCGTGACTGAAATCCAGACAGATCCGCAGGAGACTGTCTGGATTCCGGTCACAAGAAGACGAGTGATTCTAGCTAGTTGGAGGGCGGGGGAGTGTCCCTGAACCTGCGGACGTTGCGTTCGTGGTCGGGGAGGGTGCGGGCGAAGGCGTGGGTGCCGTCGCCCCGGGCGACGAAGTAGACCTCGTCCGTTTCCAGGGGGTGGCGCGCGGCGACGATCGCGGCGAGTCCCGGGTTGCAGATGGGGCCCGGCGGCAGGCCCGGGTGGACGTAGGTGTTGTAAGGGTTTGCGGCGTCCTGCGTGTGACGGCGCGCGAGCCGTCCCCGAAAGCCGCGGCAGGACGGCGCCGAGGGATGCGCGCGGCAGCCGTACGAGACGGTCGGATCCGCCTGCAGCACGCGCGGGACGATCGGATCGCTCGACCGGAGTCGGTTCCGGAAGACGCCGGCGATCCGCGGACGTTCGCCGGCGGCCCGCGCCTCTTCCTCGACGATCGACGCGAGAACGACGACGTCGTGCCGCGCGCGGGGGGCCAGACCCGCGAGCGCGTCTGCGGTCCTGCGATGGAACGTCTCGACCATCCGCGCCACGATCCGCGGCGCCTCCGCGGGCCCCGCCCGCAGCTCGTAGGTGTCGGGGTACAGGTATCCTTCCGCGGTGAGGTCCGGCACGCCGAGCCGCGCGAGCAGGGCGCGGTCCCGCACCGCCGTCAGGAAGTCATCCGCGTCCACGACGCCTGCCTCCTGAAGGATTCCCGCCACGTCGAAGACGTCGTTGCCCTCCGGGATCGTCACGCGCGTGGCTTCGCCGGGTGCCGGCCGGCAGATCTCGGCGAGGATCTCTCGCGGGGTCGCGTCTGCGCGGATCCGATGTCGCCCGTACCGCAGCCGCGGCATGGCCCCGCTCAGTCGCAGGTACCAGCCGAAGAGCAGACCGCTGCGGACCACGCCCGCACGCGCCGCCGAACGACCGACAGCCGACGGACCCGCCCCCCTCGCGATCACGACCTCGACCCTGCGCCGCCCTCCGGGACCCGACACGCGCGGGTAGACGAACCACGACGCCACACCGGCGAGCCCGAGGGCGACGACGATCCGCATCGCGAAGCGGATCCGACGGCCGACGACCGTCACGGTCGCGGTCGTGAATCGAGATACGACTGCAGCAGGATCGCGGCGGCGACGCGATCGATCTTCTCGCGGCGCTCCGACCGGCGCGCCCCGCCCTCGATCATCGCGCGCTCGGCGAGGGCGGTAGTCATCCTCTCGTCCCAGAGCCGGATGGGCACCGCGACCTCGGCCCCGAGGCGCTCGGCGAACTTGCGGGCGCCGACTGCAGCGGGACCCTCGGTCCCCTCCAGCCGCAGCGGCAGCCCGATGACGACCTCGCCGACCTCCCGCTCCGCCACGACGCGAACGATCTCGCGGACCGCCGCGCGATCCCCCGTCCGCATGACGGTCCCGAGCGGGCTCGCGATGATCCCGTCCTCGTCGGAGAGGGCGAGCCCGATCCGCTTCTCGCCGAGATCGACGCCCAGGGAGCGCACCGGGAGCGCAGCTAGGAGGCTGGTGCGAAACGCCGCCTACTGCGGCCGACGATCCGGGGCAATCTCCGCGCCATGCTCCCTGCGGCCTCCTCTTCGTACGTCGAGTACGCTTCGTCGGTCCTCGGTCCGCCTGGCGCGGATCTTACCCCGTCTCGTCGCCCTCGCTACGGCGCCGTTTCACACCAGCCTCCTGGCCCCGTTGCACGCCGCCGCACCCCCGACTAGGATGGCATTCTCAACCGGAGGGTTACGATGACACGCAGCCTCTTTGCATGGGTCTTGGTCCTGGTTCCCACGATGGTCGCCTGCGGAGACGACAAGAAGGGCGGGGGCGGCGACGCAGACACCGACGTGGATACCGATTCCGATACCGACACCGGCACGGACACTGGCTCCGACACGGACACCGGCTCCGACACGGACACCGGCTCCGAGACCGACACCGGCTCCGAGTCCGACACCGACACTTCGACGAGCTCGGGCTACGACTGCGACGCCTTCGACGACACGCCCTGCGACAAGGACGAGAAGTGCGGCGTGAAGTACCCGACCGAGGCCGGCCAGCCGGTTCTGCTCGAATGCGTCTACGCCGATGACAAGCTGAAGGCGGAGCGCTGCTCCGTCGGCGCCGTCGCCGGCTACGACGGGGCGTTCGACAACTGCGACCGCCAGCTCATGTGCCTGAATCTCGGGGACGACGGCTTCCGCCGGTGCTGGTCGTACTGCCCGTGCGAGGAAGCGACCGGCTGCGACAGCAGCGGGTGCGAGGCCAACGAGTACTGCACGGGCGTCGTCGACACGGCCGAGCAGCCCGACTTCCCGGTGGGCGCGTGCGCGCCGACGTCGGGCTGCGACCCCGTCGCGCAGACCGGATGCCCGGACGGCCGCAACTGCTACCTGCTCGGACCCGAAGAGCGCACGCTCGCGGACTGTGCCCCCTACTCCGTGCTCGACGGTTCGGACGGCACGCAGGGCGAGCCGTGCGACTTCGTGAACAACTGCGAGCGCGGCTACACCTGCCGCGTCAGCGAAGGCGGCGACGGACGCTGCCGTCGCTTCTGCGACCTCGCCGGCGTCGGTCCCCTCTGCGAGGCCGGCGAAGGGACCTGCGAGGCGATCGTCGGCTTCGAGACCGCCGGGATGTGCCCCGACCCGTAGTCCCGCCGCCCGTTCCCTCGTAGTCTCCCCGCATGGCAGACGAAGCCCCCAAGCCCGCCCAGAAGCGCGTCCAGGTCCGCGTCGACGAGGCGACCGCCCCTGGCGTCTACTCGAACATGGCGATGATCCACCACAACGACGCCGAGTTCGTGCTGGACTTCCTCTACGCCCAGCCGCAGGAGCCGCGCGCGACCGTCCGGGCGCGCGTCATCACGAGCCCCAAGCACGTCAAGCGTCTCATCCGCGTCCTGCAGGACCAGCTGACGCACTACGAGAAGGTCCACGGCGAGGTCGCGATCGCGAAGCCGCCAGACCCGCCCGACTACCACTAGCTCGCTTCGCTCGCTGAGGGAGAAGGCTCGCTGGCGCTCGCCTGAGGGAGAACTCGCTTCGCTCGTGAGGAGAAAGCTCGCTTCGCTCGCTGAGGACCCTCCTTGTGTGCAACCGGGTTCTTTTCCGCACGAGCGTAGCGAGTGCCTCCCTCAGCGAGCGTCAGCGAGCTTGTCCCTCAGCGAGGCCGAAGGCCGAGCTTCTCCCTCAGGCAAGCGCCAGCGAGCCTTCTCCCTCGCGAGCGAAGCGAGCTACGTGACCGCTCCCTCCATCCACCGCACGGTTCCCGCGTCGCCGTCGATCTCGGCCCTTGCACCGATCGGGATCGCCAGGAAGCGGGCGCCGTGGCCCGCGGGGTAGCCGGCGACGATCGGGATTCCGAGTGGGCCCAGGCGCTCCGCGATCACCTCGATCGCGGGGGGTTCGCCGTCTCGCGGCGTGCAGTCGGTGAGGTCTCCGACGAGGACTCCGGCGAGGCCGTGGACGACGTTCGCCGACAGCATCTGGGTGAGCATCCGGTCGATCCGGTACGGCCGCTCGCCGACGTCCTCCACGAACAGGATCGCGCCCGAGAAGTCCGGGAGCGTGCCCGTCCCGACGAGCGCGGCGAGCAGCGACAGGTTGCCGCCGAGCACCGGTCCGGCGGCGCGCCCGGGGCGGATGCCCTCGAGCGCGAGAGAAGAATCGTCGATCGGAGCGGGATCCTCCAGCACTTGCACGAACCGCTCGAAGACTTCGGGATCCGGGACGCGGCCCAGCGTCTCGACCATGGGACCGTGGACGGATGCGATTCCGTCGCGGGCGAGCAGGCAGGACAGCGCCGTCAGATCGCTCGAACCGACGACGACCTTCGGCGCGTCCCGCAGGCCGGAGACGTCCAGCAGGGGCAGGATCCGCGTCACGCCGTACCCGCCCCGCGCGGCCACGATTGCCCGCACGTCCGGATCGGCCAGCGCCCCGCGCAGCGAATCGAGGCGGTCGTCGTCGCCCCCGGCGAGATGGCCCGTCCGGGCGCGAAGTCGCGGGTCGCAGCGCAGCGAGTAGCGCTGCCCGAGCCGATCGAGACCCGGCTGCAAGTCGGCCTCGCGTACCGGCCCCGAGGGTGCCACGATCGCCACGACGTCGCCCGGGCGGATCCGCGGCGGCCGTACGAACGGCATGGACGACATCCTGGCATGGATCGGCGACCGCGAGGGCCCGCAGGCGCTCGTCTTGATGGGCGCTCTCTCCGCGTTGGAGTACCTTTTCCCTCCTTTCCCCGGCGACGCGGCCGTCGTCGCCGGCGCGTTCCTGGTGGCGACGCGCGGCTGGTCGCTCGTGCCCGTCTTCGGGGCGACGACTGCCGGGAGCCTCGTGGGCGCGGCCGGGCACTGGGCCCTCGGACGCTGGCTGTCGACGCGGCGCTGGGAGCCCACGAGCCCGCGGGGCCGCCGCATCAAGGCCGCGACCCTTTCCGTCGTCGCGGACTTCGATCGGCGGGGCGCCGCGTATCTCGCCGTCAACCGGTTCCTCCCTGGCGTGCGCTCCTTCTTCTTCCTCGCGGCCGGATGGGCGGGGATCCCACTCGGCAAGACCCTCGCGTGGGGCGCGGTGTCCGCGCTCGCCTGGAACCTGCTGCTCGTAGGCGCGGCGTTTCTCGCCGGGAACCACTGGGATCGGCTCGCCTCGCTCGTGCAAACCTACTCGATTGCGGCGTGGGTCCTGGTGGCGGTCGTCGTCGTCGTCGTCGTGATGCGACGGCGCGGAAAGTCGTGGTAGGTTTCCCTCATGCCGATCGCTCCCGAGCTCATCGAGCTGCTCGCGTGCCCGAAGTGCAAGGGGGAAGTCCGTCTCGTCGAGGCGAAGGCTGGGTTCGTCTGCGAAGCGTGCAAGCTCCTGTACGCGATCGAGGACGACATCCCGAACTTCATCATCGAGGAGGCGAAGCCACTCGCATGAAGAAGCGCATCCTGGTCGTCGAGGACGACCCGCAGACCTCTGCTCTGCTCGCGAAGCTCCTGTCGATGGACTACGAGGTCGTCCAGGTCGATGACGGCGCGGAGGCGCTGTGGGAGTTGCAGAAGGATCCGCCGCCGGACCTCCTCGTCGCCGACGTCATGCTGCCCGAGGTCGACGGGCTGTCCGTGATCCGTGAGATGAAGAGCAACCCGCGCACGAAGGGCATCCCGGTCATCATCATCACGGCGAAGGACAGCCCGAAGGACGTGATCGAGGGCATCAACACGGGGGCGAAGCACTACATCACCAAGCCCTTCAAGGGCGCCGAGGTCCTCGACAAGGTCAAGAAGGCGATCGGCGTGTGAAGCTCCTGGCCGGGCGAGGAGGCTGGTGCGCAACGGCGCCGTAGCGAGGGCGACGAGCCGGGGCAAGATCCGCGCCGGGCGGACCGAGGACCGACGAGGCGTACTCGACGTACGGAGAGGAGGCCGCAGGGAGCATGGCGCGGAGATTGCCCCGGATCGTCGGCCGCAGTAGACGGCGTTGCGCACCAGCCTCCTAAGCCCGCGCGCTGCCGCCGGGGCCGTCCTCTCCGGCGTCCTGTACTTCGTCTCGTTCCCCGGTTTCGACGTCTGGCCGATCGCGTTCGTCTGCCTGGTGCCTCTGCATCTCGTGCTCGCGCGCGTCACGACCGGGCGCGAGGCGCTGCGCGTGGGCTTGCTGATGGGGTTCGTCACGAACTGGGGCGGCTACTACTGGCTGGTCGGGATGCTCGAGACCTTCTCCGGGTTCCCCTTCTGGCTGTGCGTGGGCTTTGCGTCAGTCCTGTGCCTGTACCAGGGGGGCCTGTTCGCCCTGTACGCGTGGCTCTTTCACGCGGGCACGCGGGCGAAGTGGTCTCCGCTCCTCGTGGCGCCCACGGCGATGGTCCTGCTGGAGTTCGCCTACCCCCTGCTCTTCCCGTCGTACACCGCGAACTGCCTGCATCCCGTCGTCGCCCTCATCCAGGCCACCGAGATCTTCGGGCCGCTCGGGCTGACGGCCGCGATCGTCCTGGTCAACGCCGCGATCGCGATGGCGATCGAGCGCCGCACCGAAGGGGTTCGCGCGAACGGACGTTCGCTCGCCGTCGCGATCGGCGTGCCGGCGCTCCTCTTCGCCTACGGCCTCGTGCGCATCTCGCAGGTCGACGCGCGATCTGCCGCGTCGGCTCGACTGACCATCGGGATCGCGCAATCGAACATGGGCGTCTACCAGAAGCACGAGGACCCGGAGGAGGGGCTGAGCCGGCACCAGAGGCTCTCGAAGAGGCTGCTGGACGACGGCGAGCTGGACCTCTTGATCTGGCCGGAGTCCGCGTACGTCTACGCGCTCCCCGAGAACGTCCGGACCGTGCGGCGCCGGGTGCTGGGCGGCCTGCCGGGGCCGCTGCTCTTCGGCGGCATCCAGCGACGCGGCGGAAAGCTCTACAACACGGCTCTGCTGACGGACGTCAGCGGACGGATCGTCGACTCCTACGACAAGGTCTATCTTCTCGCGTTCGGCGAGTACCTGCCTTTCGGAGACGTCTTCCCGATCCTGCACGAGTGGTCGCCCCACAGCGGCCGCTTCACGAAGGGGACGGACCTCGAGCCTCTCGCCTTCGGGCGTTGGCGGATCGCGACGCTCGTCTGCTACGAGGACATCCTGCCGCGCTTCGTGCGCGACCTCGTCCGCGCCGGGGATCCGCACCTCTTCGTGAACCAGACGAACGACGCGTGGTTCGGCAAGACCCACGAGCCCGCGATCCACCTCGCGCTCTCGGTCTTCCGATCCGTCGAGCACCGGCGATGGCTCGTGCGGGCCACGAACACGGGGATCTCGGCGATCGTCGATCCCGTCGGCCGCGTCGTGAAGCAGGGACCGTTGTTCCGCCAGGCCGCGATCCGCGGCGACGTTCGAATGATGCGGGGCTGGACCCCTTATCAGACGGTCGGCGACGTCCTGGGTTGGCTGTCGCTGGGCGCCGCGGCGGCCTTCGCAGTTGCGCGCCGCCGCGCCCGGGCAAGCGCTACAGATCCGCCGGCAGGAAAGTCAGGTAGTCGCCGTTCGCGTCGGTGATCGCCTCGCCGACCTGCAGGATCCCGTTGCCGACCTCGGCGTACATCCGGACCGTGACCCTCGGCGCCGGCGCCCCCGAGGAGCTCGACACGGTCCCGACGAGCACCGAGCCGCTGCGCAGGATCTCCGACGCATCGACGTCGTCCTCGCGAAGGTCGAGGCCGGGGACGATCGTCCAGGCCGCGGCCGCGCCCGGCGCAGGACGGAAGTAGGCGTCGTAGCGCCCGGGATCGACTTCCATGGCGAAGGTCCCGTCGTCGGCGGTCGCCCCGTAGATCGGTCGGTTCGCCGACTCCTCGCGGAACGGGTCCTCCGCGGAGAAGAGCTGCGATCCACCCAAGAGGTCAATCGCGATGCCACCGGCGGAGACCCCCTCCACGCCGGACAGCCGTAACTCTCCTGCATAGTTCGTCTTGGGACCCAGGAGAAACGTCTGGCCGGCCTGGTACAGGTCGCCGTCCGGATCGTTCACGAGTTGCACGGCGGCAAGGACGGCAAGCGTACCGAGATCACCGTCGTCCGGGGGAAGCACCCGCACGTCGTATGTCCCAGCTAGGAGCACGACCTCGAACGCTCCGTCAATTCCTGCGAGAGTCTCGCGCTGCACGTCACCGGGCAGTTGCTGCTCCGGCGTACCCAGGTGGTCTTGGCTGCGCAGCGTGACGCGAGCTCCGGGTACGGGGACGGTTTCGCCGCTCGCCAGGACACCCTCGACGATTCCGCCGAAGCGGATCGGAGGCCCGAACGCGTCCAGCGTCAGGTCGCCGATGTCCTGCGGCGGCGCCTCCTCCGGCGGATCGGGGAAGGGGACGAGCGAACGGTCGATTTCGACGGTCGGAAGGATCCCCGCCTCCGCGCCGGCCGGTTCTCCGATCCGGATCCGCACGGCCACCTCCGACCTCGCGACCGCGAGCACGAAGCACCCGAGTCGCTCGCCGTCGTCGCAAACGCCCGTCAGCACCCGCGCCGACGCCTCCCGCGCGCCGTCTTCCGAAAGGGCGACGACCTCCGCGCCCTCGACGCCGGAACCGTCCGCCCAGACGACGCGGCCGATCAGACGTCCCGACGGCGGGACCGACAACTCGGCCGGAATGTCGTCGGCCTCGAAGCACGTCCCGTCGGCGGGGCCCGCGAGGACGAACGGCGGCGCATCCGGCGCGGCCGGAAACACTCGGATCTCCCAGCACCCGGGCGGCAGGTCTGCCCCCTCGCCGCCAGCTTCGGCCGTGATAACGATCGGAGCGCGACCGATCGGCGACGGACGCGAGAACACGACGAGGGCCGGGATCGAGTCCTCGGCACGTTCGCTGTGGACGACGATGTTCACACGAACAGGCGCCTGGAAGACGTGCGAGACCTCGTGGGTGTCGGCCAGGGTTCCGGCATCGAGCCACGCCGAGGGACCCTCGGGAGGCTCGAACTCGACGATCAGCGCGGCAGGCGACTTACCTTCGAGTGAGCAGAATCCCTCGATGCACTGCTCGCCCTCGAAGCACTGCGCTGCGGTCTCGCAGACGCGGGCGGACTCGAGCCCCTCGAGCGCCATGCCGCAGCCCGAAGCACAGAGCGAAGCCCATGCGACGATTCGAATCACGGGCATGCGGCCAACGAGCAGTCGGGCGCCTCCAGGTCGTGAACGCAGAACAGCCACTTCTCGTACAGCCGGACCGCCCCCTCCTCGCAGCCTCGGTCGGCACAGCCCGGAGCCGAGACGTGACGTCCGTCGCAGACGATGGCCTCCACCTTGTGACAGCCGAGCTCGATGGGACGACCGAATCGCGATACGCGCGAATCAGAACCGCTCCCTGGAAGCAACTCAAGGAAGCTGTCGTCCTGGGCAGCGCCCTGGATCCCGCACGGGGGGACCTCCGGGTCCGTGAAGTCGAGGAACCAGGAAACTTCGACATCCTCGAGATTGTTCTGGTCCGTGACGTCGAGGCTGATCTCGAACGTGGCGCTCGGCGGGTCCCCCGAACTCGGAGCCATGATCGGGTCGTCGCTCGGATCCGGGATCAACGACAGAATCACCGGCGGCGAGTTCTCGCGTTGCACGGGTACGAGCGGCTCGGTCAAGAGGCAACCTCCGAGGGCCAGCAAGGCGGCCCCCCCGCCGACCAACCGAACCCACCTCTTGTGAGCTAGCAAGCTGCGTACCACGGAGGGATCATGCCCCGCCGTGGGCGCGCCCGCAAAGGAATCGGGCGTTCCACCCCGGGCAGAGGGCGCGAAACGCGACAGGGGTGTCAGCCCTCCCCCTCCACGATCCGCTCCGCTTCCTCCTTCTCGAGGTAGCGGAAGATCGTCCGGGGATCGACGCCCAGATCGCGCGCGGTCTTCGTGCGGTTGCCGCCGTTGCGCTCGAGGACTTCCTGAACGTACTTGCTCTGCCACTCCTCGCGCGCCTCGGCGAGCGGCAGCACGGGCTTGAGCTCCTCCGCCGACAGGTCGAGGTCCTCGGGGCCGACCATCGTCTTGTCCGCGAGCACCACGGCCTTCTTGATCCGGTTCTCGAGCTGACGGACGTTGCCCGGCCAGTCGTACTTGCGGATCGCAATCAGCGCGTTCGGCGTGAAGCCCGCGACCTTGCGGTTGAACTCCTCGGTGAACTTCTGCAGGAGGTACTTCGCGAGGACGACGACGTCCTCCCCGCGGTCTCGCATCGGCGGCAGGTGCACCTGCACGACGTTGAGCCGGTAGAAGAGGTCCTCGCGGAAGCCGCCCTTCCTCACCTCTTCCTCGAGGTGCCGGTTCGTCGCGGCCACCACCCGGATGTCCACGGGCTCCGGCCGGTTCTCGCCGACGCGGACGACGACCTTCTCCTGGAGCGCACGCAGGAGCTTCACCTGGAGGTTGAGCGGCAGCTCGCCGATCTCGTCGAGGAAGAGCGTCCCGCCGTCGGCGGTCTGGAACTTTCCGGGCCGGCTCGCAACGGCGCCCGTGAACGCGCCCTTCACGTGCCCGAAGAGCTCCGACTCCATCAGGTTCTCCGGGATCGCCCCGCAGTTGATCGTGACGAACGGCCCCTTCACGCGCCCGCTGCGGCGGTGCAGCTCGCGCGCGATGAGCTCCTTGCCCGTCCCGGTCTCGCCCGTGATGAGGACCGAGACGTCGGTGCCGGCGACCTTCTGGACCTTCTTGAAGACGTCGAGCATCGCCGGCGCGCTGCCGATGAGGTCGCCGAAGCGGCGCTCCTCGACGGCGCCCTTCAAGGCCTCGTTGTCGCTCTTGAGCTGATCGAGGACCAGCGCGCTGCGCACGATGAGCGACGCCTGCCCGGCGAAGATCGTCAGCAGCTCGAGCGCGCCCTTCTCGAACAGGTTCACCACGCTGTCGTTGCCGACGTAGATGAGGCCGAGCAGGTTTCCCTGCTCGAGCAGCGGCGCGCACATGACCGAGCAGAGCTTGAGGTTGATGACCGACTGGCTCGACGCGAAGTGCTGGTCGTGCAGCGCGTCCGACACGATGATCGGCTCCTTCTTCTCGATCACCGTCCGGATGATGCTGTCCGACAGGTGCAGCACCGCGTCCTGGATGGACTCGCGCCGGATGTTGCGCGCGACCTTCACGTCGGGACGTCCGTCCTCGATCAGGATCAGGAACCCCTTGTCGGCGTGGGTGATCTCGATGACCGAGTCGAGCAGCACGTCGAGCAAGGCCCCGAGCTCGTGCCGCTCCATCAGCCGCCGCGAGAAGTCGTGCAGCTTGCGCAGCCCCCGCAGCTCCTCTCCTCCTCCGCCTCCCTCGCTCGGCTCGGACTCGGGCAAGGTCTCGTCGTAGATGCTGAAGGTCAGCTCGACCGAACCGAACTGGAGCCGGTCGCTGTGCGTCAAGCGCAGCCGTCGCTTCTTCTTCCCGTTGACCAGGAACTCCGCCGCCCGATCGACCTCGGTGATGTTGAAGTCCCGTCCGTCGAAGACGATCTGCGCCGCGTGGTCCGCCACCGTGGTCTCCGGAACCACGACGTCGTTGTCCACAGCGCGGCCGATGCTCGTGATCCGCTTGAAGAGCGGGAAGGCCCGCGGCCGCTGACCGGGGACCTGCTGCCGGAGGGTGGGCATCTTTCAGAGCATTGTAGCTACACTGCATCGGCGTTGCGACTCGGTTTCCTTCTGGCGCTGCTCTCGTGCGGTGGCGTCTCGCCGCGCCCGGCTTCCCCCGGGCCGCGCGGATGGCGGTACGTCTTTTCTCTGGACGAGGCGCTCGGGCGGCTGGATGCCGAGATCTGCTTCGACGGCCCGCCTCCACCGTCTCTGCGTTCGACCGACGCGGAGGCGGAGCCGCTCCTGCTGTCGGCGACGGCCCACGTCGGCGGCCGCGACGTGGACATCTCGGCGCGTGAGGGGCGGATCGCCCTGCCCGCCGGCTGCTCGTGCGCGCGCTACGCCGTCGACCTCGAACGCGCGACCGATCGTCGGCGCGGCGTCCGGCTCGCGACCCGCAGCGGCGAGGACGTCGTCCTTCCCACGGGGTCCTGGCTGTGGGGTCCGGTCCGCCGCCCCGCGGGATTCCGCGCGACCGCCCGTTTCCGCCTGCCGCCCAGCGTGAACGTCTCCGTTCCGTGGCCCCGCGAAGGGGAGGACTTCGTCCTGCGCGAGCCCGCGTACCACTTCATGGCGTACGCGGCGTTCGGGCGCTTCGAGATCGAGGAGTACGACGCGGCCGGAACGACGCTCCAGGTCGCACGCCTGGACGGCCCGGACGGACGCCCCGACGCCGTGCTCGTCAGGGAATGGCTGACGGCGCAGGCCGGCGCGGCGGCTTCGCTGTACGGCCGGCTCGGGTTCGACCGTGCGCAGATCGTCGTGTTGCCCGTCGGTCCGGCCGCCGAGGACTCGCCCGCGCCCTTCGGCACGGTCTCGCGGGGCGGCGGCGCGTCGCTCATCATCCTGCTCGCCGAGAACGCCGACCCGGTGCGCCTGCGCTGCGACTGGGTCGCCGTGCACGAGCTGACGCACCTGTCCCTGCCCTTCGTCCGCCGCGAAGACGCGTGGATCTCCGAGGGCATCGCGACCTATTTCCAGGAGGTCCTGCGCGCGCGCGGCGGACTGGTCGATCCGATCGAGGCCTGGCGCGCGATGGACGTCGGTTTTCGCCAGGGACGTCGCGGCACGGGACGCACCCTGCAGGACGAGAGCCGACTCATGTTCCGGACCTTCGCCTTCCAGCGGGTCTACTGGGGAGGCGCGGCGATCGCGTTCTTCGCGGACGTCGAGATCCGCGCGCACAGCGGCGGGCGAAAGTCGCTCGAGTCCGCGCTGCGCACGATGGATCCCTTCGCGACGCGCACGCTGTCCGCGGACGAGGTCATGGCGCAGATCGACCGGGCCGTCGGCGCCCCGATCTTCTCGCGGATCGCGCGTCGACACCTCGCTTCGCGCGAGGCGCCCGATCCGGCGGAGACCTACCGCCGTCTCGGAATCGTCCGCGAGGAGATCGGCGTCCGCCTCGTCGACGGGCCGGACTCGGCGATCCGCGACGCGATCACGGCGGCTCGTGACCCGGACCCCCCGCTCCAGGAGACCCGCGGCTCCCCAGGAGGATCCCCCGCTCCATGAGACCGCCCACCACCTCCGCGAGCCCCTCGAAGAACTTCTGATCACGGCCGATCCCGCGCGCTTCGCACACGCGCCGGACGCCGTCCGCGGCGGTGCCGCGCCCCAGGGTCCACTCGTCGAAGATGTCCGCGGCGGTGTCGTTGACCGTCCAGGTCCCGACCGCGTGCGTCTCGGGCCGCCGGAAGGCGATCACGTTGAACCTGCCCTCGCGCGCAGGCTCCTCCTTCTCGTGCACAGCGAAGCCCAGTGTGACGAGCCGGCTCGCGAAAGACACGAGCGGGGGTCGCTCGAAGTCGAACGGAACCGGCGACGCGGCCTCGTGGCGAACACGCGCCCACGAAACCTCCCAGAGCGCGCCCTCCAGGGTCGCGAGATCCGCGGCATGGCGAGGAACCTCGGGGGCGCGGTGCAACGCCTCGGACAGGAAGAGCGCGAACTCGCTGGCGACCTCGCGGAAGTAGGGGCTGCGTGGCGGCGACCCGTCGAGCCAGTCGTCCACGCAGCGCGCGAACGCCGGGCCGAGCAGGGACTTCGTCCGGGGCAGCGCGTTGCCGGCGAGCCCGGCGAGGCGCGTGCGGACCATCTCCCGGTACAGCATCCACCGGCGTCGATCCCCGAGGAGGCTCAGGTCCTCCTCGGACGCCTGCCGGTCCATGCACACGCGCACGACGGCGCTCTGGAGCCGATCGAGTGTCATCCGAACACCCCGCGCCAGATCGCATCGAGGCGCCGCAGTTCCGCGTGCAGGGCCTCGAACGTCGGGAACTTGTCGTCCCTTTCCAGCAAGGTCGGCCGGGGACCGATCGTGCGCAGCGTGTGCTCGAAGAGCGTGTACACGTCCTCGCAGATCGGCTCCGCGTGCGTGTCGATGATGAAGCCGTCGCCGCGAACGAGGTGCCCCGCGATGTGGTACTGCACGACGCGCTCTGCCGGCATCGCGTCGATGAACGCGCGGGGGTCGCCGCCATGGTTGCGTGAGTTGACGTAGACGTTGTTCACGTCGAGCAGGATCTTGCAGTCCGCCTTCTCGAGGACCTCGAGGTGGAACGTCGTCTCGTCCATCTCGGAAGGCCCCGGCTGGCCGTACCAGGAGATGTTCTCGATCGCGATCGGCAGGCCGAGCGCGCCCTGGGCCTCGCGGATCCGGCGGACGACGACGTCCACGGCCTCGCGCGTGTACGGCAGCGGGAGGAGGTCGTGCAGGAGCACACCGTCCGCGCCCGCGAAGCAGAGGTGATCGCTGTGCCAGGGCGGCTGGACCTCGCCCAGCAGCGTGCGCAGGGCCGTCAGGTAGTGCGCTTCGAAGGGCGTGACGCTCCCGAAGCACATGGTCAGCCCGTGGGTGCCAATCGGCCAGCGATCGAGCGCCCGCTCGAGCGTCTCGCGATAGCGCCCGCCCCGCCCCATGTAGTTCTCGGGGTGGATCTCGAGCCAGCGAACCTCGGGCGGCGCGACCTCGAAGAGCTTCGCGGCCAGCGGCATGCGCAGGCCCAGGCCGATTCCCAGAAGAGGTGTTTTCACCTCAAGACCCGGAAAATGAAACGCGCCGTGACGATCGAGTCGCCGCGGCGCGTCCCAGTTCTCCTTGGATCGAAACTACGGGGTGCCTTCGCCGCCACCCTCGGGAGCCGCGCCGCCCTCGGGCGCCGCGCCACCCTCACCGCCGCCCGCACCGCCGCCGCAGGAGCCGCCGCCGCAGCTCGACTCGCCGCCGCCAGCCGCCTCGCCGCCCTCGCCAGCGCCCTCGCCGCCTGCCTCTGCCGGGGGCTCGCCCCCGCCGCAGGCCGCCGTGAAGCCGAGAGCCGAAATCGCCATTCCCACGATCATCTTCTTGAGGTCCATCGTTTCCTCCTTGGGTGAGCCGAAACTACGGAGTGCCTTCGCCGCCGCCCTCTGCCGGAGCGTCGCCGCCGCCTTCGGGAGCCGCGCCCTCGCCGCCGCCTTCGCCGCCCGCGCCGCCGCAGCTCGCTTCGCCGCCGCCTGCCTCTTCGCCGCCGCCGCCTTCGCCGCCGCCCTCGCCGCCGGCCTCAGCCGGGGGCTCGCCGCCACCGCAGGCCGCCGTGAAGCCGAGAGCCGAAATCGCCACGCTTACGATCATCTTCTTGAGGTCCATTGTTTCCTCCGTTCGTTTCGTTCACGCCTACCGGTTCACGCCCACAGCCGCCCGAGGTTCCGTCCCCTCAGAGGTCGGGGAGATTGCAACAGCTCTCGCGCCCTCGTCAATCCCGCTCGACCCGGCGCGCCGGCGTTCATTACGCCTGGGGTGAATCCGGGGTTTCGGTCGGGACGGCCGTGCCAGGGGCAGCGGAATCCGCGGCCGGTTCGGGCTCGGCGGGCGCCGGCTCGGCCGCGGGCTCGTCCGGCGCGTCGCCGTGGGGGTGGCAGTTGAAGCAGCCGAAGCCGGTCCGCGTCTCGGGGTCGTAGTCCTCGAGGCCGAGCAGGTCCCGCATCGCGGGACGCACCTCGTTGAACATGAACTTCACGGTCTTCGGATGACGGTCGACCGTCCGCTTCTGCTGGATCGATCCCGTCGGCCAGAGCGCGGGCAGGGCGTTGGGCATCTCGTGGCGCCGCGCGTGCGCGTCGTCGCCGTGGCAGGTGCTGCACGAGAACTGGGCGAAACCGGCCGGATCGTGGGCGCGGAACAGCTTCGCCATGGTCGGCCGAACGGTGCGCATCATGTACTGCTTGCGCTCCTCGTAGTCCATGTCCGCCCAGGGCTTCGGGGGACCGGTGATCTCTCCGGTGATACCGCCAGTGATACCGGGGTCCGGCTGAGCCTCATCTGCGGGGGCCTGAGGGCCGCCACAGCCGGCCAGGCACGCGAGGGTGGCGAGAACGAAGACCGTCGGGCGCATCGGCAGGGAGGATAGGCGCGGCAACATGGCCCAAGCAACGAGCTTTCGAGCGGGTCCCATCCTTGACCGTCGGATCTCGCGGGTGTATTCCGCCCGGCGAAGACGCGAACGAAAGGACCGGAAGAATGAAGACGATCCTCGTGGTTCTCTGCATGGCAGGACTGCTCGGGTGCGGCGGCGGCGACGAAGGGGCCGGCGACGGCGAGACCGGCGGCGGCGAGACCGGCGGCGACGTGGGCGGCGACATGGGCGGCGACAGCGACGCGGACGGCGACGTCCCGACGGACGCGGCCGGCACGGACACGGGCACCGGCGAAGAGAACCCCTGCGCGGGTAACCCCTGTGAAGGCGGAGAAATGGGCGGCTAGCAGGCAAGACGGCTGCGGACATACCCAGGGGCCCCGGCGCTCTCTCGCTTCGCTCGCGCCGCGCCGCCCTGGGTGCCCATGATACGGGGGCTGCGCCGGGCCTTCTCGACGCCGCCGTCCTCGGCGTACCAAGAAGTACGCCTGCGGCGTCGGCGTCTCCGAGGGCTCCGGCTCGCTCCCCGTCTCGGCGCCCTCGCCTTGCCCTCGGCTCGATTCAAGACAAGCGCGACCCTATTCGTTCTGTCGCTCCTTCTCGTCGCGATTCGAGATCCCGTCCCACGCGCCCCAGAGGAGGAGCGCGCCGAGACCGATCGCGCTCGCGACGTTCGCGTAGAAGAGTGTTTCCGCGAGTCGGTGATTCGTCGGGGTGGCGTCGGCGTCGCGGAGCGGCTGGGAGAGCCAGTACGACGCGACGTTGATGGAGAGCAGAAACGACTCGCCCATCAGGAAGGCGACGCCCTTGCCCTGGTCGCCGTTCTCGAACTGGGGGATTCCGAAGGGGAGCACGCCGTACAGGATCGAGTACGAAGTGCTCTCGGGGTCGACGGTGGACGGTGGCTCCATCGAAGAGAGCAGGAGAGCTAGCGATGCAGTCGGGATCACGCGCCAGCAGGATACTACCGATCGCCTGACTCGCGCTCCCCTTGGTCGATCGCGTCGCGCACCTCTTCGGGGGTGAGGCGGCGCGTCACGACTGACTCCGTCTCCAGGTTCGAGATTCCGTCCCAGCCGCCCACGGCGAGCAGCACGCCGAAGACGGCGAGGCTCGTGATGTTCGTGTAGAAGAGGACTTCCGCGAGGGTGCGGTTCACGCCGATCGCATCCGCGTTCGGCAGCGGCTGAGACAGCCAGAAGCTCGCGATGTTCGTCCCGAGCATCAGGGTCTCGGAGACGAGGAAGAGGACTCCCTTGCCGTTCTGATCGTTCTGGAACTGCGCGATCCCGAACGGGAGCAGCCCCTGCCAGATTGGACGGATGTTCACGCTGCGCTCGAAGAGCACGGCCTTCGAGACGATCTCCTGCCGGATCCGTGCCTCCTCGCGCAGACGCCCCTGCTCCTCGGCGAGGCGGATGATCTCGCGCTGCCGCCGCAGCTCCGCTTCCATCTCGCCACGGACTCCGCGGAAGACCTCGAGGACCTGCTGCGGGAATGCGGACTCCGAGAGTTGGGCGTCGGGATCCGTCTCGAGAAGCGTCTCGAAGACCGCGGTTGCGTCGCCGGCGCGACCGACGAGCACGAGGCAGGCTCCGTAGTACTTGCGCGCCTCCTGCAGGATCACCGGGTCCGTCAGGGTTCGGGCGCCCCCTTCGACGAGCGGCGCGAACTTGTCGACGGCTTCCTGCCAGTTCGACGCCAGGAAGGACGCCTTGGCGTCCGCGAAGGCCTCGATGTCGGACGGTTGCGCGCGCGCCTCCCCGGACGCGAGAACCGCGCCCAGGAGCGCCGCGACGAACCCCGCGGGGCGGCGAATCACGGGCTGGAAGGCTGGCCTTCCGCCGTCTGGAGCGTCACGCGCTCCTGTGTGCTCCCTCCGGCCGTCAAATTCAACATCTTCGTGAAAGCCAGGTGACCGTCGGCTTCGACCAGCAGCCGGACGCGAGCTTCTTCCTCGGACATCGGGACCGAAATCATCTCGTTCGTCATGCCCTCGGTCCTCCCGATCGTGACGTGTGCCGAGATCGAAGCCTGCACTTCGACCCGCGCGGCCTCCCACTGTATGGCGGAAGGGATGAACTGCTCTCCCGGCCCCTCGCGAACGACGAACGGAAACGGCCTTCCGCCGCAACGCGCGCCCGAATTGGGCAGGAATGCGACGGTGTGCGGGCCGATCGCAAGCTCGCGTGTTGCCACCGTCGAGAACTGACCGAGCTCGGTCCCGTCCAGGACGACGCGCACGTTCAGACAGTTCCCGACGCTGAAGCGCACGAGTCGAGTCGTCTGCTTCGCGATGGGCGAGGCGGGCACCATCTTGGCCAGGATGTTGCGAGCCTTCGCGGGGCGAGAGGTCTCGGGCTGGATCGCAGCCGTCCCTTTCTGGTCGATCGAACCCTCGTCGGGGGGGGCGACGTCCTCCCCATCGTCGGCACGCTCCTCGACGGGGCGCGGGGGCTCCGAGCTCGCGAGCGCGCGCCAGGCGAGGCCGGAGCCGGCCCCGAGCGCGGCGATGAGGACCGCGGCGCCGGCGGCGCGCAGGAAGGTCTGGCGGCGCTCGATGCCGCCGACGATCCGAAGGACCTCGCGGTTGTGCTCGTCGATCGCGAGGACGCGGTTGAAGTAGTCGAGCGCGATCGGGAGCTGTCCCTTCTTCTTCTCCTCCTGCCCTCGGCGGACCAGGATCTTCACGATCCGCTCGCGGTGCGCGGTCGCGTACGCGCCCGGGTCCTTGAAGTACCGCTTCAGCTCCGCGCTCGGGTCGGCGACCTCGAGGTCGGCGAGGAAGGCCCCGAGCTCCCTCTGCAGCGCCTCGGCGGAGTCGTGGCGGCCTTCGCGCTTGCGGGCCAGCGACTTGCGGATGATGCCCGCGAGACGCTCCCCCATCGCGGGCTCGACGCGGATCGGATCGGGGTAGTCGCCATCCATGATCTTCTTGAGCAGGTGGTGCGGGTTCTTGCCCTCGAAAGGCAGCCGGCCGGCCGCCAGGTAGTACAGGACCGTGCCGACGCTCCAGACGTCCGTCCGGAAGTCGACCTCCGACGCGTCGATCTGCTCGGGCGCCATGTGCGCGGGCGATCCGAGAATCTGGCCCGTCACCGTCATCGAGTTCGCGTCGAGGATCTGCGCGATGCCGAAGTCCGTGAGCTTCAAGACCCCGTCCTCGCGGATCATGACGTTCTCGGGCTTGATGTCGCGGTGGATGATCCCCTGCGCGTGCGCCGCGGCGACCGCGCCGCAGACCTCGTGGACGATCATCGCGGCGACCTCGATCGGCACTCGGCCGACGCCGTCCCGGGCGGGCGTCGAGCGCGGCTCCGCGTCGCCCGAGCTGCGCGCGCCTTCCACGAACCGCTTGAGCGTCGGCCCGTGGATCAGCTCGACGACGATGTAGCTCTCGGGGCTGTCGGCGCCGGAGTAGTCGAAGATGTCGAGGATGTTCGGGTGGCGGAGCTTCGCGACCGCTTTCGCCTCGCGCTGGAAGCGCTCCCGCGCGTCTTGCTGCGACGCGAGGTGCGGGTGCAGCACCTTGACGGCGACCTCGCGGTCGAGCTCGGTGTCACGGGCACGGTAGACGGTCGCCATGCCCCCGGCGCCCA
>Ga0247727_10003765_pt1 | contig 33124 bp, 16 predicted proteins | sample WisWelCaveWW1625_FD_202498 | JGI IMG/M metagenome (GOLD analysis project Ga0247727, IMG submission 202498) | Biofilm microbial communities from Wishing Well Cave, Virginia, United States - WW16-25 | ecosystem: Environmental > Aquatic > Deep subsurface > Groundwater > Cave microbial mat | place...
GGCGGCGGACCTCGGCTACGCCCTCCGGAAGGAGTTCGAGGGGCGGGGAACCATGACCGAGGCGCTCCGCGCCGTCGTCCCCTACGCCTTCGACCGGATGCACCTCCACCGCCTGATGGCGGACCACTCCCCGTCGAACCGGAGGTCGGCCCGGGTCCTCCGGAAGTTCCGCTTCCGCCGCGAGGGCCTGGCGCGGGACTACCTCCTCATCGACGGCCGCTGGAGGGACCACGAGATGACGAGCCTCGTGAACCCGCGCTGGACGCCCGCTCCGGGGGACGAGGTCGCCCGCGCGGCGATCAGGACCCGTAGGAGAGGAGCGCCGCGGTCCGGCCGCCCATCCACAGGAGGAAGCCCGCGGCAGTAGCCCGGAGCGCGGCGTCGGTCGCCGCGCCCGGGAGCCGGGCGCCGAGGCGCGAGCCGGCGGAGAGTGCAACGCACCAGGTGAGCGCGCCGGCCACGACGGACCCCGCGAAGAGGAGTGACCTCGCGGGCCCCGCCCCGCGGGCCGCCTGCTGCCCCGCGACCCCGAGCCAGAAGGCGAGGTTGAAAGGGCTCGTGAGCGCGGCGAGGAAGCCTAGGAGCCAGCCTCCACTGCGGGATTCCAGCGCTGCGGCACCCCGCGGAGGCTCCTCCCCCCGCAGCGCCGCCCGGAGGCTCCGCCATGCGCCGCGGAGGAAGACCGCCGCGAGGCCCGCGAGGAGGAGCGTGCTCGCCGCGGCGAGCCCCCGCCGGATCCCCGGGGATCCGGCCAGCGAACCCGCGCCGAGCGAGAGCGCCAGCGCCCAGCAGAAGTCCCCGCAGGAGGCGCCGGCCCCCACGACGAACCCCGCCCCGAACCCCTCCCGCGTCCCGCGCCGGAGGATCTCGGCGTTGATCGGCCCCGGCACCCAGGCGACGCCCCAGCCGAGGGCGAACCCCGTCGCGGCGAGGACGAGCGGCGCGGGGGCGTCCATGGTAGGAGGCCTAGACCAGGGTCTTGAGGAACTCGAGGGCCGGGGCGACGCGGATCCCGGTGGGCGTCTGGTAGTCCCTCCTCCCCCGCGCCGAGATCTGCCACGCCTCGGCGTCTCGGAACCGCTCGTAGAGGTAGCGCAGGCCGCGGTCCGGCTCGGCGTCCCCCGCCTTCGCCTCGACGAGGAGGATTGCCTTCCGGTCCTCGAGGACCACGAAGTCCACCTCCCGGCCGTCCACGTCGCGGAAGTAGCGCAGTTCGAGATCCCGGCCCTTCGTGTCCCGCTCGAAGTCCACCCACTTGAGCAGGTGGCAGGCGACGAGGTTCTCGAAGCGGGGGCCCTCGCCGGGGACGAGGGACCAGTCGAAGTGGTAGTGCTTCCGCTCCTTCTTCACGGCCCGCAGCCGTGGCGCCCCGAAGGGAGGCAGCCGGAAGACAACGTAGAGGCGCTCGAAGACCTGGACCCACCGTTCCACAGTGGCGTGCTTCACGCGCAGGTCCTCGCTCAGGGCGTTGATGGAGAGGGGAGATCCCACCCTCTCCGGGAGGGAGAGCATCAGGAGCTCGAGCCGCCCCAGGTCGATCACCTGCTCCAGCGAGACCACCTCCTCCCGGATGATCTGGGCCCGGTGGTGAATGGACCACCTTCGGGCCTCCTCCCGGGAGCCGTGCAGGAAGGGCACGGGGAAGCCCCCCAGGACGAGGAGGTCCCTCAGGCCGGAGGCGTTCCCGATCCCCAGCTCTGCGACGGAGAAGGGGTGGAGGTGAAGGAGGCGATAGCGCCCCTGGAGCGAGTCGCCCCCGAAGGAGTAGTACTCGAGGCGCCCGCTTCCGGTCACGAGGATGCGCTGTCCGCACCGGCGCCCGTCCCACAGCCCCTTCAGGAAGTTCCGCCAGCCCCGGTACTTGTGGATCTCGTCGAGGACCCAGAGGCGGGTCCGGGGCATGTCTCGTGTCAGGAGCCGATGCCGGTCCCCCTCGGCGTCCCAGTTGAGGTAGCCTGTCTCGGCTCCCGGGAGGCTCCGCGCGAGGGTGGTCTTCCCCACCTCGCGTGGACCGGCCAGCAGGACCATCCAGGAGAGGATGTCCTTCTTGACCTGGGCGACGAGGTAGCGTCGGGAGGTCTTCACGATTTCAGGATACTAGCGTTTTGCTGGGGAGGGGAAAAAAACTAGCGTGTGTTTTATCCCTCCCCAGAAAAACACTCGCGAGTGTTCTTGCAGGGGGGTGAAAACACCCGTGCCCCCGGAGGAGGTGCGCCTCCTAGGGGTCGCGTCCCGGGACTGCGGAGGAAACGGGTCGGGTGTGGATTCTCCTCCGCAGGTGAAGGCCCGTCGTCGTCCCCGCGGCGGCGACCTCCTCGGGGGTGCCGGCGGCGACGAGGCGGCCGCCGCGGTCTCCGCCCTCGGGGCCGAGCTCCAGCAGGCGGTCGCAGGAGACGAGCACGTCCAGGTTGTGCTCGACGACGAGCACGGTGTGGCCGCGGTCCACGAGGCGGTGGAGGGCCTGGAGGAGGACCTTCACGTCCTCGGCGTGGAGCCCCGTGGTGGGCTCGTCGAGGACGAAGAGGGTCGCGCCCGCGGACGAGCCGTCGCCGAGGTGGGCCGCGAGCTTCAGGCGCTGGGCCTCGCCCCCGGAGAGCGTGGTCCCCGGCTGGCCGAGCCGGAGGTACCCGAGGCCGACCTCGCGGAGCGGCCGGAGCCCGCGGACGACCACCTTCTCGTCCGCGAAGAACCCCAGCGTCTCGTCCACGGTCATCCGCAGGACCTCGTCCACGCTCCTCCCCCGCAGGCGCACTCGCAGGACCTCGGGGCGGAAGCGCTTCCCGTTGCAGTCGGGGCAGGGGACGAAGACGTCGGCGAGGAACTGCATCTCCAGCGTCTCATGGCCCGCCCCCTCGCAGCGCTCGCACCGGCCGCCGGGCCCGTTGAAGGAGAAGGTGGAGGGGGAGAACCGGCGCGACCGCGCGCCCGGCGTGGCGGCGAAGGCCCGCCGCACCGCGGTCCAGGCGCCGGTGTAGGTGGCCGGGTTGCTCCGGGGCGTGCGCCCGATGGGGGACTGGTCCACGAGGACGGCGTCGGCCAGGGCGTCGGCGCCCTCCAGCGGGCCGAGCTCTCCCTCGTGCTCCTCCATCGGCCGCCCGAGGCGGCGCAGGAGCGCCGGGACGAGCAGGCCCTCCACGAGCGTGGACTTCCCGCTCCCGCTCACCCCGCAGAGCCCGCAGAGGACGCCCAGCGGCAGGTCGGCGTCGAGCCTGCGGAGGTTGTGGAGCGAGGCCCCGCGGATCCCGAGGTGGCCGGTCGGCGCGCGCCGTCGCTCCGGCACCGGGAGCCCGGCCCGCCCCGCGAGGTGGGCGCCGGTCAACGACCGCGGTGCGTCCGCCACCCCCTCGACCGGCCCTGCATAGACGACCTCCCCCCCGTGCTCCCCGGGGCCGGGCCCGAGGTCCAGGAGATGGTCGGCGCGCCGGATCACGTCCGGGTCGTGCTCCACGACCACGACCGTGTTCCCCCGGTCCCGGAGGCCCTCGAGGATGGAGAGGAGGCGGCCGGTGTCGCGGGGGTGGAGCCCCACGGACGGCTCGTCCAGCACGAAGAGCGTGTTCACGAGCGAGGAGCCGAGCGCCGTGGTGAGGTTCACGCGCTGGAACTCCCCGCCGGAGAGGGTCCGGGCCGCGCGGTCGAGCGTCAGGTACTCCAGCCCGACTTCGCAGAGGTAGCGCAGCCGCGCCCGCACCTCGCGGAGGAGGATCCTGCTTACGTGTTCCTGTGCCTTGGGGAGCAGGAGCCCCTCGAAGAACTCCCTGGATTCGCCAGCGGGCAGCGCAGCAATCTCTGGAAGGCCCTTTCCCCCCACCTTCACGAGCAGCGCCTCGGGCCGCAGCCGCGCCCCGGCGCAGGAGATGCACCTGTCGTAGGAGCGGTAGCGCGAGAGGAGGACCCGGACGTGCATCCTGTAGGTCCGCCCTTCCTGCCAGCGGAACCAGCCCCGGATCCCGTACCACCTCTTCCCGCGCCCCTCCGTCACCACGCCCCGCGCCTCGGCGGGCAGGTCCCGCCAGGGCGTCTCCATGTCGATCCCGTGTTCCCGGCAGATCTTCCTCAGGTCGCGTCTCTCCCCCTCCGTCGAGGGCGTGGTCCAGGGCTTGACCGCCCCTCCTGCGAGGGTCTTCGAGGAGTCGGGCACCACGAGGTCGAGGTCGAGGCCGATCACCCTTCCGAACCCGCGGCAGGTCTCGCAGGCCCCGAGCGGGGAGTTGAAGGAGAAGAGGTTGGGGGTCGGCGTCCGGGCCGTGAGGTCGCATCCTGCGCAGTGGAGGCCTCGGGAGAAACTCCGGACCGTGCCGTCCTCGGATCGCAGGGAGGCCCTCCCCCTCCCGAGCCGGTAGGCCGTCTCCACGGAGTCGATCACACGCCCCCGCTTCGAGGACCCCGCCTTCAGGCGGTCCACCACGACCTCCGGCGCGGGATCCCCGGCCCCCGGCTCCGCGACGAGCCCCGCGTCCCGCACCTCCCCCGAGACGAGGAGGCGGGGCATCCCGACCGCGCGCAGGCCCGCCACCCGCTCCCCCCACGGGAGGTCGCCCCCCATGGGGAGGGGGAAGGTGAGGAGCGCCGCGGTCCCCGGCGGGAGCGCCTCCAGCGCCCGGGCCACCGCCGCGGGCTCGTCCACCGCCACGGGCTTCCCGCAGCCCGCGCAGTGCACGGTCCCCGCCCGGGCCCAGAGGAGCTTCAGGTAGTCGTGGATCTCCGTCATCGTCCCCACGGTGGAGCGCGAGGTGCGCACCGTGTTCCTCTGCTCGATGGCCACGGCCGGGGGGATGCCGTCAACGAGGTCCACCTCGGGCCTGTCCATGCGCTCGAGGAACTGCCGGGCGTAGGAGGAGAAGGACTCCACGTAGCGCCGCTGGCCCTCGGCGTAGAGCGTGTCCAGCACGAGCGAGGACTTCCCGCTCCCGCTCACCCCGGAGACCACGGTGAGCCGGTCCCGGGGGATGTCGGCGTCGATGTTGCGGAGGTTGTGCTGGCGGGCCCCTCGGACGCGGATGCACTCTGCGCCGTCGTTGGAGAGGTGGGGCCGGGGTGCGGCTGCGGGAGCCCTGGGCATCCGCCCGTGATACGCCGTCCCGCCTCCGCCCGGGAACAAACCCCTGCCCGTCTCCTCCGTCCCCCTCCCGGCGACAGGGTGTCCACTCCCGAGGACGCCCCCGGGGCATCCGGGGAGGCTCGGGGTCCGGCACGCCCCTTGCGATTCCTCGCCCGTCGTCTGGAAGGGAATGGAGGCAGCCATGAGGTTCGGAAAGGCGCGGATGGTGGGTGCGGTCCTGGCGGCGGCGCTGGCCGCCCCGGGGTGCAGCACCTTCGAGCAGATGTCGGGCGCGGAGCAGGGCGCCATCCTCGGCGGCCTGGCCGGAGCCAGCCTCGGCCGGGCCATCGGCCACCACAACGGGAACGAGGCCCGGGGCGGCTTCGCGGGCGCCGGCATCGGGGCGCTGGTCGGCGGGCTCTTCGGCGCCGCGCAGGACGCGGACCGGGGCCCCCGGCACACCGTGGCCCCCGTGGATTTCGACGAGGCGCCGAGGCGGACCTCGCGGACGACGCGGATCGTGGAGGCCGTGGACGACCTGCCCCCCATCCCGCCGCCGACGCGGGTCGTCCGCCGCACGACGACCACCACGGTCTACAGGCAGTGCCCGCCGCCCACGGTCGTGGAGCGGGTGATCATCATCGACGACCGGTAGGGGCGGGAGAAACCTGCCCGGCCGTTTTCGAGGAGGGTGCCATGGAGCGCGGGAAGGTCGCGGAGAGGTTTGGGACGGGGACGGCGATGCTGGCGGCCGCCTTCCTCCTCGCCCCGGGATGCACGGGCGGCGCCGGGGAGGGCTACGGGTCCGAGGACGACGACGAGTACTACTACGACGACGAGGAGGACGACGGCGACTTCATCGACTTCGCCGCCGACGTCGCGACGATCGTCCACGCCTTCCGGGACGACGACCACGACGGCGGAGGGGGCCGGGGCTCCCGGAGGAACCGGAGGCGTCACGGGGTCGTCGCCCGCAACGACCTCGTCCGCGACCCCGCCTCCGGGGACACGGACGACCGGGGCTTCCTGGAGGCACGGACATCTCCGAGCGCCTCCGTCCTGCGAATCCGCCTGGAAGGCCTCGAGCCGTGGCAGCCCGTCGAGGCCTTCGAAGAGGATTCCTTCGGAGTCTCCGTCCAGCGGGCCTCCACGAGCGCGGCCCGCGACGGCAGGGTCGGCCTCGTCATCCCTTCGGGGATCGTCGCCGGCCACCGGGTCGAGATTCGGACCGTGGCCGGTAGGGCCATCCTCCGCGGCCGCGTGCCCGCCCCCGGCCGCGAGGCCCGGGACCGCCTGGCCCGCGCCGCGAGCCGGGACGACGAGACGGGGATCCGGGCCGTCGCCACCCTCCGGAAGTCCGGAGGGGATGGGCACCGGGAGGCACGGGTCGACCTCCGCAACCTGGCCCCCGGGACCGAGGCCGTCGTCCTGGTCGAGAACGGGACCGGCACAATGGTCCCCGCGGGCGGGGTGACGACCCTCGAGGACGGCTCGGCCCGCCTGAGGTTCGACAGCCGCCGCGGCGACCCGCTCCCTGGCGGCGCCGAGGCCCTGTCCGCCCTGGCCGGTCGGCGCTTCGAGGTGCGGATCGGCGCGGACACCGTCCTCGAGGGCGCCTTCCCGGCCTTCTGACGCGACGGCGGTCACACCGGGGCTGGCGGACTTCCCCGGCGCGCCGAAGCTGTCGTAGCGTAGGGGGCATGCCCCGCCCCCTCCAGGCCGCCCTCGCGCTCCTCGCGCTCGGAGCCCTCGCCCTCGGCGGGCGGTGGCTGCTGCGGGGAGGCCGGGGTCCGGCCGCTCCCGCAGGGTTCCCGGGGGGGACGCCACTTCCCCCCTCCGACCTGGCCCCCCCCGCCGCCCGCGTCCCGCCCGTCCTGCCCCTGCGCTGGTTCGAGGTCCCGGCCGCGGAGACCGGGGTGGACTTCGTGCACACCTGGGGCGGCGGGACCATGGACAACATCGTCAAGGCGAGCGGGGGAGGGGTGACCCTCTTCGACTCCGACGGCGACGGGGACGCCGACCTCTACCTCGTGCAGGGCGCCGTGGACGACTTCGCGGCCCCCGGCGAGCGGCCCCCGCGGCCCTGGCGGAACCGGCTCTACCGCAACGACGGCGGGTGGAGGTTCACCGACGCCACCGACGCGAGCGGCCTCGGGGACGAGGGCTACGGGATGGGCGCGGCCGCCGCGGACTACGACGGGGACGGAGACGAGGACCTCTTCGTCGCGAACTTCGGGCCCGACCGTCTCTACCGCAACGACGGGGGCCGGTTCACGGACGTCACCGCGGCCTCGGGGATCCGGACCGACGGCTTCTCCGTGGGAGGGGCCTGGGGGGACGCGGACGGGGACGGGGTCCTCGACCTCGTGGTCTGCGGCTACCTCGTCTTCGACCCGGCGGTGAAGCCCGGCGGCCCCGGGGAGCCCTTCCCCGGTCCCTCGGCCTACCGCGGCGAGCCGACGCGGCTCCTCCTCGGGAACGGGGACGGGACCTTCCGCGACGCGACCCTCGCCGGGGGCCTCTGGACGACGGAGGGACGCGGGATGTCCGTGGCCTTCGCAGACCTCGACGGGAACGGCACGGAGGAGATCCTCGTCTCCAACGACGCGACGCCGAACTTCGTCTACGAGCGCCGCGGGGGGGGCCGCTGGGTCGAGCGGGGGTTCCTCCTCGGCCTCGCGCTCTCGGACCTCGGGCAGTCGCGGTCCTCCATGGGGATCGCGGTTTTCGACGCCGACCGCGACGGGCGGCCCGACGTCGCCATCCCCGACGGAAGCGGCGGGGCCTTCTACCGGAACCTCGGCGGGCGGTTCGAGGACCGGGCCGCCGCGTCGGGGATCGACGGCGCCATGGGGGGGCGCACCGGGTGGTCGGCGACGCCGGTGGACTACGACCTCGACGGGTTCCCCGACCTCGCCGTGACCTGCGGCGCCCTCCACGCGCTGGAGCCCCAGAAGCCGGTCCTCTTCCGCAACCTGGGCGGGGGCTACTTCGAGGACGCGAGCGCGGCGACCGGCTTCGGCCGGGACTGCATGGGCCGCGGCTGCGCGGCGGCGGACCTCGACGGCGACGGCGACCCCGACCTCGTCATCGCCACGCTGGGAGCGCGGCCGCTCCTCCTGCGGAACGACGGCGGGGAGAAGCGGAGGTCGCTCGCCGTGCGCTGCGTCGGCCGCGGCCGCAACCGCGACGCGCTCGGCGCCGTCGTGGAGGTCGAGGCGAACGGCCTCGTCCAGCGGGAGGAGGTCCGCACGACGCAGGGCTACCTCTCCGGCTCGGGGCCGGAGATCCTCTTCGGCCTCGGCGACGCGGCGGAGGCCGCCCGGGTCCGCGTCCGGTTCCCCTCGGGGGAGGTGCGGGAGAGGGCGAAGGTCCCGGCGGGGCGGGTGGTGATCGGAGAATGACTCTGCAGCGGCGCAGCTTGCTGCGCCGGTTCCGGCCGTTAGGTTCTCGGCTGCAGCCGCGTCTCCTGAGGCGGGAGGGACACATGCGCAGTTGGAGGGCGGTCCTTGCGATCCTCGCGGCGCTCCTCGCCCCGGGCTGCAACGGCGAGGAGAAGAAGGCCCCCGCGCCCGCCCCCGCCCCACCCCCGCCCGCCGTCGGCGTGAACCCGGCGAAGGTCACGGCTCTCCTCGCGCACATGAACCGCGGCCTCGCCCACCTCGAGCGCTACGACTACGGGGCCGCCGCGGAGGAGCTCCGCCGGGCGGTGGCAGTCGCTCCGGGCTTCTACCCGGCGCAGTTCGACCTCGGCGTGGCGCTGGTGAACATCCAGAAGGACCCCGGGGGCGCGGAGAAGGCGCTCCGCGCCGCGGCGGTGCTGGCGCCCCGCGAGGCGGCGCCGCACTACATGCTCGGGATGCTCCTCACCCAGGGCGTGAGCCCGCCCCGGACGAAGGAGGCGGAGGAGGAGTTCCGGCGGGCCGGGGAGCTCGCCCCGGAGGACGCGGACTGCCACCACCGGCTCGGGCTCTCCATGAAGGAGCAGGGCCGGGCCTCGGACGCCGAGAAGGAGTTCTCCCGGGCGCTGGAGCTCAACCCCTTCCTCGGCGCGGCGCTCTACCAGCGGGGGCTCAACCGGCTGTCGCTCGACCGGGAGGAGGAGGGGATGGCGGACCTCATGCGCTTCCGGGACCTGGAGCGCGCCGGGAGCGTGGACGGACGGGACATCGCCTACGGCCTCATGGGGCCGCTCGGGAACGCGGTGCGGGACCTCGGGCCCTGGCTCCCGCCCGCCGCGCCGGAGCCGCCGCACGCGGTGGCCTTCGTCCCCATGGAGGGCGTCCTGGAAGACGCGAAGGACCCCGGCGGCACCATCGCGGTGGCGGACCTGGACGACGACGGGGTCCTCGACCTCGTCCTTGGCGGCAGGACGCCGGGGTGGAGAGAGGGCCAGGGTGCCTGGAAGTTCGGCCCCTTCGGTGCGCTCCCGGCCCTCGGGTCGAAGAGCTTCGGGAACGACGGCGGCGTGGATCTCGCGGTGGCCGACTTCGACTCCGACGGCCATCTGGACGTCGCGGTGGAGAAGGGCGGCGTCGTGATGCATGCGGCCTCGCCCGTACCGCAGGTCCTCGGCCACCCGCAGGCCCTCGTCCCGGGCCGCCTCCTCGCCGCCGACCTGGACTGCGACGGCGACATCGACCTCGTCGCGGGCCGCACGCTCCTCCTGAACGACGGGAAGGGGAACCTGACGCCCTCCCCGGGGCCCGTCGCCCTCCCCGTGCCGCCCTGGGAGCCGACCATCCTCGCGGACGTGGACGACGACGGCTTCCCGGACCTCGTCGGCCGCGGCTCCTGGGTCCGCAACCTGCGCGGCGGCTCCTTCGGGGGGGAGAAGGCGCTCCCCGCCGAGCAGGAGGAACTGGTTCGGCGGTTCCTCGACCGGGACGTCCTCGCGGTGGGGGACGCCGACGCCGACGGGCACGACGACCGCGTCGAGGCGTCCGGCGACGGGGCCATCGTGCGGCGCGGGGGACCGGTCTCCGCCGAGGGCGGGATGCGGCCCCACCAGGTCCCCGGGTGGCCGCTCGCCGCCCCGCCGACGGGCGGGAAGCCCCGCACCGCGGTCTTCGCCGACCTCGACGGGGACCGGGACCTCGACCTCGTCGTGGCCTGGGGCGGAGCGCTCCGCTTCTTCGTCAACCAGGGGGACGCGGGGCCGAACGCCCTGCAGGTCCGCCTCGCGGGCGTCCTCCACCCCAACGGCAAGCAGTTCGGCTGGACCAACCCCCGGGGGATCGGTGCGCGGGTCGAGGCCTTCGCGGGCCGCCGCCGCGTCTCCCGCTGGATGGGCCTCGGGCCCGGGCTCGAGGGGAAGCCCCCGCCGGACGTCGCGTTCCTCGGCCTCGGCTCCGCCGCGAAGGCCGACCTCGTCTCCATCCGCTGGACCGAAGGCGTCATCCAGGCGGAGCCGGACGTCGCGGTCGCGCCGCCCGGCGGTCCTCCCTGGGTCCGCATCGAAGAGGTCCAGCGCAAGGCCGCCTCCTGCCCCGTCGTGTTCTCCTGGGACGGGGAGCGGTTCGCCTTCGTCGCCGACTGCATGGGCGGCGGCGGCCTCGGATTCTTCGTGGCGCCGGGGCAGTGCGGCCCGCCCGACCCGACCGAGCGGGTGCGGATCGCGGGCCGGCTCCTGCGCCCGAGGGACGGCTTCTACGAGGTCCGCCTTCTGGAGCCGCTGGAGGAGGTGACCTACGCCGACCGGCTCGCGCTCGTGGCGGTGGACCACCCCGCGGGGACCGAGGTCTACCCCGACGAGAGGTTCGGAGGCGTGGCGCCGCCTCCCGGGGAGCGGGTCTTCGTCCATGCCCTCGGTGACCAGGTCCTTCCCCTGAAGGCGACGGATGCCCGCGGCGGGGACGTTTCGGACCGGCTCGCCCGGACCGATCGGGTCTACGCGGAGGGTTTCGAACTCCATCGGGACCTGCTGGGGTTCACGGAGAAGGACCACGGGATTGACCTCAACTTCGGCGGACGGGTGCCCGAGGTGAAGGCGGGGGAAAGGCTCATGCTCTTCCTCTCCGGCTGGATCGAGTACGGCTACTCCCGCACCTTCTACGCGGCGGCCGGGGCGGGGGTGGCGCCCCTCTCCCCGACGCTGGAGGTCCCGGACGGGCAGGGCGGGTGGAAGACCGGCATCGCAGACATCGGCTACCCCGCGGGTACGCCGCGGACCATGACGCACGATGTCACCGGCGTCGTGACGCCCGCGTCGCCCCGGTTCCGCATCCGCAGCAACCTCGAGATCTACTGGGACCGCGCCTGGCTCGCCGTGGACCGGGGAGAGGCGGGAATCCTGCGCAGTTCGGCGGCGCCCGCGGAGGCGGCGCTCCGTTTCGCCGGGTTCCCGAGGGAGGTCTCACCGGACGGGCGCCTGCCGAAGGTCAACGACTACGCCCTCATGGACCCGGCCGTGCCCGGCTTCAAGGTCATGGCGGGGGAGTACACCCGCTACGGGGACGTCCGGCCGCTCCTCCTCGCGGCGGACGACCGGACCGTCGTGTTCCGCAACGGGGAGGAGATCGCGCTCCGGTTCCGGGTGGCGGACTTCCCGCCGCTCCGGGAGGGCTGGACCCGGGACTTCCTCCTGGAGACCGAGGGCTGGTGCAAGGACATGGACCCCTACACGGCGACGCCCGCGACCGTGGGGCCGCTGCCCTTCCGGGCCATGACTGCCTACCCGCCGCCCCCGGGCGGGGCCTACCCCTCCGACGACGACCACCGCGCCTGGCGGCGCGAGTGGAACACCCGTACGGTGTCAGACACCTTGCGTTGACAGGAGGTCGCGCCAACCAAAGGTGTCTGGCACCGTACGCTAATTGTTCTCCGCGCCGTTGCTCAGGCCGGGCTTCGGGTTCACGTTGTGCTCCGGCTCGATCCAATCCCGGACCATGTTGATCTGGTGGGTGAGCCAGGCCGAGGCGTTCTTGGGCATCGCCCCCGAGCTCAGTTTCCCGTAGAGAAGCGAGTTCTGGTAGTCGTTCGGGGAAACGCGGCCGCTCAGGAGGGCCGTGCGGGCCGTGGCGGCGCCGCCGCTCAGGACGAGGTTCCCCCCGCCCGGGGCGCTCCCGTGGCAGGAGAAGTTGTTGCACCCCGAGCCCGAGGTGGGGGTGATGAGCGGGTAGATGTCGCTGGCCCAGGACACCGTCACGAGGACCTGTGCCGTGGATTCGGCGCTGAGGGCGACCGAGTCGCTGGCGGTGGCCCCGATCTTGTAGACCCCTCCCGTGCTGTTCTGGGAGACCGTGGGCGCCGGGGCGCCGAAGGTCACGGTGGACGCCGTCGTGGAGGAGAGGAGGGAGGAGGAGGTGAGCGGCCCGCTCACGATCCTCCAGGCGAATGTGACGGGGTCGCCGTCGGAGTCCGTCGTCGGGCCCACGGTGAGCGACTCGCTCTTGTCCGAGGAGGCCGCCGAATTGTTGTAGAAGATCTTGAGGTCCCCGCCCGAGTTGAACGTGGAGATGACCGGAGGCCTGTTCGGGGTGAAGGGGATCGTCGCATTCGCCGTGAAGGAGGGCCCCATGACGTCCGTGACGGTCAGCCGGAAGTTCCGCCGCCGCTGGCTGATGGAGCCCGAGTAGACGGGCATGGTGAAGGTGGCGGTGGCCGTGGAAGCCCCGGAGAGGGTCACCGGCGACCCGACCGATGGCGGGATCTCCGTCCACTGGTAGGAGAGCGCGTCGTTCTCCGGGTCGGTCGTCCCGGTCCCGGAGAGGGTGACCGGTGTCCCGTCGGGCCCCTGGGCCGGGGTGGCCGTCACCAGGATGGCCGGAGGCTGGTTCACGGAGAATGTCACGTCGGCGGTCGCCGTGGCGTTGGACTCCCCGGTCCGGTCGTTCACGGTGACCCGGTAGACGAGCGTCCCCGAGGTCGTCGGGGCGGTGACGCTGGCCGTAGAGGAGGAGGGGTTGGAGATGGCCGCCGTCGTCCCGGAGACCTGGCTCCAGAGGTAGGAGAGGATGTCCCCGTCGCCGTCGGAGGCCGAGGCCGTGAGCGCCACCGTCGCGCCCGGCCGGAAGAACGCCGCGGTCGTGGAGGCGTTCACCGTCGGGCGCGTGTTCTTCGGGAGGTTCGTGAAGGTCGCCGTCACGTAGTCCCAGCCGCTCGTCCCGGCCGCGTCGGTCACCCGCAGGCCGAACAGCAGCGGCCGGCTCGAGGTGAGGGAGGCCGTGCCGCTGGGGACCGTCATCTGGGGGCTCGCGGCGGCCGGGTTGAAGCCCGCATCCCGCGCGTCCACGTCGTACCAGTCGGCCCCCGAGAACTGCCGCCACTCGTAGGCGGTGATCGTGTTCCCCTGGGTCGCCTGGGAGCCGGTCCCGGTGAGCGTGAGGAGGGCGCCCGCGGCGGCGGTCTGGTTGCTCCCGCCGTCCGCCACCGGCAGGGTCTGGGTGCCTGCCACGACGGTGGCCAGGGTCGGCGCGCCGTACTTGAAGTCGTCGTGCACCGCGAGCTCGAACACGTAGACGTCCGGAATCAGAGGAACGAAGGACACTGTGCTCGCCGACGGGTCGAAGGAGAGGGCGGGGCCCGCGATCTGGCTCCACTCGAACTTCGTGACGGCGCCGTCGTCCACGCTCGAGGAGCCGCTGAGGGAGACGGAAACGCCGATGCCGAAGGACCCCGCACCGGTCGCGTTCGCCACGGGGGACCCGTTGACCGGCGTGGCGGTGGTGATCAGGACCGTCACGTCGTCCTGCGTCGAGGAGACGCCGTCCACGGAGAGCCGGAACTTCAGCCGGACGGGCTGCTTGGGCGCCGTGAAGGAGGCGACGGGTCCGTTGGCGTCGGCGAGGGTCACCGCGGTGGTGTTGGCCGGGTCGGCCGTCCAGGAGAAGGAGGACGGAGGGCCGCCCGCGGCCGACCGGGAGAGGAGTCCCGAGAGGAAGACCGAGTCCTGCGGCCGGACGACGACCGGGCGGCCCGCGCTGGGCGCCGGGCCGGCGCCGTCCGCGACGACGAAGGCCCGGGAAACGTCCGTGACCCCGGCGTCGTCGGTGACCGTGAGGTCCACCTTGAAGGTCTCCGCGGCCGTGGGGGTCCAGGTGAAGTCCGCCCCGGAGCCGGTCGCGACGACGGCGTTCGCGCCGTCGCGGACCTCCCACCGGTGGGAGAGCGCGTCCCCGGCGTCGAGGTCCAGGGAGGAGGCGCCGTCGTGGGATACCTCGGTCCCGTTGGCGACCGAGGCTCCCGGCCCCGCGTCGGCCACGGGCGCCCGGTCCACCTCGACCACGGCCGTCACGGGGGCCGAGGTCCCCAGGTCGTTCACGCCCACGAGCTGGAAGGCGAGCGTGGCCCGGGAGGAGGGGGCGGTGAACGTGGGGAGCCTCGAGAGGGTCGAGGACAGCGTGACGGCGGTGCCACTCACCTGGGCCCAGCGGACGGAGTTCGCGTTCGCGGTGCCCGTCCCGTCGAGGGCGCCCGCGGCCCCCGGCTCCAGGACGCCCGGGAGCGCGTCGGGCACCGGCACGCCCGAGGGGGGCGGGGTCTTCGTCGCCTTCACCTTCGCCGAGACGGTGAAATCCCCGCCGCCGCCGGTGGAGCCGACCCGCAGCCGGTGGGCGCCGAAGAACACGAGGGGGAAGTTCTTCACGCTGACGCTCCCGTCCTTCCCGAAGGACGTGAAGGCCGCGGCGTCCAGCTCGTCCCCCGAGGGGGAGACGACCTTCAGCGTGGCGTCGAAGGGCGAGACCTTCGAGAGCTTGACCGAGGCCGTGAGGACGGCCCTCCCGGGCGAGGCGAAGGTGAAGTCCTCCTTCTCGGTGGGCCCGGAAATGTTCGAGGCGGTCGCCGCGAGCCCCTTGGGAGCGCTCCCCTTCACCGTGAGCGTGAAGGGCCCCGTCGTGGGGTTCCCCTCCCCGTCGTCGGCGCCCGAGACGAGGACCCTGTACAGGCCCGTGGCGGCGAAGGCCGGGAGGTTGGAGAGCGTGACGCCGGTCGCGGAGGACTTGACCTTCGCGCCGGCGGCCGCCAGCGCGTCCTGGTCCTGCGTCGTGCCGTCCGGGGCGCGGAGGGCGAGGCGGGGGAGGAGGCCGGACCCGGGGCCGGCCTTCACGGAGAGCGACCCCTTCAGGGTCCCCGCGGGGACGAGGACGCCGACGACCGCGGGCCGGCCTCCCTCGGCGACCTCGGACGCGACGGTGCCGCCGAGGGCGACCAGCGCGTCCGGGCCGGCGCCCCGGACGAGGCCGGCGGCGCAGAGGACGACGAGTGCGGCGCACGCGGCGGCACGGAGCCGAAGTCGGGACATCGAGGCCTCCCCAGGTCAGTCCAACACCCCACCATCCCCGGCCCGCCCCAGGGAGCGACTTCCGCATTATACCCATGGGACGCCCGTCACGAATTCCCCCGCGGGGTCCGATTCCGTACCATCGGGACCCGTGGCGAGGCAGGGGCGAGGAAGGGGAGGGGCATGGCGAAGGCGAAGAAGGCAAAGGCGAAGAAGGCAGAGGCGCAGAAGGGGGACGGGAAACGGGCGGGGGCCTTCGACACCCTCCTCCTCGAGGACCGCCGCTTCCCGCCGCCCGCCTGGTGGCGGCGGAACGCGCTCGTCCGCCCGCCGAAGGCCCGGCCGCTCACCGAGGCGGCGCGCCTGCGCCACTGGGATCGGGAGGCGCGGCGGCTCCTGTGGCGGAGGCCCTGGCGGCGCGTGCTCGACTGGAATCCCCCGCACGCGAAGTGGTTCGTCGGGGGGCGCCTGAACGCCTGCGAGAACTGCGTGGACCGCCACGTCCGCGGGGGGCGGGGGAACAAGGCCGCCATCGTCTGGGAGGGGGAGCCCGGGGACACGCGCGTCCTCACCTACCGGGAGCTCCACCGCGAGGTGCGGAAGTTCGCGACCGTGCTGCGCGGCCTCGGCGTCGTCCGGGGGGACCGGGTCGGGATCTACCTCCCCATGGTCCCCGAGGCGGCCGTCGCGATGCTGGCCTGCGCCCGGATCGGCGCGGCGCACAGCGTCGTCTTCGGCGGCTTCAGCGCGGAGTCGCTCCGGGACCGGATGAACGACGCCGGGGCGAAGGTGCTGATCACGGCGGACGCGGGCTGGCGGCGCGGGGCGCTGGTCCCGCTGAAGGCGAACGCGGACCGGGCGCTGGAGGGCGCCCCCACGGTGGAGCACGTGGTCCTCCTGCGGCGCACGGGGACCGAGGTCCACGTGAAGGAGGGGCGGGACCACTGGTGGCACCGCCTCATGCAGGACGCGGCGCCCGACGGGGAGTGCGAGGGCTTCGACGCGGAGCAGGTCCTCTTCCTGCTCTACACCTCGGGCACCACGGGCAAGCCCAAGGGCATCGTCCACACGACGGGCGGCTACATGGCCGGCGTGACCTCCACCGCCCGCATGGTCTTCGACCTCCGGGACGACGACGTCTTCTGGTGCACCGCGGACGTGGGCTGGGTCACGGGGCACTCCTACGTGGTCTACGGGCCGCTCTCGCTCGGGGCGACGGTGGTGATGTACGAGGGGGCCCCGGACTGGCCCGACCGCGGGAGGATGTGGGAGATCTGCGAGGGGCACGGGGTGACCATCTTCTACACGGCGCCCACCGCCATCCGGGCCTTCATGAAGTGGGGGGCGGAGTGGCCGCGCAAGCGGGACCTCTCCGGCCTCCGCCTCCTCGGCACCGTCGGGGAGCCCATCAACCCCGAGGCCTGGGTCTGGTACCGGGAGCACATCGGCGGCAACCGGGTCCCCGTGGTGGACACCTGGTGGCAGACGGAGACCGGGGCCATCCTGATCTCCCCGCTCCCGGGGGTGACGACGACGCGGCCCGGGTCGGCCACATTCGCGCTCCCCGGGATCGAGGTGGACGTGGTGGACGAGGCGGGGCGCTCGGTCCCGGTGGGGGGCGGGTTCCTCGTGGTCCGCAAGCCCTGGCCCTCCATGCTGCGGACCCTCTGGGGGGACGACGAGCGCTACCGGAAGACCTACTTCGGGCGGTGGGGGGATTCCGTCTACGTCACCGGCGACGGCGCCCGGCGGGACGAGGCCGGGTACCTCTGGCTCCTGGGGCGCGTGGACGACGTCCTCAACGTGGCGGGCCACCGCATCGGCACGGCCGAGGTGGAGAGCGCGCTTGTGGAGCACCCGGCGGTGGCCGAGGCCGCGGTCGTGGGGCGGCCCGACCCGCTCAAGGGCCAGGCGCTCGTGGCCTTCGTCTCGCTGCGGCACGGCGCCGCGATCCCCGGCGGCCCGGGGGGCATCAAGGAGGAGCTGCGGGAGTTCGTGGCGGCGAAGATCGGCGCCATCGCGAGGCCCGACGACGTCCACGTCGCCGTGGACCTCCCCAAGACCCGGAGCGGGAAGATCATGCGCCGGCTCCTGCGGGACATCGCCGAGGGGAGGGCGCTGGGGGACACCACGACCCTCGCCGACCCCGCCGTCGTCCAGACCCTGCGCGAGCAGTTCGAGGACCGGGAGTAGAGCCTGCGCCTGATCCGTGGACGCTAGGATGGTCCCCATGGGACGCCTCCTCTTCCATGCCGCGGCGCTGGCGGGCTCGGGGGTCGCCGGGTTCGTCGGGGCGGGCTCCAACCCCGTGGCCGGCGGCCTCGCCGCCGCGCTCCTCTACCTGGGGCTCCGCGCGCTGGGCCGCCGGGAGACGGACGCCTGGGGCCGTCGCCTCGTGGCGGCCCGCTCGGGTCTCGAGGGGGAGGACCGCAAGCGCCTGCTGGCCGCCCTCGACGTCCTGGACCGGGGAAGCCCCGACGTCGCGCGCTCCGCGCTGGCGGCGCTCGGGGAGGGCCGCACCCTCTCCGCCGGGCCCATGGTGTCCTGGGGTAGGGCCTGCCTGCGGCTGGTGACCCACCGGGGGTTCGCGCTGGGCCCGCCGGAGAGGTGGGCCGGGGTCACGGCCGGGCGCCGCCGCTCCTTCCCGCGGCTGGAGCGCTCGCTGCTCGCCCCGGTCTTCCCCGCCGACGAGCCGGCGCTGGCCGCCGAGGCGGCCGTCGTGGACGACGGCACGCTGGCGGCGATCCTCGGGGTCCGGGCCATGCTGGTCGGCGCGCTCCTCCCTGCGGTGGGGAACCCCCTCCACCCCTTCTTCCCGAGGTCGGAGCAGGATCTGGAGCGGCTGCTCGGCCGCCGCTTCCTCTGGTTCCCCCGCGCCCGGCTCGCCGCCGCGGCCCGGGCCCTCCAGCCGGCCCGCCCGCTGCTGCCGCCGCGGGAGGAGGCGGCGGTCCTGTTCCTCTCCCACGGGCACGACGAGGCCGCCGCGGCGCTGCTGGCCACCGCCGACGCGGCGGGGACCCTCACGCGCCGGGGCCGGGCGCTCCGCAGCGCCTGCCTCGTCCTCCTGTTCCTTCGCGACGGGGGCGAGGTGGCGGTGACGCCGGAGCTGTTCGCCAGGAAGACCCGGGAGATCCTCTTCCTGCACACGGCGGAGTTCGCCATGACGGAGGGGTCGCCGCTGCTGGATTCTCTCCCGGACGGTCCGCGCCGGCTCCTGGCGCTGCTGCGGGAGAAGCGCCGCTTCGTGGAGGCGCTGGGGGCGCAGTGGGCACGGCGACCGGCGCTGGGCCGCCCGCTCGGGGCGCTCGTCCGCCGCGTGGCGGCGGGGCCCGGGGCCGCGCGGGCGCCGCGCTCCCCCCGGCGGTTCCTGCGGTGGTGGCGGACCCGGGGCCGCGCCGCGGACGAGGCCTGCGGCTACAACCTCCGGGGGCTGCTCCTCCTGCGCGAGGGGCGCTCGGCGGAGGCGGTGGCCGAGTTCGAGAGGGCCCTCGCCCTCGACCCGGCGCTGGCGGCGGCGGCCTTCAACCTCGCGGTCGCGCGGGAGGAGTCGGGAATCGGGACGGGCGACCCCGCCGACGCGCTCCGGAAGATCGCCGACGGGGCCCTGCGCGGTTCGCGGGTCCGCCTCCTCCTCGGCGAGTTCCTGGAGAGGGCGGACCGGCCCGGGGAGGCCGAGCGGGAGTACCGCCGCCTGCTGGAGCGCGATCCCATGAACCCCGACGCCAACCTGGCCCTGGGCCGCCTCCTCGCCCGCCGGGAGGACCCCGAGGGGGCGGAGGAGGCGCTCCGGCGGGCGCTCGCGGCCCGGACGGCCGACCCCGACGCGCTCGTCTCGCTGGCGCTCGTCCACCTCGACGCCGGGCGGCCCGCGGACGCGGTGCCGCTCCTGCGGACCGCGGTCGAGGGCGCCGAGGGGGACCAGCGCGAGGAGGCCCGGTACCTCCTGCACGTGGCCTTCCGGGACGCGGAGGACCACGAGAAGGCGCTGGAGACCCTGGACGCGGTGCCGGACCGGTACCTGCGCCGCGACGAGCGCATGCTGGAGGAGGCCGCCCTCTACCTCGAGGAGCGCAGCCGCTTCGACCGGGCGCAGCGGCTCCATGATCGGCTCCGGGAATTACGCGCAAGGCGAGGGGAACTGTAGCGGCGCGGCTTGCTGCGCCGGGGATTCGCGTGACGGTACCGATACGCACGTCCCGGCGGAGCAAGCTCCGCCGCTACAGGAACGTCATCTCCCCCCGGCGAACAGCCGCGCCGCCCAGACGCGGGGCAGCAGCGCGCCGCCGCGCAGCCCGCTGCGGGTGCCGGGGAGCGGGGAGGCGAGCAGCGCCGCGGCGGCGTCCTTCGACCCGGGGTCCCCGGCCAGCGCCAGCGCCTTCCAGGCGGCGGCCTGCACCTCGGGGTCCTGGCTCGCCACCGCCGCGCGGGCGCCGGGGATGCCCGCGGCGTCCCCGAGGACGACGAGGGCCACGGCGGCCTCGGCCCGGACCGATTCGTCCTCGTCCTTCAGGGCCGCCTGGAGGGACGGGGCCGCAGACTTCTCGCCCACGACGCCGATCGCCCGGGCCGCGGCGGCGCGCACGAGGGCGTCCTCGTTCCGGAGCAGGCCCTGAAGCCACGGGAGGACGGCCCCGTTCCCGCGGGCGGCGAGCCCCGGGGGGACCTCCTCGGCCCAGTCCAGGTCGGAGAGGGAATCGAGGACCCTGCGCCCCGCGTCGTCCCCGAGTCGCTTGAGCGCCCCCGCGGCCGCGCCGAGCACCTTCGCCTCGTAGGCCTCCTCCCGGTTGGCGAGGATCGCGCGGAGGTCCTCGGCGGGGACCCCCCGTCCTAGGACCGCCGCGGCCCGGAGCACCGCCGCCTGGGCGTCCTCGTCGTAGTCCGCGAAGCCGCCGGCGAAGAGTCTCCCGACCGCCTTCCCGCCCTCCTCCGGGGCCATCCAGGAGGCCGCCGCCGCGGCGGCCGCCACGGCGCCCCAGTCCTCGAAGTCCCCCGCCTTCAGGAAGGCGCGCACCGTCTCGGCCCCGTCGGGCTTCCCGGCCCGGATCCTGAGGGCCGCGGCCGCGAGGCGGTCCTCGTCCCAGGCCTCCGCGTGCCCGTCCCCGGAGAGCGCCTCGAGGATGAGCGGCTCGGCCGCCGCGGGGTCGAGCGACTGGAGGGCCTCGAGCGCCGCCGCCCGGACCTCGGGGAAGAGGGGGACGTCGCCCTGCCCGGGCTCCGGGGAGAAGGAGCCCGCATGCCTCTTGAGGAACTCGAGGCAGGACTCCCGCGTGGCCTGGAACCCCGGTTCGTCGGGCACGGGTGGTCTCTTCCCGCGGCCCGGGCGTGCCGGTCCGGGGGGCTTCGCGGAGGCCTTGCCCGTGTCCGCCGTCCCGGAGGCGGTGTCGATCGGAAGCGGGGAGGCCGGAGGGACCGGCTCCGCCCCTCGATCCCGAAACACGACCCAGGCCACGGCGCAGACTGCCGCCGCCGCGAGGAAGCCGAAGAGAAGCGCGGTCCCCCTCACGGCCGGCCTACTTCGCCTCCTCCAGCAGGATCCTCTGCTCCTCGGCCGAGTCGAGGTCCCGGCACCAGGTCACGAACTCGCGGTACTCGTCGGGCGAGTAGCGGCACTCGCCGAACCGCACGCGCCGCTCGATCCGCACGCGGCCGGAGCCCTCCGAGACGACCAGCGAGTAGGTCCCGATCTTCGAGGCCGCCGTGTGGGACCGGGGCAGGCGCTTCACCCGCCAGCGCCCCCCGAGGTCGAACTCCACCCGGTCCCGGCGGACGAGGTTCCCCCGCACGAGGAAGGGGTACTTCCGCTCCGGGCGCTCGATGTAGTCCCCGGTCGCGTCCAGCGCCTCCAGGCCGAGCGGGAGGACCATGGCCCCGCCCTCCTCGCGGAGGATCCGCGGGAGCCCGCCCGCGGCCTCCATCCCGAAGGGGGCGCCGGCCTCCTCCAGCCCGGGGTAGGAGTAGGTCCGCAGGTCCGCCGAGGGGAGGTACCGCTCCAGCATCCGCGCCGTCTCCTTCCTCCGGTCGTCCTCGTTCATGTCCTTGATGCGCTCCTTGAAGCCGTACCAGCCGTCTCCGGGGTCGGCGAGGCGCAGCGCGAAGGTCGTGTCCGCCGGGGAGGCGCCGATGGTGACGGCGGCCCGGACGTCGGTCTCGATGTCGGCGTCGCTCCCGGTGGGCATCCGGAAGAGCGTCGGCCCCGCCGGGCCCGGGACGAAGGCCGGCATCCCCCGGTCGCGGAGCGGGATGCGGCCGAAGGGGGTGTGGCGGGCGAAGTTGAAGACGAAGGCGTCGTCGGTCATGGCCGCGTCGTCCTCGCCCCGGACCAGCAGTCCGGAGTCGGGGAACAGCTCGTCGGAGAGGAGCTCCCAGTTCTTCTCCTCCGGCGGGCCCGTGGAGACCCGGACGAGGTCGAAGGGGATCCCGGCGGCCCGGAGCAGGGCGCCGAAGAGCCGGAACCGGTTGCCGCTCTTCTCCAGCAGGACGCCCGTCGGCCCCCAGCCGCCCGCGTTCCCGTTGATCTCCCTGTTCACGAAGTCGTAGAGGGACTTCGCCCGGGCGAGCCGGCCCTCGACGCCGGCGGTCACCTCGCGCGCCTTCTCCTCGAGGATCGGCGTGGAGGCGTAGGCCTCGAGCCCGTCCAGCGCCTCCAGGTTCAGCCACTCCCAGGAGCCGCGCTGGTAGAAGTGCGCCGAGGGGCAGATCTCCGCGGCGTCCGGCATCCGCGGCTCCTCCTCGATGCGGTCCATGTCCCTCTTCTCGAAGACGTAGACCTTCCGCCCCTCCTCCACCGTCGGGGCGGGCGGCGGGCCGTAGTTCCGCAGCAGCAGGGGGACCTCCATCCCGGCGGGCATGTCCACGACCAGCCGCGAGAGGACCACGGGGTCGGCGTCCTGGCCGAAGCGGGGGTCCTGGAAGAACCAGCCCCCGGAGTCGAAGCCCCGCTCGCCCCGGCGCTGGTCGTTGAGGTAGCGGCTCTCCACGATCCAGCCGCCCTGGAGCCCCTCCAGCGTGAAGGAGCCGCCGCGCGCGCCGATGGGGAGGAAGACCTCGCCCTCGGGGGAGATGGCGCGGACCTCGAGGAGGACGCCCGGCACGCTGAGGTCGCTGTACTTCTCGCGGCCCTTCTCGTTCAGGATCTTGTACACGTCGTGGGTCACGGAGGTCCAGGAGCCGTCGTCGTGGACCCGGACCACCTGGAGGTCCACCACGTGCACGGACACGGCCTTGGGGTACGTCTCCTGCCCGCCGCACTCCTTCGCCAGCGCGACGCCGTCCACGTCCCAGCGCCGGGCGAGGTCCGCCTCGGCGCCGGCGAGCCGCTCCGTCTCGCGCCGCAGCGGGCCCTGGCCGCCGTCCAGCGCGAGCGAGCGCTCCCAGGCCTTGCGGGCCCCCGCGTCGTCGCCCTTCAGGCGGAGGATCTCGCCCCGCCGCCGGGGGTAGGTCTCCTCCAGCGGGGAGAGCGTCTCGAGCTCCGCGTAGACGGCGGCGGCCTCGTCGTACCGCCGCGCGGCGCGGAAGGCCCGGGCCAGCTCCTCCCGGGCGTCGAAGTCCGCCGGCCAGGTCGCGATCACCCCGCGGAGGAGGTCCACCGCGCCCGCGTCGTCGCCCCGGGCGCGGAGGATCCCGGCGAGGCGGCGGGCCGTGCGGGAGTCGCCCCGGTTCGCCTCGAGGATCGCCCTGCAGGCCTTCTCGGTGCCGGCCGCGTCGCCGTACCCGTCGGCGATGCGCAGGAGGTACTGGAGCGCGGGGAGGAGGCGGGGGTTCGCCTCGACGGCCTTCCGGGCGGTGTCCTCGGCCTCCTTGGCCCAGCCCCTCTCCTGGCACATCCGCGAGCGGGACCACCAGGCCGTCGCCAGCGCGGGCTTCTCCTTGAGGAGCGCGTCGAGCCCGGGGAAGAGGCGGCGGCTCCGCTCCATGGCGGCCCGGGTGGCGGCGGCGGCCTGCGCGGCCTCGCCCTCGCCGGCCTCCCCGGCGGCCGCCAGCGGCTTGAGCCCCGCCAGCGCGTCCTCCGTCTTGTCCTCGCCGCTCAGGATCTCGGCCAGCGCGATCACCGCCGGGACGTGGCCCGGGGACCTCTCCAGGACGTCCTCGTAGATCCCCCGGGCGCGGTTCTTCCGCCAGCGGGGCTCGGGCATCTCGTCGAAACCCTGCACGAAGGAGGCGAACCGGACGAGGACCCCGGGGCTGGCGGGGGCGTCCTTCGCCGCGCGCTCGAGGTCGGTCCAGGCGTTCCAGGGGAGGTCGTAGGACTCGGCGAGGATCGCCCGGAGGACGCGCTCCTCGGGCCCGGCGGGCTCCCTGCCGAGGACCGCGTCGAGGTTCGAGCGGTAGCCGACCGAGGCGGGGGCGGGCCGGGCGGGGGACGCGGGGTGCAGGACCATCCCCTTCTCGACCGCGAGGCCCGGGAGCGGGAGCCCGCGGTCGGCGTCGCAGACCTTGAGCGCGAAGCCCTGCGGGCCGACCGTCTTCACGAGGATCCGGTTCCAGCCCGCGGCGAGGGTCACCGGGACCCAGGCCGTGCGCGGGAGGGTCTCCCGCAGGCGGTCGCGGCGGAGGACCTCGGCGCCGTTCACGAAGACCTTGTGGGGGCCCCGGGCGTTGACCTTGAGGACGGCCGGGCGCCCGGCCTCCGAGCGGACCTGGGCGAGGGCGTAGGCCGTGCCGTCCGTGGGGCGCAGGTACTGCAACGGCTCCACGAGGTCGCCGATCCCCAGGCTCCGGTAGCGCATCCAGCGGACCGGGCCGCGGCGCCCCTCCATCTCCTTCTCGAGGTCGATGCCGGACTCCGGGGGGTGGGCCACGTCCACCGCGGCCTGGGCCGGGACCCCGAAGGGCCCGCAGACGAGGAAGTCCCCGAGGTAGCCCGCGTCCACGCCCACGGCGGCCCGGGCCTTCTCGTCCCCGGAGCGGAGGTAGCGATCTCCCAGCGTCCGGCGGACCGCCTCGTCCGCGTCCCCCTGCGGGAGGCCGCGGGCGAGGACCGCCTCGAGCCGCCGGACGAGGGGGGCGGGGTCGCGCGAGAGGTCCCACCAGTCCCGCGCGGCGGTGAGCGCCGCTTGGGCGGGCGGCCCCTCCCGGTCCTGCTCCACGACGCCCACGAGGGCCCCGAGGACGGCGTCGGCGTCGCCGGCGGCGGCGCCGGGCGGGTCCGCGACGACGGCCGCGCCGGAATCGGCGGCGGCGGCGCCCGGCAGGGCCGGGGACAGGGCGAGGGCGGCCAGCGCGGCGGCCGCGAGGGTGCGGATCGTGGAGTTCATGGGCTTCCTTCCCCGCAGGGGCGGGGTCCGGGCGGCGGGCGTCGCGGGCCTACTTCTTCTCCTCCGCGGGGGCCGGTGCCGCGGCGGCGCGCTCGAGGACGATCTTCTCCGTGAGCGCGTTGTTCGCCTTGGCCACCATGTCGCGGAAGGCCGGGTACTCGTCCCGGGGGACGCGGTTCGCGGTCACCGAGAGGGTCCGCTCGAAGGCCACGCTCCCCCCCTCCTCCTTCGCCGTGACGGTGAAGCGGGCGAAGGGGGTCCGGAGGTCCCGCGCGTCGGGCAGCGAGGCGATCCTCCAGCCCTCGGGCACCTTCACGACCGCCCGGACGGTGAGGGAGAACGGGTTCATGAGGACGAGGTCGTGCTCCCGCTTCTCCAGGGCCGAGAGCCGGGCGAAGAAGGGGAGGAACCCGAACTGGATGAACTTCATGGGGACGGTCATCCGGTTCCCCTCGACCTGGCCGAGCCTCTCCAGCCTCAGGCGCATCCCCAGCGTGACCTCGGGGCTCGAGATGTCCTTGAGGTCGGGGAAGTCCATCGTCTCGATGGCGTGCTTGCCGAAGGCGGGCCCCAGCAGCTGCTGGAGGACGAGGTCCCGCTTCCCCTCCACGGAGAACATGCTGCGGGCCATGACGGAGAAGTCCCCCGTGAAGAGCGCCCGGAGGTCCACCTCGGCGGCGCCCGAGGGCTGGAGGGAGACCTCGTACTCCTGCCCGAACTTCCATTCGTCGGGGGTGTTCCAGGGGATCTGGACGACCTCCGCCCCCGTGGGCCTGAAGATCACCACCCGGGCGCCCCGGTCCATGGCCGGGACGTTGTGGAGCGAGTTGTACTGGGCGGTGCCGTCCAGGAACATCCCCGCCCCCTTCCCGTCGGCGTCGGGGACGTAGGCGATGCAGTGGTTGAACTTGCCGATCTGGGCGAGCGTCATGTCCTCCTCGCTGCGGAACTGCGAGGCGTCGATGAGCACGGGGAAGGCCTCGATCCCGACGAGGTCGAGCATGGTGCGGATGAGGATGGCCTTGTCCTTGCAGTCCCCGAACCGGCGGTTGAAGATCGAGGTGGCCGTGTAGGGCTTGTAGCCGTGCACGCCGAACTCCCAGGCCTGGTACTGGATGTCCGTGACCACGAAGCCGTAGATGGCGCGGACCTTCTCGAGGCGCGTCTTGCAGTCCTTCGTCAGCTCCGCCACCTTCGCCTTCATGCCGTCGTCCACGGTGAACTGTTTGCTGAGGAGGTTCCACCACCAGCGGGCGAACTGGTTCCAGTCGGCGAAGGACGTCACCTCCACCAGCGGCTGGGACTCCCCGGCCTCGGGCATGTTGGGCTCGAACCTCACCTTGGGCTGGTCCTTCGCGACCCAGGTGCGCACCTGGAACTTCCCGTCCTCCGTGGCCGTGAGGCGGGGCTCCCCGGTGCCGGGGGGCATGTTCTTGGCGTAGAACCTGAACTCGCGCGAGGCCGGGGTGAGCAGCGTCCACTCGCTCCGGACCACGGGGACGTTGTCCCGGAAGTACCAGGTGTTGCCGTAGTAGTCGCCGAAGTAGGTCTGGCGGAGCTGGTCCACGCGGTGCTGGACTTCGATGGCGTCGCCGGGCTGGAGCTGGGGCCACCGCACCGAGGGGGAGCCGGCCTGCACCTGGGCCTCCTCGACCGAGCCGTCCTTCCGCCAGACGCGGGCGCAGCGCCACTCGAAGTTCTGCTCGGACCGGAAGAATCCGCCCGCGAAGTAGCGGGCGTTGTCCTTCACGCCCTGGTTGTTGAGGATCTTGACGATCCTCTGGGTGAAGGCCGAGTAGGTGCCGTCGGGGTTGACCCGCGTGGCGCCCTTGTCGAGGACCACGATCGTGGGGTCGTTCTCCGGGTTGTCCTTCTCCTTCCCCGCGACCGCCGCCAGCAGCGTGGCCGCGTCCTCGACGAAGGGCAGCTCGAAGGGCTTGAGCGACGGGTCGAGCCACTCGACGTACCTCTTGAGGACCGCGTTCTTGGGGTTGACGTGCAGGGCCTCCTTCCACCGGGCCACGGCGTCGTCCTTCCTCCCCAGGCGGTGGAGCACCCGTCCCTGGAGGTCGAGCAGGTACTCGTCCTCGGGGGCGACCTCGAGGCCCGCCCGGGCGGCGTCGGAGGCCTGCGGCAGGCGCCCGAGCCCCTCGAGGAAGTAGGCCTTCCGGCGGTGGGCGTCCACGTCGAAGGGGTTCAGGCGCAGGCGCTCGTCGAAGACCCCGACTGCGTCGTCGGAGAGGCCCTCCCTCTGGAGGACCTGGGCGAGCCGGTTCCTGGAGGCCTCGTCCTCGGCGTCCACGTCCAGCGCCTTCCGGCAGGCGTCGGCCGCGGCGGCGGTGAGCCCGTCCCTGTCCCCGCTCGCGGAGAGCTCCCGGAGGTAGGCGGTGCGCCCGCGGAATTCGGCCCGGTCGAGCACCGCGCGCAGCGCCACCTCGGCCTCGGTGGGGAAGCCCCGGCGGCGGAGGATGTCCACGAGGAGCAGGTGCGCCACGAGGTAGTCGCCGTTCACCTGGATCGCACGCCGCGCGAGCTCCTCCGCCTTCGGGAGTTTCGGGAGCGAGTAGGTGTAGTAGCCCGCCAGCGCGAAGTAGGCCTCGGCGTACTCGGGGTCCATCTCCAGGGCCTTCTCCCGGCCGCGCCGCTGGAGGTTCTCCTCTTTCTCCACGGACATCTCGATGGGGCGGGAGGCGGACTCCGCGGCGTGGAATCGGTAGACCGGGTCGTCGGGCCGCAGCCGCGCCGCGCGCTCGAGGTACTTCCGGTCGGTCTGCTCCTTCTTCTGGTCGTCGTACTGCCGGGCGCGGTGGAGCAGCCCGAGGTAGAAGTAGGCCCGGGCGTCCTCGGAGCCCTCCTCGGCCGTGGCCCCCTTCGGCGCGGCGGGCTCCAGGGCGTCCAGCGCCCCGCGGGCGGCCTTCGCGACATCCACGGGGGTCCCGGCCTCCGGGGCGACGGAGGCCGCCGCCAGCTCCTCGTCGGAGGAGGGGGTGCCCAGGTCCGCCACGGGGCGGCCCTCGGCGTCGGTGACCCGCATCCGGAAGCCCCAGCGGGGGTTCCTCTCCATCTGCGTCCCCACCTTCACGAGGACGCGGTTCCAGCCCTTCGCGAGGGGGATCCCCACGACGTCCTGGTCGAAGCCGCCGTTGCGGATGACGTCCCGGCGGAGGACCTCGGTCCCGTTCACCCAGGCGACGAGCGACTCCTCCGAGCCGAACCGCAGGGCCACCGTGCGCGGCGCGTCGCACCGGAGCCAGGTCGCCCCGTAGGCGAGCGCCTGGTCGTTGGGCCGGAGCATGGCGTCGAGGTCCACCCAGCCGTAGGGGTGCGTCGCCGGGACCCGCCGCCATGACACGTTCCGCTCCTTGCCCGTGTAGGTCGCGGCGAGGTCGATCTCGACCGCCTTGTCCCCCTCGGGCCCGGCCTTGGCCTCGAAGCCCCGGCCGCGCTCGTTGTCGAAGGGGCCGACGACCCACCAGCGGGTGACGAAGCCGAGCGCGTCGAGGAGCGCCCGGGAGCCGTCGGCGTCCCCGGCCTGCCTCAGGAAGCGCACCCGTTCCCAGTCCACCAGGCCCTTGAGGACGGGGCCGAGCTCCTCCTCCTTGAATCCCCTCAGGAACTCGCCCGCGCGGCGGTGGCCGGAGGTCTTTCCGGCGAGGTCGTCGATCTTCACGAGGTAGGCCTCGGCCCGCGCCCGCGACCGGGCGGCCCGGGCGGGGTCGTCGGCCGTCGCGGCGTCCTTCACCGCCGTGTCGAAGGCCTTCTCGAAGGTGGCCATCGCCTCCTCGAACTTCGCGTGGGACTCCTCGCGCAGCGCCTGGTCCTCCATGCCGTCGAGGCGCGAGGCGGTCTCGTCGGCGCGCAGCGCGGGGGAACCGCCGACGAGGAGCGCCGCGGCGAGGGGGAGCGCGAAGGCGGGGCGGAGGGCGCGTGGGGTCATGGATGTCTCCGGGAACGCGGGAAGGCCCCGCGAGAGGCGCGGTGGCGGACGAGAGTATATACGGCCCGGAGACCCCTTCCCTCCCCCGAAGCGGGGGTCAGTCCCCTGTGGCGATCGTCCCCTTGCCGGCCTTCCCCGCGACGGAGGTGGCCGTCATGCCGGGCTCCGCCGTGTACGGGAGTTCCTCCAGCATGACGCCGAGGAGCACGCTGCCGAGGTTGCTGCTCTCGGTGGCGTTCCGGAGGCCCAGGGCCTCCAGGATCCCGGACAGGTCCCCCTTGACCTTGACCGTGACCTTGGCGAGGGTCCCCGCGGCGACGCCGGAGCCGTCCTTCGGCCATTTCGCCTTGAGGACGACCGTCCCGCCCAGCCCCTCGTCGGTGCCCCGGCCGGCGGCGTCGAGCTGGAAGTTGCGGACGACCCCGGCGATGCAGGCGGAAAGGTGCTTCCCCTCCGGTGCGAACCCCGCGGGGAGCTCGATGGTCGCCGAGAGGGTCGCCGCGTCCTTCCCGGGGACCTTGAACTTGCGGGAGACCGTGGCCTTCGGGGTCCGGAGGGAGCGGTCGGAGGGCGGCGTCGTGCCCGGCCCCGCCCCGGCGGCGCCCTCCACGGTGATCACGCGGAGCGCCGCGTCCGCGCCGGTCCCATCCACTCCCGTGAGGACGACCGGGAAGAACGCGGCATAGGCGAACTGGTGCGACGGATCGTCCCCCTCGTCCCCGACCCCGTCGCCGAAGTCCCACGCGTAGGCGCCGTCCTCGAGCCCTGACGCGATGAATTCGACGTCGAGGGGCGCGAGGCCGTCCCCGTCGTCGACCGTGATGGAGACCGTCGGCCCCGCGGGAATCGTCCCGTCCTGCCAGGCGAAGCCGACCTCCCCGGCGGGCCGGCCGCTGTGGAAGTCCACCTCGACGTTGTCCGAGCCTACGGTGACGAAGGCCCGGGCCGTGCCCGAGAATCCCCCGCCGGAGCAGGAGACGAGATAGGTGCCGGGGCTCGCCTCCCAGGAGTAGCCTCCCTCCTCCAGGGTCGTCACGTGGGTTTCGCCGATGAGCACGTCCGCCCCGCCGATCCCCTCCCCCGCGTCGTAGCGGAGGTTCCCGTTGGCGTCCGCGAACACGACCCCGGTGACGAACTGCGTGCCCGAGTCCTCGTAGGCGGTGTGGAAGGAGTAGGTGCGGACGGGCATGTTCTTGGGGAACCCGAACTCCGGGAAGGAGTCCGTCCCTTCGGCCCGGCCGACCCCGATCTCCCGGTGGGACTGGTACTGGGACGCCATGGCGAGGAGGTGGACCCGGTGGCCCGCCCCGGCCACGCCCTCGTCCACGACGAGGTCCTCGATCACGCCGGGTATGGAGGGGTAGCGATTCACGCCCCGCGCGTTGGACTCGATGGTGTTCGTCGAGCCCCAGTCGAAGCCGAGCCCGTTCCCGAAGGGGTCGTAGCCGTTCTGCACGGCCATGGCGTTGGGCCCGTCCCCGGTGACGGCGCTCGTGTGGGCGTAGTAGTGGTGCCCCAGCATCTCCTCCGCGTGGAAGCGGGCGGAGCCCGTCAGGTTGCGGTTCACGGCCAGCGGCGGCTGGGCCGCGACCACCGAGAGGTCGAACCCGATCTCGGTCCCGTAGCGCGCGGGGTCGCTCCGGGCGCGGTTGATCTCGTAGATCCCGAGCTGCTCCTGCGCCGAGGGGTCCTGCGCCCCGAGCGGGGTGTGGTCGGCGAGGGAGGCGGGGCCGCCGAGGGCGGACAGGAGGAGGGAGGCGGCGGCGGCGGACGGGGCGGGACGCGGGGCCATGGGCGCCTCCTGGGGTGGGGCGGGGACATGCCGACAGAGGGAGGATACCGGCAAGCCCGCCGTGGGATCCAACCCGGCCAGGGGACCTCCCTCGGGCGCCCCGGATAGACTGTCCCCGTGCGCCCGTCCCCCTCCGGACCGGTCGTCTCCGCGCTTGCCGGGGCGGCGCTCTTCGGGCTCTCGGTCCCGGCCTCGAAGTCGCTTCTCGACGGGAAGGGCCTGGACCCGATCCTGCTGGCGGGCTCGCTGTACCTTGCGGCGGGGATCGGGCTCGGTGCCTGGCAGGTCCTGAGGGGAGGACCGCTCCTGCGTCTCCCGGGGAGGGCGTGGGGCCTCCTCCTGGCGGTGGCCGCGGTGGGGGGCGTGGCGGCGCCACTCTGCCTCGCCCACGGCCTCGCCCGGGCCGAGGGGCAGGCGGCCTCGCTGCTGCTGGCGCTCGAGGGGGCGTTCACGGCGATCCTCGCGGGGCTGCTCTTCCGGGAGCACGTCGGGAGAACCGCCGGGGCCGCGGTGGCGCTGGCGGCCTTCGCCGCCGTCGCCCTCGCCGAGCCCTGGGCCGCCGCGGGGTCGCGACCCGATCCGGTCGGCCTCCTCCTCGTGGCGGCGGCCACCCTCGGCTGGGCGCTCGACAACAACCTCTCCCGGGCGCTCAGCGACCGGGACCCGGTCCAGGTCGTGGCGCTCAAGGGTCTCGTCGCGGGTCCGGTTTCCCTCGGCATCGCGGCGGCGCTGGGCCGGGCGCTCCCCGCGGACCCCGCGATCCTCGGCGGGGCGGCGCTCGTGGGGCTCCTCTGCTACGGGCTCTCCCTCGTCTTCATCCTCCGGGCCTTCGCGGGCCTGGGAGCCACGCGGACCATGGCGATCTTCTCCTCGGCCCCGGCCTTCGGGGCGGTCGGGTGCTGGGTCGCCCGGGGGGAGCGCCCCGGGGGTGCGTTCGCCGCCGCGGCCTTCCTCCTCGCGGCGAGCCTCTGGCTCCTCTCCCGCGAGAGGCACGACCACGAGCACGAGCACGGGGAGATGGAGCACGAGCACGAGCACGTCCACGACGGGCACCACCGCCACGAGCACGGGGGAGGGGAGGGCCCGGAGCCCCATACCCACCGCCACCGCCACGGCCGCCTCGTCCACTCCCATCCCCACGCGCCGGACCTGCACCACCGGCACGGGCACGGGTAGGCGGGAGGTCTACAGCTTCCCGGTCGCCTTCTTCTTCTGGACGGACGCCACCGAGATCGCGGCGGTCCCGTAGTAGGCCTGCTGGTGGAGGACGAGGGCGAAGGGGACGGCCGGGAGCGTGCGGGACTCGGTCCGGTCGCGGAGCCCCGCGGCCACCAGCGCCGTCGTCCAGGCCTCCTTGAACTTGACCTGGACGGTCGCCATGGTCCCCGCGGGGACCCCCGAGCCGTCCTTGGGCCAGGGGGCCTTGATTACCAACTTGCCGTTGCCGGCGGTCGCCTTGCCCTTGGAATCGAGGGTGAAGGACACGGCGACCCCCGCCACGCACGGGGTGACGATCTTCCCCAGGGGCACGAACCCCGCAGGGAGCTCGATCGTCCCCGTGAAGGTCGCCTGGGACTTCTCGGGGTTCGCGAAGTCCATCTTGAGCGAGACCTTCGTCGGGGTGAGGCCGTCGTCCGCCGGCGGCGTCGTGGCGTTCCCGCCGCCCTCCGACCCGCCGACGGCCACGACGGCCAGCGCCAGGCCGGAGCCGGTCAGGCCCAGCCCGTCAACGATCACGGAGTAGGTGCCCGGAGTCTCGAGGGTCGCCTGCTGGACGGGGCCCGTCCCTGAGTCGTTGGGCAGGATCCACGAGTAGAACGAGTTCCCCGATACTCCCGAGGCGGTGAAGTCCACGGTGAGGGGGGAGATGCCAGAGTTGGCCGACGCGGTCACGGTGACGTCGGGCCCCGGCGGGATGGCACCGTCCTGCCAGCGGAAGTCCACCTCACCGGCGGGCTCCCCGGCGTGGAAGTCCACCTCGACGTTGTCCCCGTCCACCTCGCAGAGCGCCCGGGAGACGCCCGGGTAGGCCCCTCCCGAGCAGGTGACGAGGTAGGCGCCGTTGGCGGACTCCAGGGCCCAGCCGCCCTCGGCGAGCGTGGTCGTTGTCCCGTCCTGCGTCTCCACCGTCGCCCCTCCCAGGCCCTCTCCCGGGTCGTAGCGGAGGTTCCCGTTGGCGTCGGCGAAGACGACCCCCGTGAGAAACCGCGGCTGGGGGCCGCGGTAGCCCGTCTGGATCGCGTACTGCCTCGACTTCCCGGAGACCGCCACGCCGCAGCCGATCTCGCGGTGGGACTCGTAGGGGGCGCTCGCGCCGAGGAGGTGGATCCGGTGGCCGAGGCTCGGCACCCCCTCGTCCTCGATGAGGAGGGCCAGCGCCGAGGGGAAGGTCGGGATCCGGTTCACGCCGAGGGCGAGCGACTCGATGGAGTTGGCGTTCCCCCAGTCGAAGCCGAGCCCGTTCCCGAAGAGGTCGAATCCGTGGTCCGCGGCCATCTGGTTGGGGCCCTCGTTCGTGTCGGGGTTCACGTGGCCCGCGTACCCGTGTTCGAGCTTCTCCCGGGCGTGGTAGCGTGCCGAACCCGTGAGGTTCCTGTTGACCGCGAGAGGCTGCACCGGGTCGAGCGCAGAAAGGTCCACGCCGATCTCCTGCCCGTACCTTTCGGGGTCGGACCGGGCCCGGTTCAGGGTGTAGATGCCCCACTGCTCCTCCGCGGTGGGCTCCTGGGCGCCGATGGGGGTGTGGTCGGCCGCCCCCGGGGGGGCCAGGAGGACCGCCGCGAGGCCGGCCAGGGCGATTCGATGGAACCTCGGCATGCGTCCTCCTTTCACGGTGAGCCGTGCCACGGCCGGATCCTGCGTACGCAACACGACCCAA
>Ga0247727_10003766_pt1 | contig 33115 bp, 32 predicted proteins | sample WisWelCaveWW1625_FD_202498 | JGI IMG/M metagenome (GOLD analysis project Ga0247727, IMG submission 202498) | Biofilm microbial communities from Wishing Well Cave, Virginia, United States - WW16-25 | ecosystem: Environmental > Aquatic > Deep subsurface > Groundwater > Cave microbial mat | place...
ATCACCATCAATCTCCTTCAACAAGAACCTTCCCCTCGAAGCATCAACCGAAAACGTCTCCTCGCTGCCTGTGACAATCACTTCCTCGCTACCGTCCTATTTAAAATTTAGATGCGATTGCCCTGCCCTACCCTGCCACAGGCATACCCCTGCGCCGTCAGCATCCCGAGCACTGCCTCGGAATCGCTCTCATTCATCTGGCCAGCCAAAAGTTTGGAGAAATAACTTTTTTCATTAATTCAACTTCCTCATAGCAAACTTTTGGTTGATCCTGAGCAAGTCTCGAGAACGCAGTTCGGGAGATGCATCGAAGGGACATCCGAATGTTTAAAGAAAACGTTTTTTAGTCCTATAGTAGCTATGATTTTTGAAATGCCGTCTTAATTACGGTCCTTGTGAGAAGCCAAATCTGGATGCCATTCAAAATAAATGCCAAATATGCTTGAATCCAGATATTTTCTGGCATGCCACTTTTTATCGATGCTGAGCTAAGCGCCAAAGCCGAATAAAAATAAAGCAAGCGGAATATCTCTATGACGGTAACCCATAGTACTATTTTTCTCGATAGTTCATTTTTTAAGATCATCCCAATTCCTGCAAATATATAGATGGTCGGCGCTCCAAAATAAAATATCATCAAAAACAACGACCCGCGAATAGGCATAGATATCACGGGAATCAATGCGCAAATACCTGTCAAAAGTATCACAAAGGCTAAAGCTCTCATAATGATTACCGATTTCAATCTCTGCCTGTCATTCGTCATTTTTTCTCCTACCACTCTTAACAAGCTGTCCGCCAACATCTAAAAAAACCAGCAATGCATCGGTCGAGACTTCACCCTCCGTGCTGCCGAAAAGTATCGCAGTCTCGGAATAACGGCCAGCCGTAGGCAGCGAGGTACAGACGCCTGCGCATTGGATGCTACCGGTAGACATTCTTACGGTAGCCCTTCCACTCTCCTTTGAGAAACTCGCCAAGTGCCGGATGCATCGCCAGCCGCTCAATCATTTTGGCCAGTTGTTCACCCAACTTACGGTCGGCGCGAATGATGCGGTCGAACTTCTCCCGGCAGCCTTCGAGATGACCACTGTATATCGGGCGGTCATAGCCTATGCTGGCGCTTTACCTCAGACCACGGGACAACCTCCCCGCGTTTGATCTGCCCCGCAGCTTTCAAGATGTCTTGACCCAACCGATAGGCGGGATCATCAGCATCAATGAGCTTCTTAGGCTTCAGGAGCAGCCGGTGACCGGACATAATGACGACCTCCAACCGGTCTCCCCCGCAATCGGAGCGCCTCACACACCCGCTTGGGGAATGGTGATCTGATGCTGCCGGGTGAGCTTCACCTTATCAGTCTTCATGCATCCTCTCGACCCTGCTAGGTGCCCGAGGCAAAATCGAGCGGCACCATGATCGCCAGCGAATCTTTCTGAAATGAGGGCGGGAAAGCCGGAAACGGCGCTGCCTCTTGCACGATGCGGGCAGCAATGTCTCCTAGCTTTGATTCGATTTCCGGCTGGTCCGCGGCAGCGCGAATAGAAAGGATGCCGCCGGCTCCATCTACCTTAAAAACGACATAGACGATACCCTTAGCCGCGCCCATTTCAGGAAGCCACGAAAGGTCATCCGCCGCGCCTTGGATCTGCTCCCGAATCGCGCTGAAATAACTGAGCGAAATCGGATCGCCCTGCGCCGCGCGTACCACATCGGTCAAATCGATCGCATCCGAAACGGAGGAGCCCTTGCCGCTCGCTCCTGCGCCGCCACCGAAAGCGTTTGGGGAATCCGCATCGGCAAGCCCCCGCATCAGAGCCGACATGCTGGAAGCGCCTGAGCCTACGCCTTCTGAGACGCTTACCCGAAGCGCGCGGCTGGACGAGGATGGCGCGGGAAGTTGCCGCAGCCGCGAGCGGGTATCCACAGAGGCTCCTTGCTCATGAACAGAACGCGATTCTTCATAGACCAGTTTAAGCGGACGCTTTGGCATCGCTGCTGCCCTGCGGGCATTCGGCCCCAGCAGTTGCCAGCACAAGAAAGCCGCGTGAGCGGCCAACGAAAACAATAAGAGCCGCATAAGCAAACGCGGCTGCCACATCGCCGGCTCATTCTGCCGGGACGAGCGTTCCCCGGGTGTTGGAGCGGTCATTCGATCCACTTGAGCATGAGCATCAGCCCGATACCCACCGCGATACAGGCTAATTGCAGCAAGGAGCGAACAGGATGCCGCTCTTTGTGCAATTCAGGAACGAGATCGGATCCTGCAATATAAATAAATCCACCCGCGGTCAAAGGCAGGATGAATGTGGGCCAGGCCGCCAGCTGCACACCCGCGACCAAAGCCACAATCGCTCCCGCGATACCCAGCGAAGCGGATGCAAAGTTGAGCATCAACGCCCGTTTGCGGCTAAAGCCTGCATGCACCAGCACGCCGAAGTCACCGATCTCCTGCGGCACCTCATGCAGCAGCACCGCCAGCGTCGTGGCTAAACCAATCGATGGGCTGGCTAAATAGCTGGTGCCGATCAGAAGCCCGTCGATGAAATTGTGCAACCCATCAGCCACGATGCTGATGTAGCCTACCGGATGAATGGTGTTATCGTCATGGGGCACATGATCGTGCCGCCAGAGCAAAAACTTCTCAAGCAGAAAAAAGACAAGGATCCCGGTGAGTATGCTTAAAGCGGTCGCTGTGCTTGAGCCGGGATGCGCGAATGCTTCCGGCAATAAATGAATGAACGCATCCCCGAACATGGCGCCTACAGCCAAACTTACCGTGACAAAAACCACTTCCTGTAGCGCCCGCCGGTTAAGCGAAATAATCATGATGCCGGTTAAGGACACCAAGCTTACCGCCACCACGCTTGCCAGCGTGTAGACCCATGTCAGCGTCATCGCCGGCCCTTACTCGCTGATCGTGGCAATGTGGATCTCGCGAAAACCTGCATCGCGGCACAGGTCCCACAGTTCCACAAGCCGGCTGACATAGGCGTCGCGGTCGGCCCGGATCAATACCGGCTGGCTTTGCAGGCCGGCAAGCTCTTTGCGTAAGTCTTTTGGTGTAACAGCCTTGCCGTCGAAGTAGATCACGTGCTCGCGCGAGAGCGTCAAGCTCACCCCTGCCGAGCGTGAGGGACGCTGGCCGGTTGCGGCCTTAGGCAAAGCCACGGGAATGCCCTGATCCAGCAGCGGCGCGGCCACCATAAAAATAACCAGCAAAACCAGCATCACGTCCACAAAAGGCGTGACGTTGATTTCCGAAAAGGCCGACCGGCGAGAGGCTAGCCTCATACAGCTCTCCGGGAAGGCTCGCCTACCAACTCATCACAGAAAGCCGCCGCTTCATCGGCCAAATTGGCTGCCTGTCCCAAAAAAAAGTTGTACCCCACAGCCGCGGGAATCGCCGCAGCCAGACCCACCGCCGTGGTAACCAGCGCTTCGGCGATGCCTGGCGCTACCACCGCAAGCGCGGCTGATCCCGCTTCGCCGATGCTGTGAAACGCGTTGATGATGCCCCAAACGGTTCCGAAAAGCCCGATGAACGGGGCGGTTGATCCTGTTGTCGCCAGAAACGTAAGGCCCGTATGCAGCGCTGCGGACTCGCGCGCTGCGGCGCGCTCAATAGCTCCGCGCAACCGGTCGCGCTTAACCGTTTCTGCGATCGAGCCGTGATAAACGAAGAGATTCGCCAACGAGCTGGCCTTGAGGCCGTGCGCGATTTTTAAGAGCGCATTGCCGTGCGCATCTCCCAAATAAGCATTCAGAAACGCGGCTGACTCCCTTTTAGCGCGATTAAGGTGCAGCGCCTTATAAAGGATGATCGCCCATGTCGCCGCCGACAAAAATCCAAGGCTCAAAAGAACCGCCTTGATGACAACATCCGCGCTTAGAAATACCTGCATCACGTTCATAGAATGTGATTCCCCTTTAGTGTGTGGTGTGTGCCAACTGTTTTAATGGTATTTTGGTGCAGCATACGCCACCACAAGCAATCGGTCAACGGGTCGGTTTAACACCGTCGCTTTCGCGTTTTTCGGAAGATAGGAACACAGGAAAGCCGAACCCTGCTTAGAAGGGGAGTGGAAACAATCGGGATGCATTTAATGTAAGAATTCGTTCCCAAAATTAAGAACAGGGACTATTTTCAATAATGCCCACGCTGAAAATTAGTCCCTGTTCCTAATTTTGCTTTCTTTCTAGCACGTGTTAGGGTCGGCCTCCACCACTGCTTAGTACGGCCACAGTCACCTTAGCCGTATCCTTAGCCCCCTGTGAATCCTGGATAGTGTATGTGAATGAATCCGAACCTTGGTAGTTGATTGCTGGGGTGTACCGTAGTACTTTGCCTTGCCCCGTCAAAACTACTGTGCCGTGAGCCGGCTGCGTGAAGGATGTGATCGAGAATGTATCCCCATTCGGGTCATAATCATTTAGAAGTACCTTTACATTAACCGCTTTATTGATGCTCGTGCTAGCCGAATCATCGACTGCGACCGGTGGCTGATTCACGGTTGTTCCGACAACAAACTCATAATCTTCAACCTCACCGCCACTCAGCGCACCCGCAACCGCATAGCTAGGACATTTAGCATGAAGCCATGCATCAGTGTCACTAAAAGTTGTAGACCCCACGATATCGATACACCCTTTCTCATCGATGACCATATCTCTAACCCAGTTCGGCTCCTGCCCACCGTAATAAACCGGATCCCCAACGGTATTCCCCTGGACATCGATCTCTTGCAAGACGCCGTCCTGAGCTCCACCACTTAGAAGAACCGAACTCGCCAGGAAGTATCTAGCCCCATCCCTTGCGAGCGCGACCGGCATTATTGTAGATGGAGTAGAAAACTGAGGGTACACCCATTCATTAAGCAATGACTGGCCAGAGAAATCCACTTCGTGCACGATTAAACCGTTGCCGTTGGGGGCACGCATGCTTACGAAATAGCTTCCGCCGTCGCCGGTTTGGACCAGCCCTCTTTCTTCAGCTCCAGTTCCGGCAATCCAGCCAGTCGAATATGAACCAACGAGCGCCCCACTTGTGTGATCAAACTTGAATAGGGCAGAACCTCCTGCCGGCGGCGTGCCTGGATAAATTGGGGCTGCAATTACGTAAGCGTCAGGCGAGCCATCGTTTTGCTTGGATTCGATCAATGCTAGTCCATAACCATGCAGACCCTCGCTACCTAGCGGAATCTGCACATCAAACACATCGCTAGCTGGGTTTGAGGGATCATCTCTGTCTAGACGCACAAGCCTCAGGGTGTGAAAATCGATCATTGATGCAATAACGAAGTCGCCCGAGGCATCGGAGGTCTGTATCACCCCTTGAACCCATTCGCCACCCTCTGGTAGATATGAAGCAATCCTCTCCCATGCCATTGAACCATCCAGGTTAAACTTTATGATATGCACGCGCTTAGAACAGGATAAACAGTTGCTATAACCAACCGCAAGATAGCCGTCTGGATTGCCCTTTTCGTCTACGCTCTCGATTACGTCTTGAAAGGCCTGGGCATAGTTAGTGCCTATCACCTGATCCCACTCCGCTTGCCCTTGAGCGTCAACCTTGAGAATTCGCATTTTCTGCCAGCCATAACTGCTTCCTGCTAGGATGGCACCGCCATCCGATGTAGCCGCCACGGCCCTGATGTTATAACCTGGGATCGACGGCTGGGGGTTTGGATAGAAGTAATCGTTTTGGGTAGGCAAAATGGGGATTTCTGTGATAACAGTCCGTACATACCCATGGCTTCCTATTACAGCGCTAGCATCCACAGACAGGTTCCAATCTTGGTTAATCCCGCTCTGGCCTAAGGCCGGGCATGCTGGAATAGCTTTCTTCCCATTACACGAACCCTGCAAAACCTCTGAATCCAATCGGCCATCGGCATTCGTGTCTGCAAAGACGTAATAGCTATAATCATACGACTCATTGCCGTTGTATTTCCACGAAAGGGAACCTAGATAACTCTGTCCAGGATTTAATGGAATGGAGTCTGCAGGATACCAGCCCGTTTCATGCATAAGAAGGATTCCATCATCGACATCCCCTTGACCACTGCCTTCAGGGGGAGTATTGGTGGCGGTCTCTAAGTCATTGTTGTTACCCAGTAAGAGATCGTGCCCAGATACTGGAACGGCGTACAGCTCAACAAGGGGGCTGATGTTCTGGGGATCACCTGAGAAGTTATCGCCGTAATCGGCTTCGGCGGCTGCGTAGGCTGCAAAGCCCAGCACATTTAGGGCGCATAGCGCCGTATATGAAAGTATTCGTAAGGGTTTGGGTTGGTTAATGTCTGTTCGCATAGTGCCTCCTGTGTTTGAAATCAAATTTGAAGTCAAATAAAAAAAGCTAGACTGCAGCGCGCAGCCCGGCCAACCTTGAAGAGGTTCCTCGGCTTTGTGTCCCCGCATTGCTGCGGGTTTACCGAATCGTTAGATAAGTGCAATTAGAAGGATCAAATGAGATAGTTTGAAAGGAATGAATTAAAATAGTATATAAAAAAACATTTTGTCAAGTGAGGATTCTCAAATTGGGTCGGTTTAGCCATGAGCGCTGACAGGGCACTTGCTCACCGCTTAGCGGATATGCTTGCCTGCTCTAACGCGAAAGCGTAAAATACGCCCTCATGTGGAAAACCTTGCGATCGCCCAGCGTCATCATCGGTATTGTTGTCGTGCTGCTCATTCCCTTCGCGTTTGTTTTTCAGAACAGCCCCATGCCGGGAATGGGCGGCGGCGCAGCCGGCTCCCTTTTTGGAAAACCCGTTCCCTGGTCGACTTTCGAAGAGCATTTGCGCTGGAACCTGTTGTGGCGCGAAGCTTCCCTGCCTAAAAACCTGCCCAATGAAGAGGTGCAGCATATTCTCAAGCAGGATACATGGGACAGGCTCATGCTGCTGGAAGAAGCCAAACGCCAGCGCGTTGCCATCAGCGACGAGGAGTTGGCCAAGTTTATCCGCAGCATGCCGCTATTTGTGGCCGAAGGTCAATTTTTCGCCGACCGTTACCACGCCATCATCGCCCGTTTGGGAATGACGCCGCAGCGCTTCGAACGCCAGCTGCGCGAATCGCTTCAGCTTGAAAAATTAGTGAACACTGTCCGAGAATCCGTCTCCGTCAGCGATGATCAAGTGCGCCAGGCCTACCGCGAGCAGCATGAGCAAGCCCGGATCGCCTATGCGCTCGTAAATACCGCAGACTATTTGGAAAGCGCGGCGCAAGGCATAACAGACGAACAGATACGCGCCTACTACGACGCGCATCCCGAAGACTTTCGGACCCAAGAAAAACTGGCTTTCGACTACGTTGGAAAAACGCGCGACGCGATCCTTGCTGCAATCGGCGTGACGGATCAAGAAATCGACGATGCGCTTGCCGAGCAACCATCTATCACCGATGGAAGCGAAACAGAAGCGCCCGACCGCCAGAAACTGCGCGACGCGTTGATTGAGAAAAAACTCGGTGAGCAGATGACCGCCCTTGAGATGGATCTGCAACAGTCGCTCGATGAAAAAAAATCTTTGGATGCCATCGCGCAAGAACATCAGCTCGCTAAACAATCCGTCGGCCCGCTTGTGATCGGTCAAGAGTGGGATCAAAGTTTGGACCCCATGCTTATTCTGAACGCGCTGGGGACGAAGGAAGGCGAAACAAGCCCTGTCATTCGAACGCAGTCAGGCGTCTATGTGCTGCAGTTAACCAAGCGCGAACTTGCAACCGTGCAACCGTTTGAGGCGGTCACGGATGCGGCCAAAGCGCATCTCATCAGCCGGCGGGCGCAGGAAGCGGCAAAACAGGCGGCTGTAAAAATCCATGACGAGATCAATGCCAAGTTGCGGTCAGGCGCAAGCTTTATAGACGCCGCGAAGGCGCTCGGGCTTTTGGTTGTGGAGATACCGCCCTTCAAACGCTCTGACCCCATTGAAGGCTTTAGAGACCCAAGACCCATTGCGGCCGCAGCTTTTGCCGCAGCGCCAGAAACCCTGGCTGGGCCGGTAGATTTACCGAACAGCATCGCCCTGATCTACGCTAAGGAAAGAATTCCTGCAGATGAAACTGCGTTCGATTTAGAAAAAGAGCAGCTGCGCGAGCTTTTGCTTACCCAAACACGCGAGAGCCATTTTTCCAGCTGGCTGATGGAGCTGAGAACGCGGGCAAATCTAAAGAGCTTCATGGAGGAGCCGGCTTCGGAGCAAAACGCGCCTTCGGCTAAAGGCGATACTTCTTCAGAGCCTTAATGGGCAACGGGGCCGGACGCGCCGATTAAACCGATCGCGCGTCGGAAGTACGGGCAAGCAACGCTTTCAACTCTCCCATAAATTGCTCAGCATCTTTAAACTCGCGATAGACCGATGCAAACCGCACGTACGCGACAGGATCCAGATCGTGCAATTTCTGCATCACTCGCTCACCCAGCTCGCGCGAAGGGACTTCCCGCTCAAACTCTTGAGACAACGAAAGCTCCAAGTTATCCACCAAACGCTCTAGGTCGCTCATGCCGACCGGACGTTTCTCGCAGGCCTTAACGAGGCCGGACAACAGTTTTTTACGATCAAAACGTTCCCGGCGGCCGTCTTTCTTGACGACCATAAGCGCCTGATCTTCTACCTGCTCGTACGTAGTGTAACGCTGGTTGCATTTAAGGCACTCGCGCCGGCGCCTAATGGAAGCGCCGTCGGAACTGGCGCGAGAATCGACCACTTTGTCTTCTTGATGTCCGCAGAAAGGGCATTTCATGGCGAGCGCGCGGCTCGCTCGCGCTCCAGGAGCTCAGGATACAACGGAAACCGATCCGTCAATTCACCCACCCGTTTAGCCACGGCTTGCAGCGCTTGCGCGTCGCTTCGGCGCGTGAGCGCCTCATCGATCAGCTCGGCGATCAGGCGCATTTCATTTTCTTTCATGCCGCGAGTCGTGACCGCCGGGGTGCCCAGCCGGATGCCGCTTGCCTTGCCTGGCGGCAGCGGATCAAACGGAATCGCGTTTTTGTTGACGGTGATGCGTGCCTGATCAAGCGTTTCCTGCGCGTCCTTGCCTGTAATCGCCTTCGACGTCAGGTCAACGAGCATCAAGTGATTTTGTGTGCCTCCGGAAACAATGCGATAGCCGCGGCCGCTTAACGCTTCGCATAGCGCTTTGGCGTTGGCCACGATCTGCTGGCCATAAACTTTAAACTCAGGGCTCATCGCTTCTTTAAGGCACACAGCCTTGGCCGCGACCACATGCATCAGCGGCCCGCCTTGGTTGCCGGGAAACAGCGCTGAATCAATCGCTTTAGCGTACTGCGCCTTGCAGAGGATAAGGCCGCCGCGCGGCCCGCGCAGCGTCTTGTGCGTGGTGGTTGTTACGACATCGGCATGCGGCATCGGGTTTGGCGTGACACCGGCGGCCACAAGCCCGGCGAAATGAGCCATATCGACCATCAAGAGCGCGCCTACTTCATTCGCGATCGCGCGAAAACGCTGAAAATCCAATTCTTGCGAGTAAGCCGAGTAGCCCGCCAGGATCAATTTTGGCTTATGCGCACGCGCAAGGGATGCGATCTCATCATAATCCAGCCGCTCGGTATCCTTGCGCACGCCATAAGGAACAATCTTAAAGAAGCGGCCGGAGAAATTCTTGGGGTGGCCATGCGATAGGTGGCCGCCATTGGCCAGGCTCATGGCGAGAATAGTGTCGCCCGGTTGCAGCATCGCGTAGAAAACAACGATATTCGCCTGAGTACCCGAGTGCGGCTGCACATTCGCATGGTCGGCGCCAAAAAGCGTCTTAGCGCGATCTATGGCCAGACGCTCGGCCACATCGGCATGCTCGCATCCACCGTACCAGCGAGCACCCGGATAGCCTTCGGCGTATTTGTTGGTCAGTACGGAACTCTGCGCTTCCATAACCGCCAGGCTCGTAAAGTTCTCAGACGCGATCAGCTCTAAGTGATCGTTCTGGCGCAGCAGCTCGCGGCGAATCGCTTCAAACAACTCAGGATCTGTTTCTCGCAATGTCGGCATTGTGTTAGGGGCTTCTTGATTCCGTTGGGTTAAGCGTCTTGGGCCGGTAAGCGCTCAGCATCGCCTTCGGCCGAAAGCACCGCTTGTTCGATTTGCGCGATCTGCTTGACGCGGCGGTCATGCCGAGAACCCGCTTCAAAGAGCGTTGCAAACCACGTTTCGACGATTTTCTTTGCTTTAACCGGGCTCAGTTTCTCCGCGCCCAACACGAGCACGTTCGCGTCATTGTGGGCTCGGCTGCGCTCGGCGTCCATCACGTCCCCGCACACACCGGCTCGCACCCCGGGAACTTTATTGGCGGCTATGGCTATGCCGATGCCGGTCTTGCACACTAAAACGCCGCGGTCAAATTCGCCGCGCGCAACGACCCGCGCTACTTTATAAGCGACCTGCGGATAATCGCACGGCTCTTCTGAGTGCGCGCCTAAATCCGCGACCTCAAAACCTAAAGCCTGCAGCCAAGTCACCAGCTTTGCCTTTAGGCTGAACCCGCCATGGTCGGCGCCGACCGCCACCCGAAGAATCGAACGCTTGTTTTTATTGGCTGATCGAGCGCTCATCAGGCGTTGCGCACCCCTAAATGACGGCACACGCGCTCAACAGCCGTGCGGATCTGGCTCAGGCACACTTCGTAGACTTCAAGGGGCTTTGCGATCGGATCGGCAATGTTGGGATCACCCTCTACTTCATGCGGAGCCAAGCCGTAGGTCTTCAAAAGATGGACCTTGGAGGCCGCGTTGGGAAAACTGTTGGCCAGTTCCTCGCCCTGGAAGCGTTCCATGACAAAGACAAGATCCGCTTTATTCATCATCACTTCGGTTGTGCGCCGCGCTCGGTGCTCTCCGCAAACAATGCCGATTTCCTGCAGCACGCGAACGGTTTCTTGCGTCGCCCGCATGCCCTCGATAGCAAACACGCCGGCTGATTCGATCTGAATCGTGTGCACGTTGGCTGTTTCCAATATATGGCGCATCACCGCGGCGGCCATGACGCTGCGGCAACTGTTGCCGGTGCACACAAAGAGAACGCGCATGGGTTAGATTCCAACAGGCTTTTTAAGCGCGCGGTGGCCGATGTCGGTGCGGTAGTTCATGCCTTCAAATGAAAGGCCGCCTATCGCCTCGTAGACATGCTTGAGCGCTGTTTCTAAATCCGGCCCTGTGCCGACCATATTCAGCACGCGGCCTCCCCACGTAACGACCTTATTATTGTCGCGCTTGGTGCCTGCATGAAACGCCCACACGTTCTTGTTGTTCTTAAGCGCATCTAAACCTTGGATGGGCTTTCCGATTTGAAAATCTCCGGGATAGCCGCCCGAGGCAAGCACCACACAAGCGCAACTGCCAGGATGCCACTCGATCTTCGTGCTCGCCAATCGGCTCTCCACGATATCGTCGAGAATTGAAATGAGGTCGGTCTTTAAGAGCGGCAAGATCGCTTGCAGCTCAGGATCGCCGAAACGCGCGTTGTATTCGAGCACTTTGGGCCCGTCGCTTGTCAGCATCAAACCGGCATAGAGAACGCCCTTGAATTGAATGCCTTCGCCGGAAAGCGCGCGGATAGTGGGCTGAATAATTTGTTCCATCACCTGCGCCGAAAGCTCGGGCGTCATGACCGGCGCGGGCACGTAGGCGCCCATGCCGCCTGTGTTGGGCCCTTTATCGGCGTTTAATAAGCGCTTGTGATCCTGCGCCGGTAAGAGCGGCTGCGCGGTCACGCCGTCGGTGACCACCATGAACGATACTTCCTCACCCACCAATCGTTCCTCAATCACGATCCGCTCGCCGGCCTGCTTGAAAATCTTATCTTCCATCAAAAGATCAATCGCTCCCAGCGCTTCGCTGAGCGTATGGGCTACGATCGTGCCTTTTCCCGCGCAGAGCCCGTCGGCCTTCACCACAATCGGCACGCCCAACTGGCGCACGTACGAGCGCGCGGCTTGCGCATCGTCGAAGACCGCGAACTGGCCGGTGGGAATGTGGTATTTCTTCATCAGATTCTTCGAGAAAGCTTTGCTGGCTTCTAAGCGCGCGGCCGCCTTGTTGGGCCCAAAAATCCGCAGCCCCCGCTTTTCGAAACTATCGACGATACCTTTGGCTAAAGTGGACTCCGGGCCGACCACGGTCAGATCGATATCTTTGCTCTCGGCGAACTCGGTTAGCGCTTCGACATCTTCCGCGCTGATGTCAACCGGCTCGGCGATCTCAATGGTTCCGCCGTTTCCCGGCGCGCAGAAAAGTTTGCTCACCTCAGCCGACTGGCTTAACTTCCAGACGAGCGCATGCTCGCGCCCGCCATTACCCACCACTAGTACGCGCATTTCTCGACTCCTCTACCCCGAATTTCCACCAGGATAACGAGCTCTATCTTGTCGATATATTTGAAACCGGTCAAGGCCTACGTACAACTGGCACACCCGCACAACGGTCAAGGCAACCGCTCAAGGCGCCCAATCTGCCAAGCCGGGATGCGCGCCTTCGTAAAATGCCGGATGAGCGGCGTGACCGCATCCTTGCGGCAGACAAGCGCAAGCCCCACGCCCATGTTGAACGTCTCCGACATAGCCGCATCCGAAAGCGACCCCGCCGCTTGGATGCGCTGAAAAATACCGGGAACTTTCCAGCTGTCTTCAAAAAGCTGCGCGCGCAGCCCCGGGCGGCCCTGGGCAAGCGCAGGCATCCTGCGGCTCATGCCGCCTCCCGTCACGTGGGTAATCGCCAGAATCGGAAAGCGCCGCAGCGCAGCGAGCACCGGCTTGACGTAGATACGCGTAGGCGTGAGCAGCTCTTTCGCATGTTTCTTCAGTTCCTGCCGCGAAAAGACCTTGCGCACGAGCGAAAAACCGTTTGCATGCACGCCTGACGAAGCAAGGCCCAAGATAGCATCGCCCGCGCGCGCGCGCGAGCCGTCGATCAGCTTCGGTTTATCCACGACGCCCACGCAAAAACCTGCCACATCGTACTCGCCGTCTTCATAAACACCCGGCATCTCGGCGGTTTCGCCGCCGATCAAAGCACAGCCGCTTTGCCGGCAGCCGAAGGCGATTCCCTTGACCAGCACGCTCATAATCGCGCTTTGCATGCGGCCGACCGCTAAATAATCCAAGAAAAACAAAGGTTCGGCTCCGCACGTAAGGATATCGTTCGTATTCATCGCAACCGCATCGATGCCGATGCCGGCATGCCGGCGAACCAGCTGAGCGACCTTTAGCTTCGTGCCGACGCCATCGGTCGATGCCACCAAGACCGGATCGCGAAAATTCGCTTTATTGAACCGAAAAAAACCGGCGAATTGCCCGCGATCGGGCAGCACTTCCGGACGGCCGGTTGAGCGAATAAATGGCTTCATCCGGGCAAGCCACCTGTCGGCCGAGCCGATGTCGACGCCGGACTTACGGTATGCGTTCGCTGCGCGAGCGCCCGCAGTGACAGCACCCGGCTTCATCCGCCGCAGCCCTGCCCGGCATGTTTCTCGAGCGCAAATTTATCGCCTTCCGCGCCGAATGGAATCGGGTAAACCCCGCTCCAACAAGCGGTGCAGTAATTGCCCGGCTTCTTAACCGATTTCATCATGCCTTCCAAGGACACATAGCCGAGCGTTTCCACACCTAGATACCGGCGAATCTCTTCCAAGTTCATGGTGTTGGCGATAAGCTCTTTTTTTGTGGGAAAATCAATGCCGTAAAAACATGAATTCTTGGTGGGCGGGCAGCTCACGCGCAGATGAATCTCTTTGGCGCCCGCCTCGCGCAGGCTTTTCACGCGCGCTTTCGTCGTCGTTCCGCGCACGATAGAATCATCGACGACAACCAGGCGCTTTCCTTTTACGATCGCTTTCACGGGATTGAATTTTACCCGCACCTTAAGGTCGCGAATCTCTTGGGACGGCTGAATAAAAGTCCGGCCAACGTAATGATTGCGGATAACCCCAAGCGTAAAAGGAATCTGCGACTGCAGGCTATAACCCAGCGCGGCAAAATTTCCGGAATCGGGTATAGGCATTACCCAGTCGGCCTTTACCGGATGCTCGATCGCCAACTGCTTTCCTAGAGCGATGCGCGTCTCTTGCACGCTCTCACCGAACACGATCGAATCAGGCCGCGCGAAATATACGTGTTCAAATAAACAGTGCGCTCGTGGAATAGCCTTATCCTTGAACGGCCAAATGGAACGCATGCCGCTCGGGCCGATAATGACAACCTCGCCCGGCTCGACCTCGCGGACAAACCGAGCGCCGATCAAATCGAGCGCGCACGTTTCCGAGGCGAGCACGTACGATTTGTTGAGCTTGCCGATGCACAGAGGCCGGAAGCCGCGCGGATCGCGCGCGCCGATCAAGCCGCGCTCGGTCAAAAACAGCAAGCTGAACGCGCCTTCCAGCTGTTGAAGACAGCGCGACAGATCTTCTTCAAAACTGCCATCGGTCGCATGCGCCAATAAGTGAAGAATGATTTCGCTATCGACTGTAGTTTGAAAAATAGATCCTTTGGCCTCAAGTTTCCGGCGCAGCTCATACGCATTCACCAAATTGCCGTTATGCGCGACGGCAATCGAGCCCTTAGCATATGTCACAACCAACGGTTGCGAATTCTTGAGCGTGCTTGACCCTGTGGTCGAGTAACGCGTATGCCCTATCGCTAAGCGGCCGGGAAGCTGGCGCAGCGTCTCTTCATCAAAGGCCTCGGAAACCAAACCCATGGCTTTGTGCGCACGCATGGATTTACCGTCGTAAGTGACTATCCCCGCCGCTTCCTCGCCCCGATGCTGCAGCGAATAGAGGCCTAAGTAAGTCAGCCGGGCAGCATCGCGATGCCCGTAGACACCGAACAGTCCGCAATAATGCTTAACGTCGTCGTCCATCCCTATCCTATGCCGGGCCTTGCACAGCCCCGGATTCACGGTTCGTCATGTATTCGAAGACTGCAACGAAGCTGGCGGTAAAGCTTCCCGCCAAGGCAAGCCAGCCGCCGACTAAGAGCGCATCCCAACCCACCATGTCGCACAAATAGAACAATGTCCCGCTGCTGTAAAGCGCAAGCTGTGCGGTAATCGTACGCACAAGCCACGATGAAGAGACAACCCCAGCCTCCGATGATCGCAAGAGCCGCCCTTCTGCAAGCGCATACGCAAAGAGCCCCAAGAGAAAGAAAATAAACAACCCTTCACGCACCGCAAGCCATTCAGAGCGCAAAACGATCAGCCAATGCAAAGCGGCCGCCAGCAGCAGCGCCACCTGTGCCAGGCAGATCCGCTGCATGCGTAAGTGCCGCAGCGACCCATCCGGCTGATCCCACCAGCGCCGAATTTTTGTGCCTATCAACCACACGAACACCGGGTATACGAACGGCAAGCCAAAGAGCAAAAAATCCTTCGAAGCCGCATATTTATAGGCATAAACAAGCTCGCCCTCGCAACCGCGGGCAAATGGCAGAACAAGAGAGAGCCCTAATACGATCCAACTTACCAGGCGAAGGCGCGGCAACTGCGTCCTAAGCTTCGCCGTCTGGCCGGAGTCCATCTAAATTAATTTTCCAAACGCCGTGCGCCAAGCCTCATTCAACGCATCCACCGGCACATCGATGGCCTCGCCGATAACCAGCCGCCGGCCGCCTACTTTTCCCAAAACCGAAAGCGCTAAGCGATGCCGTTCGGCCGATGCTTTCAAAGCTTCCAATTTATCAGGCGCGCATGTCGCCACGAGGCGCCCGGAAGACTCGCCGAACAGCCAAGCATCCAAGCGCATCTTGACCGCTCCGGCGCAAGACACGTTCTCGATACTCGCGCCGATGCGCCGGCCGGAATCCATAATACACGATTCCGCAAGCGCAACAGCCAAACCGCCATCCGAGCAATCATGCGCGGATTTAAGAGACCCTTCCTTAGCCGCTTCGATGACCACGCGCTGCAGCGCGCGCTCGTTATCTAAGTCGACGCGCGGCGCAAGGCCGGCTTTTAAGCCATGGATGTCGGCCAGATACGCGCTGCCTCCTAACTCTTCGCGCGTTTCGCCTAAGAGCACGATAATATCTCCCGCATCCTTGAAAGACGCGGTGATGGGCTTCTGGCCGCCTTCAATAACGCCTACCATGCCGATTACCGGCGTGGGATCAACCGGACCGGACGGGCTTTCATTGTACAAGCTGACATTGCCGCCGATCACCGGCGTCTCGAAAGCGCGGCAAGCGTCCGCAATGCCGCGAACGCACTCGGCAAACTGCCACATGATTTCAGGATCTTGAGGATTCGCGAAGTTAAGACAATCCGTGACCGCAAGCGGAGATGCGCCAACGCTGACAATGTTGCGCGCCGCCTCAGCGACGGCATACTTGCCGCCTTCATAAGGATCCAGGTAACAGAAACGCCCGTTGCCGTCTAGCGTCGCGGCAAGCCATCGGCTGGTTCCCTTAAGTCGAAGGACAGCGGCATCAGCTGCGCCCGGCAACACAACGGTATTGGTTTGAACCATATGGTCGTACTGCTCGTATACCGGCGCTTTGTTGGCGATCGTAGGCGTCATTAGCAGCCGTGTCAGCACCTGCGCATAATCAGCCGGCAGCGGAATGCGTGTTAAATCCAGTTTCTGCACCTTGTCCAAATACGCGGGACGCGCCTTGGGGCGGTGGTAAACCGGAGCGTCATCGGTAAGCGACTTGACCGGAATATCCGCCACTATTTTTTTGCCCTCGCGCACAACCATGCGGCCGGTATCCGTCACGTGGCCAATTTCAACTGCGTTCAGCTCCCAACGCGCGAAGAGGCGCTTAACCCGCTCTTGGGTTCCCTGCTTAACGATCAACAGCATGCGTTCCTGAGACTCGGACAGCATCACTTCATAGGGCGTCATCCCGATTTCTCGGCGCGGCACCTTGAGCACATCGATTTCAATTCCGGAATTACCGCGCGATGCGGTCTCGCAAGTCGAGCAGGTAAGCCCCGCAGCACCCATATCTTGAATGCCGATCACGTCGCCGGTCGCCAGCGCCTCGAGCGTGGCTTCGATCAAGCATTTCTCCGCGAACGGATCGCCGATCTGCACCGCCGGACGGTCGGCTTGCGAGGCTTCGTCGAGCTCGCGCGAGGCGAAACTAGCGCCGCCTAAGCCATCCTTTCCCGTCGATGAGCCTACATACAAAACCGGGTTGCCGATACCCTTAGCAGCGCCTTTGGCGATGTTCGCTTTTGGAATCAAACCAATGCACATGACGTTGACGAGCGGGTTTTCGCGGTAGCTTTCATCGAAGGCGATCTCGCCGCCTACCGTCGGCACGCCGATGCAGTTGCCGTAGCCGGCGATACCGCTCACGACCCCGTTAAGCAAAAACTTGCTGCGGCTATCTTTGTCGATAGGGCCGAAGCGCAGAGAATTTAAAAGCGCGATGGGCCGCGCTCCCATGGTGAAAATATCGCGCACGATACCACCCACGCCCGTAGCCGCCCCCTCGTACGGCTCAATAGCCGAAGGGTGATTATGGCTTTCGCATTTAAACACGACCGCCTGGCCATCACCTAAGTCGATAGCGCCCGCATTCTCTTCGCCGGCCTTAACCAGCACGCGCGAACCCGTCGTCGGAAATGTCTTAAGGTAAGGGCGCGAACTGCAATAGGAGCAGTGCTCGGAATACATAACCCCGTAAATACCGATCTCTGTGATGGACGGGGTGCGTCCCAATACCTGCACGATATGGCGGTAGGTTTCTTCTGAAATGTTGTGGGATTTCGCCACTTTTCGAATCAAACTTTCCGGCTCAGCTGCCTGCATCAGAATGCTCATCGGCTGGCCGCGCAAGCGTTCAACATCGATTCAAAAACAAGCCGGCCATCGCTTGAGCCCAGCGCGGGCTCGGCTGCTCGTTCCGGATGCGGCATCATTCCCATCACGTTGCCGGCGCTGTTGGTAATGCCGGCGATGCAGGCGGTCGATCCGTTAGGATTGGCGGCGTCAATCAGCTCGCCCTGCTCATTGCAATAGCGAAACACCGCGTCATTGCTCACGCGTTTGAGCGTGGCCGGATCCACGGTGTAGCGTCCCTCATTATGCGCGATAGGCATGCGTACGACCTGACCGCGTTCAAAGCGATTGGTAAACGGCGTGTCCGTTCGCTCGACTCGAAGCGTCACGAAACGGCAGATAAACCGAAGCCCCGTATTGCGCAGCATCGCGCCGGGTAAAAGGCCGCTCTCCAGCAAAATCTGAAAACCGTTGCAGATACCCAGCACAAGCCCGCCATCTTTCGCGAAGGCCTCGACGGCTTTCATGATGGGAGAAAAACGGGCGATCGCTCCGGTGCGCAAATAATCGCCGTAGCTGAACCCCCCGGGAATTACAACCGCATCCACCCCTCGCAAATCCTTGTCTTGATGCCATAAGGTTTCTACTGGCTGCTTTAAAACATCTTGGATGGTATAGATGCAGTCGCTGTCGCAATTGGAGCCCGGAAACACCACAACGCCCCATTTCATTTGCGCACCTTGACCCTCCGCGCCGAAGCTTTAAGCACGCGCCGACGCGCTGTCTTTTTGCTCTTGCCGGCGATTGGCTTGGCAGCCGAGCTTTCGATCTCGACATGATAAGTTTCAATCACCGGATTCGTGAGCACTTGCCGGCACATCCGCTCAAGAGCCGCCTTGGCAGCTGGCGCGGCCAGGCCGTGCAAATCGATCTCAATGTATTTACCGATGCGGACCTCGCTGATGCCTTTAAAGCCCAATCCCTCAAGGGCGCCTTTGACTACTTTGCCTTGCGCATCGAGCAAACCCGTTTTTAATTTAACCGTGACCTTCGCAAGCATCTGGTCCTCGCAAATGTGTTCTGGCGCCCATCCTCATAAACTTATGAAAGCACGCGCTTGAGCATTTCCTGGTAAGCAGCCTCGACATCGCCCAAGTCGCGCCGGAACCGATCCTTATCCAATTTGCGCTGCGTGCCCTGCTCCCAGAACCGGCAAGTGTCCGGCGAGATCTCATCGCCTAGAAGAATCTTGCCCTGGTGCCGGCCAAACTCCAGTTTGAAATCAACCAGATCGATCTTTCGCGTAAGAAAGTACTCTTTCAGAATATCGTTGATCTTTTCCGAGGACTTTCGGATTTCCGAAAGCTCAGTTTGAGTCGCAAAGCGCATCGCCAATATATGGTCGTCGTTGATGAGCGGATCGCCCAGCGCATCGCTCTTATAATGCCATTCGAAAACAGGCTTCTTTAAGACGATCCCTTCTTCGATACCCAACATACGCGACATACCGCCGGCGGTGATGTTGCGCATCGTCACCTCAAGCGGCACGATCTCCAGTCGCTTCACCAGCATTTCACGATCCGACAGCTGACGCACGAAGTGCGTGGGCACGCCTTGCTTCTCGAGCATTTGAAACAAATGGCACGAAATCCGGTTGTTGACGATGCCCTTGTCGACGATTGTCCCCTTCTTTTGCGCGTTGAAAGCTGTGGCGTCATCCTTGAAGTATTGGATCACTTCATTAGGGTTTGACGTCGCGTACAAGATCTTCGCTTTACCTTCGTAGAGCTTTTCACCCTGCGGCACGGTGCCGCTTGCGGAAGTTGCGATGTTGGCCATCACTTCTCATGCTCCTGTGTTTCCGAGGCCGCTTCTTCATCCGATCCCAAGACGCTTTGCTCAACCTGTTGAGGCGTTAACGTGTATACCCATTCGCGCCGATCGCGCACGGTAAAGGGCAGCGCTTCCATAATCAAATCAAATGGAATCCATAAATAAAACGGCGGCCGGAGGCGCTTTTTATCATCCAAGCGCTCAAAACCCTCTTTGCGGATAGTCACGCGGTGCCAGCCATACCACATGAAATCGTATTCGACCGGACTTTCGCCTTTTGGCTCGTCATTGACATGGACAAAGGCGCCAGGCGGATCCGTGCGGATCGTCAGCGAGCGCCGCACGCATCCCGTCTCCAACATGAGAACGGCCAACGCGGCTACGACACATGAAGAACGGATCATGCAAGGATTCTTAAACGACCAGCAATTGTTGAACAACGGCAGAACACGCGTCATTGATCCAGCCCCACTCGCTTAAAGATCGTGTCCACATGGCGCTGGTGCACCCGAGGATCCACGCACCGACGCAGAACTTCAGGACTTAAGTGCTTACGCATCTCGCGGTCGCTCATCAGCGCCTCTTCCAATGTATTCCCTTCGCGCCAAGCGCTCAAAGCGCAGCGCTGCACCAATTCATAAGCTTCAGTGCGCGCCAACCCTTTGCGCATCAGCGCAAGCAGCACCTGGCCCGAATACACCACGCCTCGCGTGCTCTCAAGATTCGCCCGCATGCGGTCCTCATGAACAACCAAACCTTTGACCACCTCTGTCATCGAAGCCAGCATGTGGTCAAGCGCGATAGTACCATCCGGCAGAATGATACGCTCAACTGAGGAGTGGCTGATATCGCGCTCATGCCAAAGCGGGATGTTTTCCATCGCCGCCACGGCATAGCCGCGCATAAGCCGCGCCAGCCCGCTGACGCGCTCGCAGGTAATGGGGTTCTTCTTGTGCGGCATCGCGGATGATCCTTTTTGCCCGTGGCCGAACGGCTCTTCGGCTTCGCGCACTTCGGTGCGCTGCAAGTGCCGTATCTCTGTGGCGAGCTTATCGAGCGTCGAGGCGATCAGCGCAAGCGTCGTCATATAGGCCGCGTGGATGTCGCGCTGGATGATCTGTGTTGAGATCGGCGCCGCCCGCAGTCCAAGCTTGCGGCACACTTCTTTCTCAATACGCGGGTCGACGCTGGCGAACGTGCCTACAGCGCCTGAGATTTTGCCCACGCGGATTTCTTCATGCACGCGCGCGAGCCGCTCTTGGTGGCGCTTAAACTCATCATAATAAACGGCCAGTTTTAAGCCGAACGTCGTGGGTTCGGCATGCACGCCGTGCGTGCGGCCGATCGTCAGCGTATGTTTGTGCTTTTTCGCCTGAGCAGCCACCGCATCGAGCAAATAGTCCAGCTCTTTGCGCAGCAGCCGCGTCGCCTGATCCAGCAGCACCGCAAGCGACGTATCCAGGACATCGCTCGATGTAAGCCCGAAGTGCAGATAGCGCCCGTAAGGGCCGACTTGATCCTCCAAATGCTCGATAAAAGCGATCACGTCATGACGCGTCTTGGCTTCTTTTTGCTGGACAGCCGACAAGTTTAAATGGGCGGCTTTGCGGATTGCAGCAACCGCCGCTCGCGGCACCAGCCCCAATTTGGCTTGCGCTTCAAGCACTAAGAGCTCTACGTCCAGCATCACGCGAAGCCGGTGCTCGTCGCTCCAGATCGACCCCATATCAGAACGGGTATAGCGAGGAATCATATCAAATCAGCAGCTCCCTTAGTTCTTGCAACGATTGAAGATAGCATAAGGCGGCCAGCTCTCCAGAGCGCCAAGAAACGCGGCCTCCGGCGACAGGCTTAACTGAGGTGGAAGGAAAATCAGGCAATCGGGCTGTGTCAACCACAGGAGTGCCTTCGTCAGGACAAAAGCATCTTAGCACAGGGCAAAAGGAGTGTCAAAAAACCCAGCTTAACAGAAGCCCATCCCACCACCTGAATCCCATCCCAAATCCCTTGACTTTTTGACCATCCTAAGAACAAAATGAAGGATTACGTACGCCACCCCGCCGGGGATAGCGGTAACGGCGCAATACGCGATTAGCCATAATACATAATAAAGGATCACAATACACGCATGGCCACCTACCGACTCGGGAAAGATGAATTCGTCATTGACGATTACGCGAACACGCGGGCGTTCGCTAGTTTCCTCCCCGGAATCGCAGGTCTTTGGGGCATCCCTATGTGGGTATTCTATGCCAACCGCGGCCAAGCGATCGCGGGATTCGGGATCCAAGACAAAGATCATCCGATCATGGAGTTTCAACCCGCGAACAAGGCCTATCGGCTGGTTTCACGCGAAGGCTTCCGCACTTTCATCAAGCGCGTTTCTGCAACAAGCCAACCCGTTGTCGAGCCCTTTCAATCTCCTACACCCTATAACGGCAGCGCAACACGCGCACGGAAAATCACGCAGCGCATGCGTATACGCATGCACGACCTCGTCCTTGAAGAGTCAAATCCAGTCACAGGATTAGATGTCGCTGTTCACTATTTCACTGTGCCTCACGAGCCATTCGCAGGTCTTGCCAGAAACCTGACGATCACGAACACATCTCGAAAACCACAAAAGCTCCAGGTCGTTGACGGGCTTCCACTTATCATCCCGCATGGGATGCTTGATCGATTTCTCAAAAACATGAGCCGCACCATCGAAGCGTGGGTTGCTGTCACGAACCTTGAAGGCAAAGCGTCCTTCTTCAACTTGAAAGTCGAGCCGCACGACCGCCCGGAAGTCGTACCCATTCGCGCTGGAAACTATTTTGTGGGTGTGCAACAAATTGGCCAACGCGTCGTACCCCTTACACCCATTATTGATCCGGCGGTTGTTTTCGGCCATGCGCTCGATTTTGGCGCGCCGGAACGATTGCTGGGCAAGAGGTTCCGAATACCGGCGCGGCAATTGGTGGCGGATAAGACACCGTGCGCGATGGTGTACGCGACGCTTACATTGCGCCCAGGTGAATCAGCTACTTTGAATTCAATGTTTGGCCATGCCGACACCATTGAGCAGCTCAAACAGAATCTGCCCCGCATCTTCACACCCGGCTTCTTCACAGAAAAATCCGAACAAAACCGCAAGCTCATAGAAGAGCTGACGGAACCTATTCGAACCGCAAGCGGTATCGGGGTATTCGACCAATACTGTCGGCAAACCTACTTGGACAATGCGATGCGGGGCGGCGTGCCTGCCTTCATCGGCAAAGGATCCAATGGCTCGGTAGGTAGCCGAAAGGTGGTCTATGTCTATTCCCGCAAGCACGGAGACCTTGAGCGGGACTACAATTATTTCGTCGTCCCCGCCACACATTTTTCCCAAGGAAACGCCAATTACCGCGACGTGAATCAAAACCGCCGTAACGATCCGTGGTTCTACCCTGAATCCGGTGAGCAGAACATCATTAGTTTCTTTAACCTCATCCAAGCAGACGGCTACAACCCACTCGTCTTTAAGGGCACGCGGTATCTGGATGGCGACGCGACTGGCATTCCGGCGGTGCTGCGCGAGTTTACCTCGAAACCGTTCACGCCTGGCGAACTGCTGCGACAGATCGAGCGACGGCGCCTTAAGCTTTCCGAAAGCCTACCCCAACTGCTTGACCGCGTTATGGCTGCATCGCGCGAAACCGAAGATGCCGACCATGGTGAGGGGTTCTGGACAGACCACTGGACTTACAATTTAGATCTCTTAGAACGCTACTTCTGCCTGTTTCCTGACCGCATACGCGAACTCTTTATCGATCGCCGCGTGTTTACTTTCTACGACAACGCACATGTGGTGGCGAGCCGCGCCAAGAAGTATCGTTTGGTCCACCACAAGATCCGCCAGTATCACGCCATCGTCCAAGACCATGAGAAAACGCTGTTAATCCAGTCGCGCAGCGAAGAAGCGCATAAGGCGCGGACCCAGCATGGCAAAGGCGCCATTTATACCACGACGTTGCTAGGAAAAATCGTGTGCCTACTTGCCAATAAATTGGCATCGCTGGATCCGTTCGGCGTGGGCGTTGAGATGGAGGCAGAAAAACCCAACTGGTTTGACTCTTTGAACGGTTTACCTGCATTGTTAGGTTCCTCAACCTGCGAAACATTCGAGATCAAACGCTGGATCACATACGTATTGGAAACGCTTCAGCAAATCGGAATTGAGCCCGAATATTCGCTTGCTCTTCCTGAGGAAGTCGCAGAGTTGATGGAAGTACTGAGCAAACATTTTGCTTCGCCGGCGCAAGAGTATTGGCGCACAAGTGCGGATGCCAAAGAGAACTACCGCGCCCGTATACGTCTTGGATTTTCGGGCAACGAGCGGCAACTTGGCATCGCTGATCTTACCGCTTTTCTGCAAGCTGCTCGTGAAAAAGTCGACCAAGGCTTGACGCGCGCCTATGACAAGAAAACGGGGCTTTACCGAAGTTATTACTCGCACGAGGTGGAAGAATATACCACCTCTGATGATCAAGGCATTGTGCCTGTTCGATGGAAACAACATGCCCTACCCCTCTTTCTTGAGGGGATCGTGCACGCCATGCGCACCATCACTGATCCGGCCCAAGCTGCCGCGATCTATAGGGCTGTTAAAAAGAGCCCGCTGTTTGACCGTAAATTAAAAATGTACAAAGCTTGCGAGTCGTTAGAGAACGAGCCGGAAGAAATTGGTCGCTGCCGCGTATTCACCCCGGGGTGGCTTGAGAATGAATCAGTCTGGCTCCATATGGAATACAAGTACCTCTTAGAGCTGCTGCGTTCCGGCCTACAAGCTGAATTTCACGAGAGCCTGCAGCGATCGTTAGTCGCTTTTCAACCGGCAAAACGGTACGGCCGCAGCATCCTAGAGAATAGCTCCTTTATTGTCAGCAGCAAGCATCCGGACCAGACACTTCACGGCGCCGGTTTCGTGGCGCGCCTAAGCGGCGCCACGGCAGAATTCCTCCACATTTGGCTTGGCATGACAGTCGGCTTCAAGGCCTTCTCCATCAACAAACAGGGCGCGCTTGAGCTGAAATTCTCACCGGTGCTGACAAAAGAATTCTTCACTCGGGGCGGCTTATTCGAGTTCAAGTTTCTAGGAAAAACAACGGTGCGTTATATCGCGCGAAAACGCCTGGCGACATTCGGCCCCGGAGCTATTGTGCCGGCAGGCATTCGCCTGAAAACAGCGGATGGGAAAACAATTGAACTTTCAGGCGGAATAATTCCAGAGCCTTATGCAGCGCAGGTGCGCGATGGAAAAATCGCTGAAATCGAAATCGATTTAGCGCCGCGCGCAGCTGGCGAAGAGATGGGTGCTAAGCGACAGCGGGCCGAGCCTTCGGTTTCTCTCTAGGATAAGCGGCGCTTCACGCCGGCAAGTACCGGCGCAGAACGCCAATCAAGTCTTGGCGAAGGCGACAGCTGCCAAAAGCAAACGACTGTAGAACGCGATCTATAGCCGCGTCATTCATATCTTTGAAGAGCTGCGCAAAATTCGGCTGAATCAGCGAGCCGACAAAGATATCCAACGCGGCCTGACTCAAAAAGAGCTCGCTTGTCGAAACGTCGTTCCGATCTGAACCAACCACACGCGCTACCTCCTTAGCGAGCTCGCGCACAGAATCCTTAACAACCGGCGTACGCGGCAGCCAGTGCATCCAAAAATCCGTTCCCAGCTGCTCCTTGGTTTTTCGGATGGCTGCCGTTAGTTGCGCATACTCTGAGCTTGGATCTAGTTCCACCCAACCCATGACTCCCAAATCCTTGTATGTCCAGATCGTCCAATGCGCTCCAGAGTCTTCTATCACACTCAACTGGTCGGATAACGCCGCCAGCCGGCTAACGCGCTCATCCGCCGGGCCATTGGAAACGCATCCGAATTCGCCGACCCATAGCGGAAACCGATGACGCTGCGTAAAAAGCGTTCCTTGGTGCGAAAGAAACACCTCGCGCTGTTTTTGCATGTCCCAGCGCTCTCCTTGAATAGTGCCTGGGTACATGCCTGGCCCTAAAGCTGGGACAGAATAGTTATGAGAACTGTAGACGAGATTCTCGGCAAAGGGCGCCTCAAGGCCTTCAAAAAGCACGGAAAAACAATCTCCCTCTAAAAACACGACTGTCTGTGGATCTATAGCGCGAATAGCATGGACAACCCGGCGATAAACGCGGTTAAGCGAATCCCAATCCGGCTGGTAATTGCGGCTAACGCGCGGCAGCCGAGCGCCGGTTACGGGTTCGTTCATTACGTTATAGCCGGCAATGACCGAACGAGCGCTGAAGCGTCGCGCAAATTCTTCCCAAAGCGCAACGAAGCGGTCCTGAAAATGCGGATGCTGCCAAAAGAGTGCCTGGCGGCTTGAGTTGTCGCTGTGCCAATCAGGATTCTGCCACCCCTGAGCCGCATGCAGGTCCAGAATCACGTAGAGTCCGAGGCGCTCGCAGATACCGACAACGCGCTCAAGGCGCTTGAATCCCGTCTCAAGGTACGTAAACGGATCGTCATCGGACTCAAAATGGCGATAGTTAAGCGCCAGGCGCACTACATTGGCGCCGCAAGACTTGATGAAAGCAAGATCTGCATCACTCAAAAAATAATCGAGCAATCGATCAAAGAAGAACGCGGCTCTAGGCTCTCCAAGAACTTGCGACATGGCGACACGAAGCCCCTGCTCCGTTCCGGGATACCCGTTGATGAAGTTCTCCATATTCATCCAGCCGCCGATGCCGACTCCCCGCAATCGAACAGGCTCGCCCGCCTCATTCACGATCTGATCCTGCTTAACCGATAGCCGTGACAGCATGGCTCTAGGCTCTTTGCTCCAACCAGGCGGTCAATTCCTTGAGCGCGGTCTCATACCCGACTTCGTTGAACACTTCGTGGAACCACCCTTCAAAAATGCGCAGGCGTTTATCAGCGCTGCGAATTTTGGGTTCCAACCGCCGCACAGCTTCGGCGGATGCGATGCGATCTTCGCCCGCCTGTAAGATCAGCACAGGCAGCGTTAGCCGATCGAGCGCTTCGGCAAGGCGATCCATTCTATCCAAAATCTCTTGATAGAGGCCGACGCTCGCTCGAAAGTGCACTAACGGATCCGCGTGGTAGAGCCGCTTAACTTCAGGATCATGCGACAGCACGAAGCCGCTTTGCCGCGGACGCTGCAGCGTCAACGAGGGCCATACCGGCGCTAATAAACGAGCGACGCATTGCTTCCACAGCGGCACCGGCACGTTCAGCCCCCATAAGGGAGAGGACAGCGCCAAAGCCCGAATCCGATCGGGATGTTCGGCCGCATACCACGTGCTCAAGAGCCCTCCCAGGCTATGACCGATTAAAATAGGTGGAGCGTCCTGGGCTTCTCGTCGCACCTGCTCGACAAATTCATGCAGGTCGCGCAATGATCGGTCAAAAGAAAAGTGTCCGCGTATGCCTGGTGACGTTCCGTGACCCCGCCAATCAAAAGCCTGCACGGCGAAACCTCTCTCTACCAGGCGAGCGCTTAATCGATCGTACCGGCCGCTGTGCTCGCCCGCTCCATGCGCGATGATAATCGGCTTTCCAACACAAACGGTGGAATCTGCAATCCAACGGCGTGTGTGCAGCCACGCGCCATCCGAAGCCTTGAAAGCTCCATGCCGGACACGGATGCGCGATTGGGCGCAAGTCACTTGCTCATCGTCAATTATCTTCCGGAGCCAATCTTGAACCAATCGCAAAAAATAATCCGGATCATGGCGGTACAGCTCCTCGGCATGCCCGCCGCGATCGATCAACTCAAGATGCGTCAGCAGCCCTGCACGCTCAGCCAACCGCTTGCTGTGGGATGCATCCACCGTGTCATCCTGCGTGCCGTGCACGAGCAGGATCGGCAACTCGCGCAACCGGCTCATGCGATCAACAGCGCTAACTTTCGGTAAGTCGCGCCTGCCGATCCGACAGCCGGAACCCGGCTCAAGACCGTGCAACCCCGTATGCAGCGATTGCGACGTCCACCACCTGAACTCGACAGCATCCACATCAGCCGGCGCGCTAACAGCAATCACCGTTTTTACCTTCGGCCAATCGCCTCCGGCCGTTAGAAGCGCTGTCGTTCCCCCCAGAGAAAACCCAAGCAGCGCCAAATGATCGTACCGATTTGATGCCCAAGCAAGCACTGCAGCTAAGTCTTGCCCTTCGCGCGCTGAAAAGGTAAACGCACCGCCTGAGCTGCCGTGGCCGCGAAAATCCATAACCAGCACTTCGCGCGGACCAGCCAGCTCGCACGCCAATCGCTGGAAAGTGGGCGTGTTTTTACTCTGGAAAAAACCGGGACAAATAATCAGCGCCGAGCGCCTTTCGCGCTCAAAGTAACACCAAAAGGCGATCTTGACGCCATCGGCCGCTTCGACGTTATGCTCGGCGCGCTGCATCGCTAGCGAACGCTCCCCGCCATGAGTCTTCGCGCGACCTTGACCCGCAAGCGCAAGGCGCCTACACTTGCGCCATGAGCTATCCGCTTCTGCTTCATGGACGTCATGCGCCCGCCGCGATCGCCTACCAAGAGCTCGGCCCTTGGATGGTTCCGAATGATTTTGGCGCGCTTGATGCCGAATACCGCGCGCTGCGCGAAAGCTCGGCTTTGATCGATTACTCGATTTACGCCCGGATCGATGTAACGGGCGCCGACCGCGTGGATTTTTTGCATCGGATTTTGTCGAATGACATCCGCGCGCTCTCGCCGGGTGAAGGCACGCGCGCCGCTGTGCTTTCTCCCAACGGAAAAATACTCGCGGAGCTGTTGGTGCTCTCTGAAACGGATCAGCTCACGCTTTTGTGCGAGGCTTCTCGAGCCGATACCGTAGTGGCCACATTGGATCGCTACCTCTTTACTGAGCAGGTGGCGCTGTCTAATCGAGAACGCAGCGACGCGCTGCTGGCGCTGCAAGGACCTAAAACCTTCGCAATCATCAAAACGTTGTTTGGAGAAGATCTTTCCGGCGTGCCGGCGCTGCACCATCGCGACTCGCGGCTCGATGGCATTGCCGTGCGCTTGATTCGCCATGCTCTCAGCGCAAGCCAAGGCGCGCTCTTGGCCGTTCCTGCGGATGCGGCGCTTGCGGTATGGGATTATTTGCGCACGCGCGGCCGTCAAGCGGGCCTGTGGATTGCCGGATGGCAAGCGCTCAACACCGCGCGCATCGAAGCGGGCATTGCCTGGTACGGGGTGGACGCAGATGAATCGAACCTGCTGCCGGAAACGGGATTGGACGATGCTTTGATCAGCGAAAGCAAAGGCTGTTACGTCGGTCAGGAGATCGTTGCCCGTATGCGCACGTACGGGTCGGCCAGCAAAAAACTGATGGGCCTTGAAATCCAGAGTGATCAGGTTCCCGACTCCGGTTGCCGGATCCTATGCGAGAACGAAGAAGCGGGATGGGTGACCAGCGCCTGCCTATCCCCTGCCGTACAGCATGCTCGGGCACTTGGCTACGTAAAGCGACCGTATTATGAAGCGAAGAGCGCCGTCGAGCCGGCCAGGCGTGTTACGATCCTGCATGCCGGCCAGACGCTTGCCGCCACCGTGACCGCATTGCCGTTTACCCTACCTGCGCGTTAATCCTCCGCCCAGTAGCGGACGAATTCGTGCAGGTGAGAAAGGGTGAGCAGGTTCGGCATGCGATCGACAAATACCCGACCGAGCAAGTGATCGCATTCGTGCTGAATGACGCGAGCGAAGAATCCTTGCGCGCGAATCAGCACCTTCTCGCCCTTGCGGTTATACGCCTCCACTTCCAAAGATTCCGCGCGCGGCACCCTTCCCCGCAGTTCGTGGATGCTCAAGCACCCTTCCCAATCCTCAATTTGGCTTTTAGAGGCGCGCAAGATCTTGGGATTGATCAGGATGGTCAACGGAACAGGACCCTCGCCGGGATAGCGCCGATTGGAAGTGACTTCGATAACCGCGACCTGCTTGGACACATGCACCTGCGGCGCGGCTAGACCCACGCCATCGTATTCACGCATCGTCTCGATCATATCGTCGATGAAGCGCTGCATAGCGGCCGAAGTGATGCTTTCCTTCGGCACCGCTTCAGCGGGTGTGCGAATCACAGGATGACCCAAACGCGATACCTTCAGGATTGCCATGCGGATTTATCCGGAAACGATGGGGTTAGACGTGGGGCCGCCGCGTTGGATGAGGCTCTCGTACTCGGGATGGCGCTTAAGGTAGGGGCCGGAAATATAAGAGCACGAAGGGATTACGGTAAGATTTTTCGCCTTCGCGTGCTCAAAAGCCGCTTTGCATAGTTTCTCCGCCATTCCTTTGCCGCGGAAAACTTCGGGAACATACGTATGGTAGAGATCTAATTGATTCCCGTTTAAACGATACATGAGGCAGGCCTCGTAGCCCTCGTGCTTCACCACAAACCGGTGGTTGGCCGCATCATGCTCAACCTCAATAGGCAGCGTCGACATGGACAGCATTATAGACGGGCCAGGCCCAGCTTGCAACCATCGGGAGATTCGACTATCATCGACGACAATGGACGCTGAAAGCCTGCTGCTTGAATCCATCGCCAAAAACATGCCCGTAGACCGGCGCGCGCTGCGCCAGCTCAAGCGGCTTGTTGCCGTTCAAACACGCACACCCCTCTTGCGCAACGATGCGCTCCTTGCGCGCTACCGGCTCGAAATCGCGCAAGGCAAGCGCTCTGCGGATGGAAAGCTTGAGCAGATTCTGCGCCTCAACGCGATCCGATCGCAATCCGGCATCGCCACCGTAACCGTTATCACCAAGCCCTTTGCCTGCCCCGGGCGCTGCGTCTATTGCCCAACGGAAGACCGCGCGCCCAAAAGCTACCTCACCAACGAGCCCGCCGTGATGCGCGCGCTGCGCAGCGACTACGATCCTTACGGCCAGGTGCGCATGCGGCTCGAGGCGCTCCAAGAAACCGGCCATATCACCGATAAAATCGAGCTCATTATTAAAGGCGGAACGTGGTCATTCTATCCCATCAGCTACCAGAGTTGGTTTATCCGCCGCTGTTTTGACGCGGCGAATGCGTTTGGCGCAAGCGCACTGCCCGCGAAAACTTTGCCGATGGATAGCGATGATGCAGGCGATGCCACCTTGGCAGAACTCTTCGCTGCGCAACTACAAAACGAGACAGCCCCGCACCGCATCATCGGCGTTACGATCGAAACGCGGCCCGATTATGTGACGCTGGATGAGATCGATCGGCTCTGCGAACTTGGTGTAACGCGCGTCGAGCTGGGAGTGCAGACGCTGGAAGAGCCGGTGCTGTCGCTGATCGTGCGCGATCATGGCGTTGCGCAAGTGGTTCAAGCCACGCAATGGCTCAAGGATGCGGGTTTTAAAGTCGCTTACCACCTGATGCCCAACTTGCCCGGAGCGACGCCCGCTTCCGATCTAGAGAGCGCGCGGCGGCTTTTCGATGAGGCGGCGTTTCAGCCTGACACGATGAAGCTCTATCCGTGTGTTGTCATAGAGACGGCCGAACTGCACCAATGGTGGAAGGAAGGCCGGTACCAGCCGTATGACGATCCCACGCTGATCGACTTGCTTATCCAGATTAAGCAGCATGTGCCGCCCTATGTGCGCATCGAGCGGGTTATCCGCGATATTCCCTCAACATCGATCGTCGGCGGCTGCCAGCTGACCAACCTACGCGAGACCGTGCTTGTGCGTATGCGCGAAAGATCTCTGCGCTGCCGCTGTATCCGCTGCCGGCAGGTTCGAGAATCAGCTGATGGCGACTTTCAATTGGTTCGCCGCACGTACGCCGCCTCCGAAGGCACAGAAGAATTCTTAAGTTTTGAAGACCCCAAACAAGATAAATTGGCGGCGCTGCTGCGCCTGCGCATTACTTCTTTTTCGTACCGTAAAGAACGGCATTGGAAGCCCGAGCTCGAGGGCGCCGCTATTGTGAGAGAGCTGCACGCCTACGGCGAGCACCTGTCCCTGCACCAGCGCAAAGGATTGGCGGCCCAGCACCGCGGCTTCGGCCACCAGCTACTCGAGCACGCCGAGAGCCTTGCCCGCGATGTTTACGGGCTTTCTCGAATCGCCGTTATCTCTGGCGTAGGCGCCCGCGAGTATTACCGCAAGTTTGGCTATGCGCTTGAAGGCACGTATATGCTGAAAACACTCCACTAGAAGGAACTTTTTTCTCGCCCCGGTGTCTGATTCCCTACAAGGAGGAGTCGCAGATGCTAGCACATCGGATATTCGCCATCAGTATGGCTTTTTTATTCATCAGCAGCGCTCCTTGCCTGGCGGATGAAATACCCAAACCATGGAAGGTGACTTATTCCATCATCGGAGGCGTTGCTGGTTTCATGGAAGGCATTTCCGTCAGCAGTGATGGCCAATTCAAATTCGAAGACCTCAGAACAGGAAAAGCAGAGACTCTTTCTGTGGACACTGAAACAACGCAGGCGATTCTAAAACAAGTGGAAGAAGCACATTTGCTTTATCATCCTTCATCCGGCGAATCAAGTCATTACCCGGATCATATGACGCGCACTTTCACGGTGACAGTCGCGGGCATCAAGAAACGCGAGTTTCAGGTGTCGGATAAAGTCTCTGCGGGACCATTGGGACGCTTAACCGAAGCGCTTGGAAAACTCATCATTGACTACAGAAAACAAACGGCCCCGCAATGATGCAGGGCCGTTGAGAGCGGCTTAACCAATATAAGATTTAATTGACGAGCTTGTTTCCTGCTCGCTTGGGCGGATCGTTTTTGGGTCTTTCAGGAGCCGGCGCGTTGTTCTTGTAAGAAGGCGTTAGTTCTTTGTTGATCTTAGCCCATGCCGGGTCTTCATCCTCAGATGCCAAGATGGCGCCGACCGGGCATTCCGGCAAGCACAAACCACAGTTGATGCACACCTCGGGATCGATGATCATGAACTCTTGGCCATTGTGATCGCCGGGGTGGATGCATTCAACAGGACAGACCGTCGCACAAACGCCGTAACGCTCTCCGAGACACTTCTCTGTAATTATATATGCCATGGCTTGCCTCCTTAGGTTCAGTGGAATAGTGCCGTTATGGTACCCGTAGCGCTTTCTCTCGTCAAGCCTAAGCGCAAAACGGCGCGAATCACAAAACTAAATTCGAATCCGTATCGCGCACACCCGAGAGATGTCGAATCGTAGACAGGATAACAGCGAACTCCTCGTAAGGCTCCGCGTCCACGAACGCGATGATGTCATGCTCGCCGGTTACCTGAAACACCATCTTCACGCCGCTTAGATTCGCGACGGATTTTTCGACTACCGCTTCCTGTCCCGGCTGGACATCGATCATGATAAATGCTTTAGGCATAGCGCACCTCCGCGGTATTGTATCACGCGCGTGTTGCGGGTCAACACAAGGAACTCGGTTTGTCAATGGTTCGTGAAGTTGTCCGGTGTTCATAGTTAGTGAACTGTCCGGTTTTGGGTTACAAGGTGTTGTTTTTCTACCGCGCGACCATTCGCGTTCAACGCATGACCCGTGGCCTGGAATC
>Ga0247727_10003767_pt1 | contig 33112 bp, 33 predicted proteins | sample WisWelCaveWW1625_FD_202498 | JGI IMG/M metagenome (GOLD analysis project Ga0247727, IMG submission 202498) | Biofilm microbial communities from Wishing Well Cave, Virginia, United States - WW16-25 | ecosystem: Environmental > Aquatic > Deep subsurface > Groundwater > Cave microbial mat | place...
CAAAACTAAATGCACTCGATATTCGCCATCCGAGTGGCGCTATTTATGAATTTGAGCTTGAATAGCTGAAACTATAAGGTATCATTTAAATTTCTCTATTTTTATTTTAGCCGATACTCATGTAATACCGATCTCGTGCCCTTGCTACCTTCGTCGATTGGTTGATTAAAGCAGGCAAGACTGACGAGGTGAAAAAGATTTTGCATGAGGCCTTGGATGCAGCGTTCAAGATCGAGCGTCGCAATTTTTCTGCGCGCTATTATGCACTTAACGATGTGGTTAATGGGATGATCAAGGCGATGATGTTCAATGAGGCGAGGAAGGTTTTGGATGAAGCCTTTGATGCTGCCCGCGAGATGTGTAAGACATGGAATTACAACGACCGATACAATATCTTTACTGGTATAGCTGATAATATGATCAAGACAGGTATGTTTGATGAAGCGAGTAAGCCTTTACATGAGACTATTAATATCAGCCCTCCAGATAGGAAATACTATAATTGGTCCTCTGTGTTTCTATCTGTTGCAAAGAGACTCGTCCGTTCTCAGCATTATCGTCAAGCTCGTCTGGTTGCAAATGAATGTTCCGATCTAGATGATAGGCTAGACGCTTATACAGTCGTCTTGATCGAATACTTGAAGGAGAAGAAACCAAATTTGCGGCAGCAGCTTGAAGCTATTTATGAAGAATAAAAGCCGAGCATGCAAACTAATTCCTTAGCCCAGTTCAGTACGAGTGATTTCGGGTTAAGTTAGACCTACCCAAGATAATAAGAAATCAGTTAGAATACAAGTCGTGCTCTACGCATATGTTAGGTGCGTGTATAAATTCGATTAATCTAGACATCAAAATAGCGTTTGATTGTACCGCATATTTTGCTATATTTTAAAAGTCGTGATAGCGGATTGGTCAACCATCAGGCGGCAAACCATGATTCAAATCAGCAGCGATGAGAGGAAATGTTCGTATGGCACGGATAGAGATTGGAAAATATCTTGCCGTAGATACCCGCGTCTGCGGTGGGCGCCTAATTTTTAAGGGAACGCGCGTCATGGTCTCCGATGCGTTAGAACTCTTCGAAGCAGGTTATACACCCGAAGCCGTTGCTAAACAGTATCGGGGTTTAATTACATCTAACGCAGTACGCGAAGCCAAATCGCTTGTATTCCGAGGCTTTGTGAAAGAGGTGACAAGCCGAGTCAAGGCTGCAGCGTGATTCTCCTTGATCACAACATTCCTGAAGATCAGGCGGAGCAGCTTCGACGCTGGCGTATCCGATTTCGTCAAATTGGCCATGAGGTTGGACGCCCCGAATGGGATGATCAACAAGAGATTCTACGCTACCTTCACAGCGTAAAGCGAATCACCTTTTTCTCTCGTGATTTAGGCTTCTTTCATCCCAGCTTTCGCCATTCGAACTATTGCCTTGTTGTTCTCACAGGCCATGTTCTGGAAACTGCTCCATTGATTCGCCGATTTCTGCGTCATTCTGAATTTAAAACGCATGCTCAACGTACAGGGAAAGTGGTGAAGTTGTCATCAGTGAGGGTAGCGTGGTGGGAGAGTGGACAAAATTATCAGCAAAGCTTAGTGTGGTAGTGCAATAGAATTTTGATATAGTTTGATTGTACCGCGTATTTTGCTATATTTTAAGAGTCGTGATAGCGGATTGGTCAACCAATCAGGCGGCAACACATGTTTTAATTCAGCAACGATGAAATGCAGCGCGATTTGCCGGCGTTGTAGAAGTTAAGTAGCCGGTTGTACGTGAAATGCGTTGGTTTTACGGAATCGTTATCGGGAGGAGAAAATGGACATTGGCTTTGTCTGGGATGAGAAGAAATACCAAATCGCATTATTATCGCTTATGATGTAGAAGGGAGATATCAAGATGAGTACTATCAAAGACAAAGACGAGACGTTTGATTATCAGGCATACACACGAGAGAACGCCCCAGACCCCGCTAAAATTCAACGCGGCCTCGAGGCTCGAGAGCAGCGCCGGAAAGCCGCAACACCAAAGACTGTTGTTGGTATTGAGGATGATATCATTGCAGAGTTTAAACAACTCGTTCCTCAAGAGCAGGAATATCGGCAATTGATCAATCAAGCATTGCGTGAATGGTTGATCGCCAAAGATGTTAAAGCTCTGGTCCGCGCCGAGCTGCAACAAGTGGTTCGGCAGGCGCTTGCCTTGATCGAGAGTAAAGCGGAATTGCCAAAATCAAACATCGAGAAGCCTCTCGCAGTCGAGGAAAGCTGAAGAAAAATATGGCTGCCAAATCTAAAAAGGGAAGCGTGACGAAAACAAAACGCCTTCGTCTCTCGCGGGCTAATAGAAACGAGCCGCAAATACCGCTGCACCAATGTTCTCGATGTGAAGTGGAGAATAAGAAAGAAACTTTTGCAATGATGCGTTTTGCCGAATCTGCATTTAGCGAGTGGCTCGATCCTGAAGAAGATATTTACGATGAAAGAGTTAAGTGATATCGGAAATCATTGGCTGAAGGAGCATTGAAAAAAATTTGCGATCAGATATTTCGCTGAGTCCACTGGGAGCGTGGCTCGAACCGGAGGAAAATCGAGGAAAAAACAGGCAAAGGCGGTTATCTATGCCAACCACAAAAACGACGAAATCGTCCGGACTTGTCTCGTCAACGCCGGACGTACACAACGAGATTGAAGCACTGCAGGCGAAAGTTGCCACGCTCTCGAGCCTGATCGAGGTCAGCATCATTGTGAACAGCACGCTCGATCTCGACAGCGTGCTCAGTCTCGTGATGGAAAAGGCGCAAGCGGTGATGGAGGCCGAGGCCAGCTCGGTGATGCTGATCAACGAGAAAACCGGCATGTTGGAGTGGGAGGTGGCGCTCGGCGAAGTGGGTACGCAAGTCATGCAAAAAATTCAACTGCGTGTCGGCGAGGGCATTGCCGGTTGGGTCGCACAAAGCGGTCAGCCGCTGATCGTGCCGGACGTCAGCAAAGAGCCGCGTTTTTCCAACAGGAGCGATGAGGCGACCGGCTTCAAAACGCGCTCGATTCTGGCGGCGCCGCTTAAAGTCAAAGACCGCATCATCGGCGTCGCGGAGGTGATCAATCCGCTGCACGGCAAGGCCTTCACTGAGGACGATCTCGATCTGTTTTCGACGTTCAGCCGGCAGGTCGCGCTGGCGATCGAGAACGCGCGCATGCACCGTGCCATGTTGGAGAAACAAAAGCTCGATCAGCAGCTCGAAGCGGCGCGCACGATTCAAGAAAGTTTTATGCCGCAGGCTTTTCCCCAGGATCCGCACGGGCGCTTCGAAGTGGCGGCGAAATCGATTCCCGCGACGCAGATCGGCGGCGATTTTTTCGACTTCCTGATGTTTGAAAACGACACGCTCGGCTTGGTGGTCGGCGATGTGTCGGGCAAGGGTGTGCCGGCGGCGCTTTATATGGCGCGGCTCGTTAGTGATTTTCGCCTCACCAGCCAACGCTTTCGCGATCCCGCGGTGACGCTGGCGAAAATGAACGAAATTCTGGTCGAGCGCGGCCGTCGCGGCATGTTCGTCACGCTGCAATATGCGCAGCTTGACGTGGCGACAGGGGTAGTGCGTTTTGCCACTGGCGGGCATTTGCCGGTATATTGGATTAAACGCAACAGCTCGACCGGCGACTTCATTTCGTCCGGCGGCGGCGCGCCGCTCGGCATCACGCCGGAGACGCAATTCGTGCCGAAATCGCTGCAGCTCGCGCCCGGTGATTATCTCGTGTCCTTCACCGACGGCGTCGTGGAAGCGAAGAATTTCGAGATGGAACAATTCACGATGCAACGGTTGAAAAACTTGTTGAATCGCCAATGGTCGTCGCCGAAAGAATTGGTCGAGCACGTCGTCGAGGCGGTCCGGCAATTCACCCAGAAAATGCCGCAGCAGGACGATTTGACGGTGGTGGCTTTGAAGTGGACGACGCCGCAAACGAGTTGAGAGGCTATGGACGCGCGCACACAAAAACGCGATAACGCAACCGCGGCCGCCGATCAGCTCGTGCCTGCGATCCATGAAGCGGCCAACACGGTGACGATCCGTCTCGCCAGCGATCCCAAGCTGTTGAAGATCGTGCGCGCCGGCATCGCGCATCTGTGCGATCTCGCCGGTTTTCCTGAAGAGCAGCGCCATCGCGCCACGCTTGCTGTCGATGAAGCCTGCGCGAACATCATCATGCACGCTTACGACGGCGCCACCGACAAACCGATTTTGGTTACGGCGCGCCTCATCGACAACGGCATCGAGGTGGTGTTGCGCGATTACGGCAAAAAAGCCGATATCGAGAGCATCAAGTCTCGCGAGCTTGACGACATCCGCCCCGGCGGACTCGGGGTGCATTTGATTCGTAGCGCCATGGACGCGGTCGTCTACGATAACACTTTGCCGGACGGCAATCAATTGACGCTCAAAAAATATCTACCGCAACAGCGGAGCGATTCTTTAGAGGAGGTTAAATGATCGAAGTTGTGTTGCGCCAAAAGCATGAGGCGACCATCGTGTCGATCAAAGGAGATGTGGATCTTTATTCATCCCCGCAAGTGCGCAAGGCCATCATCGCGCTGACCGAAAAGAAAGCGCCGGTGATCATGGTGGAGTTGCATCACGTGGGCTACATGGACAGCTCCGGTGTGGCGACGCTGGTGGAGGGCTTGCAGCAGGCCGGCAAGTACAAGGGCAAATTCAAGCTCTTCGGTTTGACGTCGGCGGTGCGGGAGGTTTTTGAATTGAGCCGTCTCGACAAGGTGTTCGAGATTTATCCGAATGAGGACGCGGCGTTCGGTAGCCTCGCATGAATTTTCTCGTCAACATCGCCGGCCAAATCGGCCGGCAAACGATACATTTTCTCGTGCACCTCGATCGCGTCGTGCGGCTGGGTGTCGACACGTTGTGGTGGGTGGTGGTGGCGCCGTTCAAGGGCAGGGGTTTGCGGTGGCGCAGCATGGTCGAGCAAATGGTGCGGATTGGCTTCGATTCGGTGCCGATCGTTTGCACCATTTCTTTTTTTGTGGGCTTGATCATGGCGATGCAGGCGGCGTATCAGCTCGAGCGTTTCGGCGCGACGATTTTTGTGGCTGACCTCGTCGCGGTGTCAATCATCCGCGAGCTGGGCCCGTTGCTGACGGCGATCATCATTGCCGGCCGCAGTGGCTCGGGCATCGCTGCGGAGATCGGCACGATGAAGGTGGCGGAAGAGATCGATGCGCTGCGCACGATGGGTTTGAATCCAATCGGCTTTCTCGTGGTGCCGCGCGCGCTGGCGATGGTCATCGTGCTGCCGTGCCTGACGCTGCTCGCCGATTTGGTGGGGATCATCGGCGGCTATCTCATCGGCGTGACGACGCTCGATATCAGCTCCATTCGCTATTACAACCAAACCGCGAACGCGCTGGTGATGAAAGATTTGACCACCGGCTTGGTCAAGTCGGGCTTTTTTGCGATGATCATCTCGGCAGTCGGCTGCTATCAAGGCTTCATCGTCGAAGGCGGCGCCGAGGGCGTCGGCAAGTCAACCACCGCTTCGGTGGTGGTATCGATCTTTTTGATCATCGCCGCGGATGTGTTTTTTACGGCGTTGTTTTATTCGACGTTCTAGTGAATACGATATATTGTTATAATGACATACTTTTAACTTGCAGCATTCTCTTCAATTAAATTTGAGCGTATTATGACTAACCAGATAAAGACAAATAAAAGAACTTGCTTTGTGCTTATGCCTTTCAAGGATGATCTTGAAGAAGTATATCATCAGGCCATAAAGCCCGCTTGCAATCAATCAGGGTTTGAGTCTTTGCGAATTGACGAGCTTATGGGGCCTTTCAATATTCATAGAAAGATTATTGAATATATTTTCAGTAGTGATGTAATTGTGGCAGATTTGACAGGTTGGAATCCCAATGTCTCTTATGAGCTTGGTGTTGCTCATGCCATTGATAACAAAACTATTATGATAATCCAAGAAGGAGAAAAACCTCCCTTTGATTTTTTAAACTATCGTATTATACGATACGAGCGCACAAAAGCTGGATTAAACAAATTACAAGCGAATCTTGTAGAATCTCTTAAAAGTATAGAAGAGTGGCGAAAAAATCCATCTAACCCTGTACAAGATTTTAAGCCTTATGATGCTTCTATTCTCCAAAAATCCTTTAACCAACCAAATCAATTTTATTCATGTTTTATTAGTTACTCATCAAAGGATCAAGAATTTGCATCTAAGTTATATAATGATTTGCAAGAAGTTGGAGTTCGATGCTGGTTTGACGCTAAAGATTTAAAAATTGGTGATCGCTGGGTCGATCAAATTAAAAACGCTATACAAGCTCACGATAAAGTGCTTCTTGTACTATCCCAAGCATCAGTTGAAAGTTATTGGGTTCAACAAGAAATAAAGAATGCACTTAGGATTGAAAGAGAACAAAACAAGACAATCCTTTTCCCGCTTCGGCTTGATGACGCTATATACAAAGTTAAAGATGATGCTATCTTAATAGAGTTAATTAGAGAAAAACAAGTTGGAGATTTTCGGAATTGGGAAGAAAAAGAGTCTTATCGACGTGCTATTTCTCGTCTCGTACGCGATTTAACTGTGACCGCATCAGTAGAATCGGAGGGCAGAACTGATGCGTAAAAAAATTGCCGCCTATAGTGCATCTCAGGTTTTTCTGAATTATCCATATGATCAGGAATTTTCAAAATTAGCTGATGCCATGTCTTTTGCTGTAGTTGCAAGTGGACTTTTACCTTTATCTGCCCGTGATTTAACCTCAACTGATCATCCAAGACTGGAATTGCTTGTAGATGCAATACATAATTGTAGCTATTCTGCCCATGATTTTTCGCGGTTTACTGGTGAAGGACATCGAAATTTAGCTAGGATGAATATGCCTATAGAAATGGGAATGGCCATTTTTCATGCGTTAGATACTCAAAGACAGCATCATAGATGTGTTTTCTTTGTGCCAACCCCTCATGATTACCAAGCTTTTGCTTCGGATTTAGCAGGCCTCGATCCCAAATGTCATTTTAATGATGAAATAAGAATGCTAACAGAAATGTATGAGTGGCTTCGAGGTGTTGTATCCTCGCAATTGTTTAATTCGCTACCAACAGTAGATGTAACAGCAAAGTACGGGGATTTCAAACGGTTATTATCCAATTTAAATGGAAGTGGAAGCAATGGAGTACCCTCTCATGCGGAGACCAGAGAGTTAATGTATCAAATCTGCTCTCAATGTGGGTGGTGGGATTGGAGAGCAACTAGATCAGGCAAAGATGAATTTCCTATAATTCCACTTGCGTGGAAGAATCCTGATTTATCTTTAACATTGCAAACACAGAGAAATGAATAAGAGTACAGAACGACGTTTTAGTTCAATGAGCGAAGAAAAGATGATATCATGAAGTGTGAATTAAAGATTAATTATGAGGAATCTGAGTGCCTGCAACGAGTTTTAAGAGTGATGTGAGTTTCCTTGAGAAGTTAGCTTTGGGAGCTACTGGAACTCAAGCAACGATGAGGCGGCTCAAAGAGCTTGGATATGAACCGATTGAATTGGAAAGAGGCTCGACTGGTTACAAAATTTGGAAGAAAATCAAAATCAAACGTATCCGCGTTCCGGATATCCTTTGTTTGAAAAGCGGGCAACGATTCGAATCGAGAGGCAAGACAAAGCTCGAGATTTCCATGTCGCATTCGCAGAAAGATCCCTATCGAGCTTGGGATGCCGGCACGCGTCCAGATGATCGGGTTGCTATTGTTCTTTGTAAACAACGTGGTGATTCACCGATTGATTGGGAGGTCGTTTCGCCAATGCATTTCATCAAAATTTCGGATATGCGGGACGCCGTCACAAAGCGGCATATTCAAATTTCAAAGCCGAAAGGTGTCGAAGAAGGTTCTGAGATACGAATGATATGGCCTTGTGCCTACGCTCATGAGCAAGCCATGGTGACTGAAGTCAGTGAGAAGAATATAAAACTCCAATCCGATGTTAGCGGTAAAATTCAGAGGTGCGCACTTTTAAGAAAAATTTCAGCTTTGCTACCACAATGCAAAGTTGGTGATACGGTGCATGCAAACCAAATTGTCGCCTCGGTTGTTCCGATTGATCTGAATCCAATTCGACAAGTCGGCGTCGATGAAGATTTTTTCATCACTCAGTTGCAGAGCGCTTCTTTGAGTGAGCGATATGCGGCGGCAAAAGCGCTAAGATTTCGTGGGTACGAGAAGGCCGTCGCTCATCTTGAAGCAAGTATGCTCGACAAAGCCGAAGATATCTATGTTCAATTGGAAGCGGCGGCGGCATTGGCGGCTTATACGAATCCTTCTGGTTGGGCTTTTCTGTCCGATTGTCTGAATAGCGAATATCTTACGGTCCAACTTGAGACCGTAATCGTTCTTTCAGAGATAGCGGATCCGCAAAGCGAGCAACTGCTCATTCGTGTTTTAATGGACGCAAATCGAAACTCCGAAGTACGCGCCGGAGCGGCATGGGCGCTCGGCGAATTTGCGACAAAACATTCCGCTGCTGCGCTGATCGATGCCTTTAATTTGACCAACGCCGAGATAAAGATTGAAGCGGCGAGAGCTCTGCTCAAAATCACGCCGCCTCAAATCGAACAAATCATCGCGATGATGAAAGCAGGCGATCCGGCCAAGCGTGAGGGAATAGCGTGGGCGCTGGCAAAGACGGGCGGATTCAATCCCAACGATTTGTTGGGAAGCTCAAAAGATGATAACCTGCGACGTTGGGTCAGTTATATTTTGGGTTATGGAAAGTCCCGATTTCTGGATGCTCAAATTGAAGAATTAACGAGATTAGATCCCGAAGTTCATTTTGCCGCAAGTGTCTTGTGGCAACTGTTGGCAAGTTGGATTTACGAGCTGAAGGAATACTAAAATGGTGCGTGATGCTCAACCATTATACCGAACTGAATTCGGCGAAGCTTTCGTCGGCGATGCTTTGGAGCTGCTGGCCCAGATTCCTGATTCGAGCATTGACTTGGTTTTGACTTCGCCGCCTTTTGCGCTGCGGCGGCAAAAAAACTATGGCAATGTTGACGAAAGCGAATATGTTGAATGGCTTAAGCCATTCGGCAAGCAAGTCTTGCGGGTTTTGAAAGACACCGGCAGTTTCGTTATTGACTTGGGAGGAGCATATCGCAGCGGTGCGCCGTCACGATCTTTATACAATTTTCGCGCGCTCATCAGTTTATGTGACGAGGTCGGCTTCCATTTGGCCGAAGATTTCTATTGGTTCAATCCGGCCAAATTGCCTTCGCCAATAGAATGGGTCAACAAAAGAAAAATTCGCGCGAAGGACGCCGTGAACACGATTTGGTGGTTGAGCAAAACTGAGTGGCCGAAGGCTGATGTGAGAAACGTCTTGCAACCCTATTCAAATCGAATGAAGAAGCTGATGGCCAATCCCGAGGAATTTTATACACCGAAAAAAAGACCATCCGGCCACGATATTGGCGCTAATTTTGGAAAGGATAACGGCGGCGCCATTCCTTCAAATCTGCTTTCGATTCCGAATACCGACAGCAATTCGGCTTATTTGAGATTGTGCAATGAATTCGGTTTCGATAGACATCCAGCGCGATTTCCGGAGGAAATACCACGCTTCTTTATTAAAATGCTCACCGAACCCAAGGATCTCGTTTTGGATATTTTTGCCGGATCGAACACAACCGGAGTGACAGCAGAGTCATTAAGAAGAAGATGGTTGGCTTTTGAAGTTCATCACGAGTATCTCATAACGTCGGTGTTTCGCTTTTTAGAACAAATGGAATTTGCACGTATAAAGAAAGTTGTTGAACAATTAACCGACAAGGAAGCAAATTTGCTCTTGCCGACTAACTGTACACTTGAATTATCGTTTGCCAATGCCTGAAGACCCCATCATCTCGATTCGCAATTTGCAGACGCATTACGGCTCGCGGCAAATTCTCAAGGACATCAATCTCGACATTTATCGCGGCGAGACGATGGTGATTCTCGGTCGTTCGGGTTGTGGCAAGAGCACGTTGCTGCGCCATGTCGTCGGGCTTGCCAAGCCGACTTCGGGACAGATCATTATCAAAGGCCACGATATTGCCCAATTGAGCGAAGACGAGATGACGCCGGTGCTGCGCAAGGTCGGCATGTTGTTTCAAGGCGCGGCGTTGTTCAATTCCATGAGCGTGGGAGAGAATGTGGCGCTGCCTCTGCGCGAGCACACGCAGTTGGAGCCGTCGACGATCAAAATTATGACGCGCATGAAGCTCGACCAAGTCGGCCTCGGCGGCTTCGAGGATTTTATGCCGGCACAATTGAGCGGCGGCATGAAAAAACGCGCCGGCCTGGCGCGGGCGATTGCGATGGATCCGGAAATTCTGTTTTGCGACGAGCCTTCCGCCGGACTCGATCCGGTCGTGGCGATGGGCATCGACAAGCTCATCCTGAAGCTCAATCAGGCTTTCAAGATGACGATCGTTGTTGTCACGCACGAGCTGGCTTCGGTGTTCGAGATTGCGGACCGCATCGCCATGCTGCACAACGGCGCGGTCGAGGCCATCGGCACGCCGGAGGAGTTGCGCACCAATCCGAATCCGATTGTTCAGCAGTTTTTGAACCGCGAAGCGGACGCGGAGGAGCTGGATCGGGAAAAATATTTGCAGTCGTTGGTCGATGCATAGTTTGAAAACTCTTACTCCTTCTCTTACTCTTACTCGTTTTGGAAAATTAGCTGAAAAGGAGTAAGAGTAGGAGTAAGAGAAAGAGTAAGAGAAAAAGAAAAATTGAGTTACTCACGAGAAAATATCAAATGGAATATCGCTCACACGAAATCAAAGCCGGTCTTTTGGTGATTGGCGGTTTTGTCGTTTTTGTTGCTTTTCTGATCGCCATGAGCGGCATAGAGTGGGACAAGAAAGAGAAAGTTTATACCGCGCGCTTCAGTTATTTGGGGGGAATCGAGCGCGGCTCGCTCGTTCGCTTTGGCGGTTTTTTGGTGGGCACGGTGACCGATCTTTACATCGCACCGGATGATGAAACCAAGCTCGAAATCAAGCTGACGGTGGATGAGCGCACGCCGGTGCGGATTGATTCCGAAGCGTATGTCACCTCGATCAATCTCATGGGCGATTTTTATATCGAAGTGAGCACCGGCTCGCCGGCGGCGGTATTGTTGCCCTCCGGCAGCAGGCTGCGCAGCCGCGACGTGCCGCCGTTCACGCAACTCAGTGGCCCGTTGATGAAAGCGAGCGACCAGCTCGAGATACTTTTGGTTCGCGTCAACGATCTGCTGCGGGACGAGAACCGCGCGCATTTCTCCAATATGTTGGCGAACGCCGACTCGTTGTTGGGCGAGAGCGCCGGCAATATCACCGGCATGCTGGCGAATTTGAACCGGCTGACGGAGCAATTGCAAAGCGTGAGCAGCCGGCTCGATCAGATGATGGACAACAACACGCAAGTGGTGCAAAATACGCTGGCGCAGCTCAATTCCACGATGGCGCGTGCCGATACGCTGCTCATTACGCTGAGCCGCACCACGCAATCGGTCAACGGCATGGTGACGCAAAATCAAGTCAGCCTGTACGAGGCGATGCAAAATCTGCAAGATGCTTCGCAGCATTTCGAGCAATTCAGCCGCTCCATCAAAGAGCGGCCGTGGAATCTCGTGCGCAAGTCCAATCCGCCGGAGCGCAAGCTTCCGTAACGGCAAAAAGAAAACGGCAAGAAGAAAAAAGCAAACGGCAACAATGTCGGAAAGCCTTGCTTGTTTGCTCTTATATTTAAGGATATTGAAATGGATCGAGTAAAAACTGTTTGTCTCCCCAAAGTAGTAAGAGGTGAATCTAATAAGCCAACGCACAGTGGAAAAACACCTGTCATTTGCCTTTTGCTTTTTGCCTTTTGCTTTTTACTCCCAGGCTGTGGCGGCGCGCCGGAGACGTTTTATTACACGCTGGCTTTTGAACCCAGCCAACCACTCAATGACGGCCATTCGCCGTTGCCATTTGCGTTGGGTGTGGAAAAATTCCAATCCGAAATGATTTATGACGACGACCGCATTATTTACCGCGACTCGCCGTTCGAGATTAAATACTATTATTATCGCCGTTGGGTCGCACCGCCGCGGCATTTAGTCACGGAAAAAGTTTTGAACCATCTCTCCGAAAGCGGTTTGTTTGAGAAGGTTACGGCTTATCCGTCAATGGTGAACGTGAAATACGTGTTGGGCGGACGTCTGCTCGCTTTTGAGGAATGGGATGAGCAGGGCAAATGGTTTGGCAAAGTCACTTTTAAGGCGAGTTTGTACGAACCCGCAACACAGCGTGTGGTTTGGAGCGGCACGTTCGCGCACCAGCAGCCGGCTGCCAAAAAGATTCCCGCTGCGGTGGTGGAAGCCATGAGCCTGAGCTTGAAACAATGCCTCGACGATTTGACGAAGGCGCTGGCGCAGAAGTTGGGGCAACAGAAAACTGCACCGTAACAGAAAATATCTGGTACCCTGAATTTCACAACTAAAAGAGAAGCGCAACGAAAAAATTTGTTTATCCAAAAAACAAAAGGCCTCGATCATATCGAGGCCTTTCTGTTTCCATACGATTGCTATACTCGTTAAGGGTTATTTTGTAACCGTCATTGCGAGCGTTTCTCAGCGAAGCAATCCTTTAAAAATCAAGAGATTGCTTCGGCAAAAAGCGCCTCGCAATGACTCACATTCCAACCCGTAAGGAGTATATCAACCACAAAACCTTTCACCAGCAGTCGGAACTCCCCGACTCGCGAGAGGCTTGGTACATCTTGCTTAAAAAGAACACAACCTCGCCAACCAAGGAGTCCGAGAGCCGGTTAAGGACTTATGGTCCTTTGGTTAAGCCCCGCCTGTGCCGGCAGGGTCGAGCTTGCAAAGAACTTTCGCAATTGATAAGTTAATGATCATTTTGTAAAAGTCAAGAGGAATTTTTAAAAATTTTTAAAAACTGGGAGCGAAGTCGGACTTGGGTAGCGGAATTTTCCAAATTTGAAGAACCGTTGTACCCAAGTCCGACTTCGTTTCAGCCACAATAAATTTGCTCCTACTGCGTTTATTATAGCAAAACGGGCGACCGGTGTATGTTCCCTGAAGATGCGGAGTTGATTCGAGCTTATCAAAACGGCGAGGTGGAAGCCTTTGAGACGCTGGTGCGGAAGTATGAGCGGCCGCTGTTCACTTTTCTCCTGCGGCTGGTGGGAAACCGCCAGAGCGCCGAAGATTTATTTCAGGACACATTTTTGCGCGTGCTGTGCGCTTTGCCCAAATATAAAGAAGATGGACGCTTCTCGGGTTGGCTCTTTGGCATTGCGAACAATCTGGCGGTCGATCTGCAGCGCCGAAAGCGCGTGAAACGCAGTTATTTTCTTGATGACGATGAGGCGCTGACAGCGGCTATCGACGATCACAGCGCTGCCGATGCCGAAGTGGAAAGCGCCGAACTCGTGCGCTTGGTCGATGGTGCGCTGCAGCAACTGCCGGAGAAGCAGCGCCAGGTTTTTTTGCTGCGCCAGCACGGCGACCTGAGCTTCAAAGAAATTGCCGAGTTGCTCGGCGAGCCGCTCAACACCGTGCTCAGTCACATGCACTACGCCGTGACGAAATTGCGCCAACAATTGAGGTGTGCCGATGTCAAATAATACGCCCATGGCCTGCCGTGAGTTTGCAACCGAGTTGTGGCTGCTCATCAGTGAGGAGATGCCGCAAGATCGACAGCAGCTCTGGCAGCGCCATTTGCAGAATTGCGCTCGCTGCCAGGAAGACTTGGCGACCGCACAGTCCGTGCAAGCGCAGTATATGCGCCTGCCGCTCCACGAAGCGCCGGAGAGATTGGTTCGGGGCTTGGCGTATCAAGCCAGGCGGCAGCAAGAAAAAGTGGGACGGCTGAGGAGAATCAGTCGTTGGTTTTCCACAATTGCATGGCGTTTCGATTTCAGGCCGCGTCTCGCGATCGTCGGAGCCGTGCTCGCGGTGTTCTTGCTGGCGTTCTTTCACCGCTTGGCTTTCCGCTCGGAAAGCTCGCACACGTGGGAAGCGACGGCATTTGACCAAAAGGCAAGCGAGTTGTGGAGCACGCTCGGCCAATACGATGCCGATCTATCACACGACAAGTGGAGTTTTGACGACTTGGCGGAAAAGGCTTCGGTTTCTACATTTGACGAACAAGTATCGGATTTGCGCGAAAGCCTTTCGACGATGTCGAGTGATCTGTCACGCGCGAAATTGTAAAAAAACTTTTGGAGATTATACAATGAAAACTAACATCTTGACTTTTATTCTGGGATGTGGGTTCTGGCTGATGGTAATCAATCCCGCCTTGGCGCAAGAGCCACACCCGCGTCCGCGTGGCGATGTGCCTTTGGGGCAAGAAAAATCATTGCCAGTAACGCCGATGCCTGACGTTGAGTTAACTCCCGAAATGGAAAAAGAAGCGCTCGATTATTTTGTCCAACATAATCCTCGTGGTGCGGACGAGCTGCGAGAAATGAAAGTGGTCAATCCAAGGGCGTACACCGTTCACATCCAAAATATTTTGCGTGAGAAGCATCATCGCGAACGATTGCAAAAAGAAAATCCGGCACGTTTCGAGCGGGAATCCAAAATCCGCGAGCTGGAGCGCCAGGGTCAAGAGCTGGGCGAATCATATCGCAAGGCACAAGATGATGCTGCGCGGAAGATGCTGCGGGGTAATCTGGCCAGCATCATCACGCAACTTTTCGATTTGCGCGAGATGAACCGGCAGGAGGAAGTGAAGCGTATGGAAGCCGAGCTGAAGCGGCTGAAAGATACGCTTAGCCAGCGCCAGCAGAATCGCATGAATATCATCGAGCGGCGCATTCAGCAATTGACGGGCGAGGCCGGCGCCATGGAGTGGGAGTAGCGTGAAGAAGCAAAAAAGAAAAAAGCAAAAAGTAAAAAGAAAAAGCGAATTATAACTGCTCCAACGCCGCGCGGCGGCCTTGTTGCAGTGCCAACTGCGTCCACGGCGAGCCGCCGGCATCGGCGCCGGCAAAAGAAATGCGGCCCAATTTGACGCGCCCAAGTTTATACGGCGCTTTGCCTTCTTCGCCGGGGGCATGAAAAAAGTTGTAACCGTGTCCCCAGCGGTTGAGGGTGACGGCAAGAATGTCGTTGGCTGGATCGAATCCCCACGGCCCGAACATGTTGTGCAGTTCTTGGCGAATTTGACGCTCGTAAACTTCAAACGGCGTATCTTGCATTTCCATGCGGCCGAGAGTCATCTGTTCCGTGGGATCGAGTCCCGGTTTATAAATGTATTTGTACATGCTCAAAATAGTCGGATTATCGGGATGATATTCCGGGCGATAGCTGCCGACGTGCAGCGGATCGGAAATGTGCATCCAAGTGCAGAAGCCGCCGGGCAGATACATTTCGTAAAGGCCGAGCTTTGCCATCGGCCGCCAATGGCGCAAGAGCACGTTGATGTAAATTGCCGAGGTGTAGCGATATTGATCGAGCGCCAGCCGTTGTTCCGTTGGCAGCTCGGGAACGATGTGTTTTGCGGCCATGCCCCATCCGGCCATTATTACGCTTCGGGCGCGCACGCGAAAAACGCGACCATCTGATTGAACGTAGTGAACGAGAACGTGTGACGCTGTTGCCGATGGACTTTCATGCTCGACACGAATCGCCATTGAGCGCAAGCGCAGGCGAGTATTGTGCTCGCGCCGGTCGAACGCTTCGTAATCGACGCGACCGTTGAAAATCTCTTCGACGGTTTTGGCACCTGGAATCGCTTCAGAGAGAATGGCTTTTAAGAGCAGGCGCGCGATGGTATGGTTGCCATCCGGAAAACGCGCTTCCGGCTCGTAAAAATATTTGAGCATGCCGCCTTCTTCGTAAAATCCCGCGCCGCCCATGCCGGTGAATCCCGGGCCGACATCGTAGGCGGAAAGCGCCGACACCGCGTCGCAGCCGAGGCCGATCAAATCGGTGGCATACAAATTCGCAAAACGCACGGCCTCGTCGCCGAGGCCCATTTTCTCGCGAATGAATTTTTCCCAGCTTATCGCGGACAACACGTTCTCTTTATCAGCAACGCCGGCGAGATAATCTTGGCGCGTGGTGTAAAATTCAATGAGTTCGCGGCGCGCGGTTTCCGCAAGCGGCGCACTCGCGAAAAATTTTTCATAAGGAATATCGTAAAAACCGGTGACCCATTTGGGAGAGATTCCGGGGTAAACTTGCGGATCAAAAAAGACGCCGGAAGAGAGACCAAAGCGTTGCATAAAATTGGGATCGCGATACGCAGCGATGCGGTCGGGATCGACGCCGATCTCGCGAAAAATTTCCACGGCTTCGGGCGGCGATTTTTCGGGATCTTCCAGGGCGAACGTGCCGCCTTGCGCGATCAGCGTCGTCCCTTGATGATGAAACGTGTTGCGCCGCGCGTGCCCGCCGAAATCATCGTGATTGTCGATGATTAAAATTCGGCAGCGGCCTTTCTTCTCGCGGTGATAAACATACGCGGCGGCCAGTCCGGCCAGTCCGGCGCCGATGACGACGAGATCGTATTCTTCACCCGTGTCGATGGCACTACTCGGAAGTTGCGCAAACTCGCCGTCACGCACGCGGTGGCCGAGTTTCATGGAGGCCTCGTCCTGCCCGCGCAGTCCGCTTAAATCCGGCGGATACGGCGTTTGACTCATAGCGCGGTCGTTTTTTTCACCGCGACAGCCGAGCGCAAAACCGGCGGCACCGAACGCTACACCTTGCAGAAAATCACGCCGGGTGATGGGGCGATCCATTCCCAGAAGCCGCTGCTCTTCTTTTGAAAGCTCGTGAGATTTTTTCATTTTGCTTTTCGCTTTTGCCCGTTTTTTAGCTACATTATCCAAGGTGGCAAAATTTTGCTATGAAAGCAAGCGCTCTTTTTTTCATTAAGTAATGCCTCACTTACGGGTAGCGTAGCGCAGCCATCCTGTCTGCAGGCGGGACGCCTGCGCTACATTTTCCACCAATAAGTGAGGCCTTACTTCATTAATTACTCTGGCAAAAACTTTCCATTGCCTGCAGCGGGGCTAGCAGGCAAGACCGCGAAAATTTTTTTTGCGTTGATTACATTAATTTACGGTTAGCAGATTTGCTTATAACAAACGCCGCGCTGTGATATTGGTGAACATAGGTTTATCGCCTATTAAAATCTGATACGTCCGAATTGGTACAAAAGAAGTGCCCCGACTGGTGCAAGTCATGAACTTATCAACGATTCTTTGTCTCTAAATTCAGAGATTTTCGACAGCCCAGCTTATGGCAGGAATCTTGCGATATTTCTTGTGTCTATTGCGCTAAACTTGATCGAGTTGGTTGCATAGTGACGTTTTGAGGAGGTTAAAACCGGACGTGTTTCACCGCTTTAAAATGGCCGGCAGGTTAAGGGACTGCCGTGCCATATATCTCTTCCTTTATATAGTCAATTGCCGGTCCAACGTGGATTCTCCGAAACCAACTACCTTGCTAAAACGAGGAGGCCTTTTGCCTTGTTTGGTGGCGGCGTGGTTTGGTCTCAGTATCTTTAGTTTTTCCGAAAATTTGTTGGCGCAACAAGAAAAGCCGCTCATCTCGGCAGATTCTTCGGCAACAAATTGGAGCGCGAGCGGTGTCACGTATGAGATTGACCAGCTTCGGTTGCGGCGTTGGCTTGAGGCTCATCAGGACACCGCGGCGGTGGAGTTTTGGTCGCAAGTGCTGGCGTTGCAACAGGAGGCCAACACATTCGCCACGCAGCAGGATTACGTCACCGCGCAGCTTATTTTGGATACGGCGCTGGAGCTGATCGGATGGCGTGAGACGGTGTTCATGCCGTTAATGGAGCCGGACTCTGAGCGCGTCGCGGTTGTTGCAGGTTCGTTTCCGGCCTCGCCTTCTTCAGCTTGGGAATGGCGCCGCGAAGTCATGTTCGGCGCTGATCTTTGGCGGCAGGAGTTCGATCTCGGCTTGGCCGAAGATAACAGCTCGTATGTGGATCGCGACGGCAATCCGTTTGCCGGTTTGCGCATCAGCTTGAACCACAATCCCCTGCTCCGGCCGCTGGCGCAAAAACCTCAGCCGGGTTCGCCGGCGCTTTTGCCGGAATCTCGCGCGCTGAGTTTTTCCGCTTATGCCATGCTCAAATCCAGCCGGGATTATTATAGCGGCGAGCTTGAGTTCAGCGGCAGACAAGCGGTGGGCAGCAGGACGGCTTTGCGTTTTCAGATGCGCCTGGATGGCACGAGCTATCGCCGCGATTTGGATTTGCACTACTGGCAAAATACGACTTCGGCGGTGGCCTCTGCCGAAGTGGGCAAAAATTTCCGTTTTGAGATTGGCGACGAATTGCGCTTGCGCCGCTATCGCCAGCAAAACGAGCTGTATCCGAATTACCTTCAAAACCAGGCGAGCATGGGCGCGATTTTCAGCTCGAGCTACACCACGCGGCTGGATTCGCGCTACAGCTTTATCGCGCGGATTCACGACTCCTGTCCGGTGGATGATTACGTCGAGCACCGCGTCGATGCCTCGATTTTTCAGAGCACGGCCAACAACTCGGCGGTGCTGCTGGAAAATATTTGGCGCCACCGGATTTATCCCACCGAGGTTGCCGGCGGCTGCCCGCGAACTTATCAAAACGCTTTTCAGGAAGAATACGCGCGCGCCGATTTGCGGCTGGGCTTGAGTGAGGCGATCGCGCTGCGGGTGGAGGGCGATTTTACTTTGCGCCAGCATCAAACGCCGAGCGATTCCACGCCGGATTTTCTGAGCACGACGGTCAATCCGCAATTGCAATTCAAGCTCTGGGCGGATTGGCAGATCAGTGTGGGTTATCTTTATCTTCTGCGTGTCTACGACAAGGACATCATTCGCAGCCAGCGCTCGACGGTTGCCAGCGATCTCAGTTATTCATTTTACGAAGATTATTATTCGCACGGCTTCACGTTCGGGGTCGATCTGATCCGCACCGACGGGATTTGGCTGAGCGTCAACGAAAACTTTGAAATGCGTACCTACCCGAATGCCGTCGCTCAAAATCTTCCGGGCTTCGGCCTGTACAGCGACCGCAACATCAACTCCCTGCTGCTGTTCTTCTCGTGGAATTTTCTGCCGCGCTGGCAGGCGGGCGTGCTGGCCAATTTTGACAACGACCACAGCCGCACCGAAAATCAGAGTGATTCCCGCAACACGCTGTTTTCCATCGACCTCAGCTATTCCTTTTAAAATTATCTGCAACTTTGCCCCGCCTTTTGCGTTAATATTTTTGCTTGAATAACATGCTGTAATCTGCGCTCATTATCAGTGATTTTTTAAGTTTCGCACTTTTGACGCCTGAAGGCGTAACTACGAACGTTAATTTAGGAGAGCCGTTCATGGCCATTGCAATGAATAAAACTCGCCTCATCGTCGGCGGCGCGCTGCTGCTCGTCGGTTTGTTATCGCTGTTGAACAATTTGGAGCTTTTCCAATTGCGCGAAGAGTTCGTCCTGAGCCTGATCTTTGCCGGCTGCGGCGTGGTGCTCATGCAACATGGCTCCCCGACCTTCCTTAGTATTTCTAAAGGAAAATCGGGGCCTCGCAAGTGGACGTTCTATCTCGGCGGCGCGCTCGTCATGGTCGGCGCCACCATCTTCATTGCCGAAGCCCGCTTTTTGCCGGACGAGATGAACGGCACGTTGTGGCTGTGGCTCGGCGCCGGAGTTTTATACCGGATTTACCAACGTAACGCTAAGAACTGGTGGGTGCTGCTGTTTGCCGGCCCGATGTTTGTGATCGGCTCGGTGGTTTTGCTGGAGGGCTTTCGTTTATTGCGCGGCGACACTTTCGGCGTGTTGATCATGTTGGGCTTTGCCGGAACCTTCGCGTATGTTTATTCGCTGCGGTCGCTGGAGCGAAAACTGGATTGGGCCAAGTATCCTGCGATCGGGTTCTTTTTGATTGCCGTCTTCATTCTGCTCGCGAATCAGCTTGAAGGCGCCATCCCGTTCGTAATCTCCGGCCTGTTCATTCTCGGCGGGCTGTATCTGATTTACCGCACCGTGCGCGCGGATTTCGGCGCCTCGGCGCCGACTGACAATAACCCAACCGCCGAAGTGCCACAAGCGAGTTGAAATATGCAAAAAATGTAAATTCGCTTCGTCAGTTTTACCCGGTTTTTGCTGCCCTTGCGGGAGCAGGCCTTTATTTCTAAAGAAAAATTTCTTGCTTTTGGCAAAATAATTTATTAATCTCTCACAGTTGTTACACAGCTTTAACAACAGCTTGAACGGTGCAAAATTCTAAGCAACCTGGGCAGACGATCTTTGGTGCTGATGTAACGAACGACGCGGATAGGATTTTCCCCATTTTGTTCTCTGCATTTGCCTCACCTACGTGGACGCCATTGAGGTTGTTGCTAAAGATCTCGAGGCGTTTTTTTTTCATCCTTGCACGTGCTCCTTTCTGCCTGCGATCAACCTATTTCCCTAAAACTTTTGCGAGCTTTTGCCATGACGCCATGCTACGTGAAGTTTTGGCGCCGCGCGCGTGCGCAGTGTGCCATATCGTTTTGTCTTCTGCTCATCCTGGCGACTTCTCACGCGCTTGCTCAAACCAGAGCACGCGCCCCAATAAGCCAGGCGCCGCTAACGGTGCGGGTGAATAACATCGCCATCGGTGGTGAATATTCGTTGCGCGGCTTGATTGGCTTTTTTCCCAATCCGATTCTCACGACGATTTCGATCACCGACCCCAATGGCCTTCCCGTTACCGGACTTGCCGATACCGCCCGTTGGCTCGGCCCACAAGACCTCGCCGAAAACGGCCAACCGATCTCCCAAATCTGGCAGCAAATTTCAGAGTATCACCGCGACAATTCTTCCTTTCCGCCCGATCCCAATCTCTATAATCAAACGCCGGCGCCGTTATTCACCGAAGTGCGCCGCGCCGTTTCCGACGAGCACGATGCTGGTGATGGATGTGAGCGGCAGCATTAAAAATGAGCTGGAGGATGCGAAGCTGGCCGTTCTCGCTTTTCTCCGGCAGCTTCGGCCCATCGATCGCGTCGGTCTCATTAAGTTTTGCGGCGTCGTCAGCGAATTGCATCCCTTCACCAATGACAAAGCCCCGCTCATCACGAGCGTGGCGGCAGCCGACACATGTCCCGCCACTGCCATCTACGCGTCGCTGCTGGCGGCAATTCAAGAGGCCAAACGGGAAAACAATCGGCGCGCGATCATTCTTTACACCGACGGCATGAACAACCGCGGCGGGGCAACGCCGGAAGCGGTGATCGACAGCGCGCGCGCTTACAACATTCCGATCCACACCATCGCCTTGGGTACTGAAGCGAGCGTTGATACCCTCAGCCAAATTGCTGCGGCAACCGGCGGCTTGTTTTTCCAAGCCAGCCGCGCCGCCGAGTTCAACGACATTTATCAACTGCTGCTGGGATGGATTCAAAACTTTTACGTGATGGCGCACACTTCGCCGGATCCGAATTACAACGGCACCTGGCGCGTCGTCGATGTCACCGTGGAGCGCAGCGGCGACCGAGGACGCGGCGAGGGCCAATATTTCGTTCCCGGTACGCCCCGGCTGCGCGCCACCGATGTCGAGGTGACGATGGCTTCTGCCACTGAACTTGAAACGTTCGCCAATAACAAAATTTTTAATGCCGTGACTCTGGGCGCGCCATTTAGTTATAGTATTAATGTAAAGAATCTAGGACATGAGCGCGCGGAGAACGTGCGCTTGACGCAAGTGTTGCCGGATTCCGTGCGCTTCGTGAATGCGACACGCCCGACAGCGAGCGCAAGCGAGAGTTCACTGGTTTGGGAAATCGGCCGTCTCGAAGCGGGCGGTGTTGCTTCGATTTCAGTTACCGTTGGTTTTGCCCAACAAGTGCCGCGTACTTTAGACCGGCTCATCAGCCGCGTCGATCTTCTCGCCTCCAATGACACCTTGCGCGCCAACAATGCCGCGACGGACACGGTTCTCGTGCTCTTCCCGCCGCTGCCGCCGATAGATGGCGCCGTGGCGCAAACGCCGCAAACCGATTCATCTGCAACTGTAGGCAATCAAACGTTTCCGGTCGTCCGGCGCAACCGCGTTTACTCCTACACGATCACGGTTAAAAATGAGAGTGCGATCACCGCGCGCAACGTAAAGGTGCGGGATTTTCTTCCCGCTGACGTGGCGCAGGCGCACGACTTTGAAATCGCGCCGGAGAACGGCAATGCCCGGCCGCTGCAATGGACTTTTGCCAGCTTGGCGCCGAGGCAAAGCCTGAGTTTCAAATTCAAAGCAACGGTTGTGTTTAATCTGCCGACCGGCATCCATCCGCTGGTCAACAAAGTCGAAGTGGAAGCCGAAAATGAAGACCAAACGCAGCTCGGCAATAATTCCGCGACGACGACGGTCTATTACATTACCCGGCCCACAGGCATCCCAACGCCGTTGATAGAAGCGACGCCGCTGGTGGTGGATATCGGCGTGCCGGCAAGTGTGCAAGTGCAATTTCCGGTGCAGGTCCGCTCCTGGGATTTGTGGGTTTACTTTGCCGACGGCCAGGTCGACCAGGCATTTGCCGACGCTTACATCAGCACGACATTGACGAGCGATTATGCCCGGCCTTTGACGTTGCAGACCGAAGCTTGGCATGACGTGCCGACACCATTTACCAACACGCGCTTGTTCACCGCGGCCAAGCGGGAGAAAATCATTTTTGAAATTCGTACCGTGGATGTCTTCGGCAACGCGGCCAGCGACACCGCCTCGATCACGGTGCAGAGCGGCAACGACATGTATCTCGACCGCAATGTTTATGAGCCGGAGGTGACGCTGGACAGGCTGCGCATTAATTTCAAGCTCAGTTCCAACCGCGTCGCGCGCCTCGAGGTTTTCGATGTCAATGGCAAGCGCGTGAGCAATATTACCGAGGCGCTCTTCAATGCCGGCTGGAATTATTACGATTGGAACGGCGTGGCGGAGAACGGCCAAAAAGTCGGAAGCGGCGTCTATCTCGTGACGTTGCGCTCCGGTGAATACAACTCTTGGAAAAAATTTATCATTGCCCGATGAATACGAAAAACAAACTCTCGCCTCGGAAAAGCCGGGCCAAGCTCGCCCCGGCATTTCTGCTCTCTTTGCTGGTGGCGCTGCTCATTTGGCCGGCGTTGGTCGAAGGGCAGATCCGTTCGGGTGCCGCGTTTTTGCAAGTCATACCCGGCGCGCGGCAACAGGGGCTCGCCGGCAGTCTCACCGGCGCCATCGATGATCTTTATGCCGTTTACGCCAATCCTGGCGCCGCCGGATTTTTGCGCGAATGGCAATGGTCGGCAACGTATACGAAATGGTTTGCCGACATCTACAGCGCCTCGCTCTTTTATGGCCATCGCGTGCGCATGCCGTGGAGCAGCCAAACGCGCTTCGGTTTGGGCGTGGCTTATCAGGGCATGCCCGAGTTCGACAGCACGCGTCGCGACAAGGCAGCAGCTTCGGCGAGCGACTTGCTCGTCGCTGCGAGCATCGGCCAGCCGTTTAAACTGTGGGGGAAAAATTTGGCGCTGGGTGCGAATGTCAAATATTTTAGAAGCGAGTTGGCGCAATACGACGCCACGGCATGGGTTTTCGACACCGGCTTATTGTATCGCTCATCGCGTTTCCGTTTTTTCAACACCGGTAATGGCCTGTTTGATTATGGCATTATTTCCGCCGGCGTGGCGATGACGCAGCTCGGCCAATCGTAGACGTTCATCTCGCAAGGCACGCCGTTGCCGCGCACGTTTCGCGCCGGCGTTGCATTCAACACCGGCACGCACACCGGCCTCCAGTTGCAGCTTTCCACCGACTACAAAAAAGTTCGCGCTGAGAAAGGCGCATTCAGCCTCGGCACCGAGCTGATGTGGAACCAACTGCTGGCGCTGCGCGGCGGCTATGATTTCAGCGACCGGCTGTTGTCGCATTTGGCGTTCGGCCTCAGCCTGCGCTTGGACGATGTGCGCTCGCCGATCACGAGCGTGATTCCCGGACGGAACAACGCCCTGCGCCTCGATCTCGCCGCGATGGAAGACTCGCAGCTTTTCGCGCGCACCTATCGCGGCAGCGTGACGCATCACCCGATCGGCCCGGAGGGTTTTCAATTCATGGATCCGCCGTTCGACGCGGTACTGCAATCCGACAGCGTGCGCGTAGCATGGGAAGCGACGAAGGATCCGGATTTGTACGACGACGTGACGTATTGGCTGGTGATGGATCAGGACAGCGCGAAGATCGCGAATATGATAAACAGCGCCAAGCAAAGCACGAGTGCGCTTTTCCAAACTTTGGATAGCACGCCGTTTTTCATTAGCCAGCGGCTCACCAACACCGATTTTCCGTTGCGCGATCTGCAAGGCGGAGAATATTTTGCGGCGGTGCTGGCGTATGATCAAGACCGGCACCTGCGCTTTGCCAAAAGCGACCAGCACAACATGCAGCGTTTTCGCGTCGCGTTCCCGGATCTCGAAATCACCAACATCACGTTCGAATTCAGCCCGTGGATCACCGAGGATGATTATCAAGGCCGTTTGCAGATCGCGGTCAAAAACAGCGGCCAACGTCTCGCGCGCAATATTGCAGTGGCGCTTTATGACTCGGCAGCGGTCGCGTTGACGAGCACGAGCAATGGCGCGGCGAAATCCCTCCTCGTGCAAACTGTCGTTCCGCAACTGGCAGCGGGCGCGGTGGACACGGTAAAATTGGAATGGCGCACCGCGCAGCCCGGCTTGCACCATCTTATCGCCCGCGTCGATCTGGAAAACCGCGTGCGCGAGATGAATGAGAAAAACAACCGGCGCAGCGCGGCGTTTTACACCATTCCGAAAGGCCGCTTTGCCACCGACGACACCGTGGCGATATTCACGCTGTCGCGCCTCGCTTACGAAGTGCCGTTCATCGCCGAAGTTTATTTCGACCGCAACAGCACCGTGGTGCAGCCGGAGTATTTTCATCAGAGAATACCGGGGCCGCAGTTGAAAATTTTGGCGCAACGGTTGAAAGCGCATCGCGATCTCAAAGTTTCTCTACAAGGTTTTGTTGATCCAAACTCCGGTGAGCGCGAGGTGACATTGGCGAATGCGCGCGCTGAAGCCGTGCGCGATTCTCTTCTCAGCTTGGGAGTAAATATCAAGCAAATCTCACTCGTTCCTGGTGAAGTATTGCCGCTGCGTCGGACGCCGGCGAATGCGGATGATGCGCGCTGGGTGAGCGAGGAACGTCGGTACGTCAAAATCACCACGGACCGCGGCGGCGAAGACAAGCTGTTCGAGCTGATCGCTTTCGATGCGACCGACTCGTTGCCTTCGCCGGTGGTGTTCGGCTCGACCATCAAAGGCGCAGTGCCGCTCAAAGCCGGCGTGGTAAACGTGGAAGCCGGAAAAGCTCAAGAAAAAATCAATCTGCTCACCGCGCTGCACGGAGCGAATTTGCAGCCGAGCATCGACTGGCAGCCCAATTTGGCGAACGGCGCAATGTGGGCGGAAAAAGATATGGCCTATACGCTGGCGTTGACCGATTCTCTCAACCGGCAATTCCGCACACAGCCGCGGCAGGCTTATCTCATCGCGCCGTCAGTTTTGCGCGAGCAGCGCGTGGCGTGGCCGATGCAATTTGCCCGCACCGATCCGCTGTATGATTTTTATTGGGACAAGCTGCTCGTTCACCTCAATCGCCTGCTCGCCGACCCGGACATGCGCATGCGCTTCTCCGGTCACGCCTGCGCCATCGGCCCGGACGCGGTCAACCAGCGCCTCTCCGAGCAGCGCGCCAAGGCTTTCCGCGAAAAATTTTTGCTGAATCTCAAAACGAAATATCCGCAGATGCACGACAAAATCCTGCTGCGGCTGGATCAAGCTGTCGGCTACGGCGAAACGCGCCCGCTGCGCCTCGAGCGCCTCAACGGCGCCCTGCTGATGATGGGCGACAACCAAGAACCGCTCGGCAGAAAACTCAACCGCCGGCTGGAGATTGAGTTCTATTATCCACAGCAGCGGATGACGAGCCTCAAGTGAGACCAAAAAGCAAAAAACTTTCACGCAAAGACGCTGAGACTACGCCATCAGGATTTTCCTTTGCTCAATCTCTGCGTCTTTGCGTGCGCTTTTCCTTTTTTGGGGTTTCAACTCTGCAGTTACCTTTTTGGAGCGAGTTGGCAATGTCAGAACAGAATAGACCTCAACATGAATGGGTTTTTGTTTATTATATGTCATACGATAATAATCTTGCATATTGCGGTCCCGTCATCCTGGAAGAATTGGAACACGGTGTTAAGGCGAGCGAATTGGTAGTAACTGTGCTGTACGATGATGAAAGCAAAGAAGGATTAAAAAGATACACGATTACCTCAGAAGGCCGAAAATATGAATTGCTTGACACTGACAATAGTGCATCGGAAGAAGTTTTATACAATTACCTCACTTGGGTAGCTGAACATTATCCTTCAAAGCACCACGCAGTGATTTTCCTGGATCACGGAGGCCGGCTTGATGAAATGTGCTTCGACGAATGGCCTGGAGAGAATGAAAACAAACATTGGCTTAGTGCCCGGCTTGCAAGTTCTGTAATCCGAAAATTCCGAAAAGAAATAGCTGGTGAAGTAGACCTTCTATTTTTACAACAATGCGGCCGTGGATCTTTGGAGAACCTTTATAATTTTCGCGATGCGGCAGCAACGGTGATGGCATCTCAAATGAATGTTGGAGCTCCTAATACTTATTATGAACCAACTCTTAAATGGCTTGCGAGGCATAAGAACGCAAGTGGAGTTGAAATAGCCAAGCAAATCATGTCCAACGACGAGCACTTCAGCAACTATGTATGTTTAGATGGCAAGGCTATCGAGCAAATTCCTGCTCAAATAAATCCACTTATTGACGCTTTGCTGGGCAATGAAGGTCAGGAGTTGATATCGATTACCCGCGGAAAGCCTTGCTTTCAATACAAAACCGAGAAGAACTATGATTTAATGAATTGGTTTCAGAATATGTTCAAGGAGAATAATATTCCGAAAGAACAATTAGATAAATTTGAGAAGTGGCTTCATGAACATTTGATTTATGCAGTTGTGTCCCATCCTGATCGGTCAGAATCCTTGAAGCATTTATGTGGAATCTCATTGTTTGTTCCGGAATCAAAGGAAGCATATGAGGAGTACTCTGATTATCCTATCTATATGGATAGCAACTTGGGTGCACTTTGGAAAATAATCTACCAAATTGACACCAAAAGCAGAGAAGATTGAAGTTGTGCTGATGCCGGGAAATAACAGCACCTACTCGAAACCCAACGCAAGGTGGAAGGCCCCGACCAGGTTATTGAGGCATGGCGAGGGTGGGCTACGGCCTTGCCAGACTCTAATGCGACCTTCGAGAATGCCTTCGCCGGCGGCGGCAAGGTCGTACTGGAAATAACCTGGCGCGGAAAACATACCGGGCCGATGCAGTCGCCCAAGGGGGAGATACCGGCAACCGGCAAGAGCATCGAGATTCGCGCGTGCCAGATCGTCGAAGTCGAAGGCGGCAAGGCCAAACCGATGGGGCACTACTTCGACATGATGACCATGATGCAGCAGTTGGGCTTGGCGGGGTGAGGTCTCGACAAAGGAAGAGCAGTCCTCATGATAGGAGCGAGCTGAAAAAAATAGAAAGGCGGCACGATCCGAATCAACGACAGTGCCGCCTTTTGTTTTGAGACAGTGTTGATTCCTATTCAATAAGCCATTCGCTCCGTCTCCGCAACCAGTGTCTTGCCTTTGCGCTTTTTCACCGTTGTCGCAGCGTCAGCTTCAACGGCCAAATCCTTGAGCGCATAACCCATCGCACCCAATATTTTTTGAAGTGTTTTAAAAACTACGTCGTGTTTTCCATTTTCAATGCGGGAAAGGCTTTGCGGCGTGATACCGGCGCGTTCGGCAAGCTCTTTGCTTTTCATGCCACGCCTTGTCCTCAGCTCCTTGAGGCGCTGGCCTATTTTTCTGGCTTGCTCTTCGGCTAACTTCACCATATAGGCGCTGTATTCGGCATCGGAAAGCACACGTATTGTCGACCAAGAGATTTCAAAATTTCCATTTTCAGTTGGCAAAACCAGCTCGTAGGAATTAAAACTCATTCGCTCCCATTGCGGGTGACGTACATCAGGCGGCAGGATTTTGCCGGATTCGATCTTGGCGACGGTGCCATCCTCAAAGTGAACCAAAATATTGGGGTGATCGACATTGACCATGGAAATGCGTTGAAATCGTGGATTATCCCATCTTTTCAATCCATTTTTTTTGCTCATCGAAGATGCCTTTAAAATTTGATCACTAATTCAGTTGATTCCAAGCTTCCCATATTTCTTCCAAATGATCCGCTACTAATTCTCCGGCTTCACGCGGCAATTGGCCGCCCGTTATCACATCCAGGCTTGGCAGAGCCACGACAACGGAACCATCAGGCCATCTCACATGACAATGCGGAAGGTGATGAGCGCCGCCAATTTCCTGATAAACATAGATCGCATATTTTCCCACTTGCAGCACTTTCATGAAATAAGATATGACCGCGCATATTCAAAGTCAAGAAAAATTAACGTAAACGTTAATAAAAAAGCATAGCGGCAATGCCTCGCGAGTTGGTAGCGCAAGCATCTTGCTTGCAGTCAGGATGACTGGGCTACGTTTTTCAACCTATGAGGATTACTCTTGCATTTTGCCAAATATTTTGCTATACTGTCATAATGATTGCAGAGCCACAATCATCAGCGCAGGCAATCACGGGGTTTTGAACAAGCGGTGCAAATGGGACTTTCCCTCTCCCTCTTTTATTTACTCATTTCAAACCCCCATACTTTAGGCGAGCATTCTTTGCGCAAGACCCGACATCGCGAAGCTTTTACCTCGCGCACTTGCTGCCATGATAAAAATTTAAACGAGGAAAATAATGACAACATTTATTGAGACAATTTCGGCGGTTGAATCGAACGGAGAAACTCAAAACAGCCAAACAGGCAAGGTGAGTTTGGATTTATATCGCCGCACGGATGGCCGGTTGGTGCTGCGGCGGGAAAATGGCGAGAACGAAACGCCCGTGCAAGTGGCGTGTTGCTTTCCGTGGACGCATCCGCACCAATTTATCAGCCTGCGCGATGACAAAGGCAAGGAGCAACTGCTCATCGATGATTTGCAACAGGTCGAGGCGCCGGCGCGCGAGTTGATCGAAGACGAGCTGGCCGAGCGCAATTTTTTGCCGCGCCTCACCGGCATCGAGGCGATCACGGACGAGATCGAGCTGTTCCATTGGAAGGTTACGACCGCTGCCGGGCCGCGCAGCTTTTTAACGCGCCGCAGCGACCATCCCCGCAAGCTCGCCAACGGTGACGTGCTCATCAAAGACGTGAGCAACGATCTCTATTTGATTCCCAATCCGAAAGGGTTGGATCCAAAAAGCTTGAAGTTGTTGTGGGCGTATTTGGATTAAACAAAAAGGCTCCGGCAAATGCGCGGAGCCTTTTTTATCCTCTAACACCAAACTCTTCATTCCATCAAATTCAGAATCGCGGCTTGCACGTGGGGAAAATGATCGTCGTGGCGGGCGGTGGTAGCGACTTCGATGCCGACCCCGTCGTACGCAACTTGCAGGTTTTGCCCGACGCGTTTGACCTGCCGCCGCGCGCCGTCGACGCCGTTCAAATAGCGGAAGGTATCCACCCATTCGCATTCTGCCAGCCGGGTTTTGAATTTCTCAAAATTGTGGCTGCGGTTGGGAACTTTTTCCCAGTTGCGGGTTTGGTCTTTTTCCTTCACCGGCCGCGGGGAAGGTTCGAGCGCCGGCGGCGACTTGAAGCGTTCGTACACCGCCAATCCCAGCGCCGACAAGGTGAATTTGCCGTTGTGCATTTCCAACAAGGGCACCAGCACGTCGCGATCCGGCCCGTTCAAACCGCTCAACACTTCTTGTTGCGGCAATTCGGTTTCAGCGTCCAATTTAGCCAGCAGCGGCTCGATGCGGCCGAGCCGCTCGCGATCGCAAGTGAGAGGAACAGGCGGCACAGTGAGGACGGTGTCGGAAGCTTCGAAAGTATATTGCACCGGCACGCTGAAAATCAGGCCGAGCAGCGTGGTGTAAGGAACCATACTTTTGTAGCCGGCGGAGGCGTTCAGAATCACGTCGTGGGTGTGGCCAATGCCGGGACGAGAGAGCCAGCGAATCACCGATTGCACGTAGCGCGGCACGCCGACACTGCGGAAAAGTTTGGCATCTTGAGTCTGCAAGCCGGTAATCACCTCCAGTTCCGCACTGGCATGCCAGACTTGCTTGATGAATTGGGCGACGACGCGGGCGGTGAAGATGCCGGCGGCGGATTCGCTGGCAAAGAGCGCCACTTCATCGCCGGAGCCGACGCCAATGGCAGATAGACTCGTGAGTTCCGGAGCGGTGTTGTGCAGGCCGGAAGGCTTGCTGAAATCCAGTTCGCACAACCGCGCGAGGAGGCGTTTTTCCAGCTCACGTTGTTTTCGCGCATTGCCTTCCCGAAGCGTCAGCAAATCGGTGCCTTTCATTCCCTCCCATAGCTGCTTTTCACTCTCTGCCAGCTTGTGAACAATGAGTATCCCTACCGAGGTTAAAACGATTTTAGGTTTTGCCATCGCTCAATCTTTCGGATTGGTTAGATATGTCGTCCTTAACGTCGCGCCAATAACCGTGCGCTATTCGCTCCGATGGAGGCAGCTTTATCGGCATAGGCCTTGAACAGGCCACGCCTGAGGTGCTTCATCATTGTTGTTACATACCACCTAATCCCAGATTTTGCGTAAGTCCCAATCGCTGCTCGAGGGGTGAGGGAAGGAGAGTTTTCTAATTCGGCTTTTGTGCCAAATTGTTGGGGGGAGGTGCAATTGGGGTGCAAAACTACAGTATCGCACTCCATTCTGTAAAATCACTCAACACATCTAATTTTGAGCGGGACAAACGTCTTCGACTTTTACTTCAAAGCCGGGCAATGCTTCCGAGCGCACGGTTTCGCCAACGGCGTACTTGCCAATCAACTCGTAACGTCCTTCGCGCAAGACAAAGAGTTCGACTGTACGCACCATGGGATTGACGATCCAATACTCACGCACGCCGGCTTTGGCATAAATATCAAACTTCTCGCGCCGATCGATTATCCAATTGCCCGGCGACAAAATCTCAACAATGATATCCGGCGCGCCTTCGATACGGCCCTTTTTGACGATGTGCAAGCGGTTTTTAGCGATGAACAACACATCGGGTTGAACCGGCGAAGCGAAGCCGGGAAGGATGACATCGATGGGTGCAGTATAAACTTTTCCCGCATCATGCTTCTTGCCGAAATTCCGGAAGGCGACGGCTATTTCGAAGCCGTATTCTTGATGAATTGGTTCAGGTGCTGGGCTCATATATAATTCTCCCGCAATAACTTCATACCGCCAGCCATCATCCGGCAAGCGGCGGTAATCTTCATACGTCCACTGGCCCGGCGGCGGCCAATTGTTCTGGCGCGGCCACTCGTGCCCGGTTGGGATCGACAACTCCTCGGTTGGGTGTGGTGAAACGGTTAATGTGCTCATGACAAAAGCTCCGAACAAAATGACGCGGCAAAAATTACAACTGAAGATAACCCTTTTTCTTCAAAAAATCAAGATGGAAAAACGAGTCGCCGGCAATTGCAAAAATAAACAAGGTGAGAAACAACAAAATAAATTGCTTGATTCTCAACGTTGGCGCCTGAAGGCGCGACTACGAAACTACCACCGCAACGCCGCGCTGGCCCAGGTGAAGCCGCTGCCAAATGAGGCGAAGACGACGAGATCGCCTTCCTGGATTTTTCCCATTTCCAGCGCCTCATCGAGCGCGATGGGAATCGAAGCCGCGGTGGTGTTGCCGTAGCGCTGGATATTGTTGAACACCTTCTCCGGCGGCAAACCGAGGCGCTGCGTCACCGCCTCGCTAATCCGCAAATTCGCTTGATGTGGAATAACGAGCTTGACGTCATCAAGTGAAAGATCGTTCGCCTGGAGCGCTTCCATGATGACTTCGGGGAATTTGGTGACGGCGTGCTTGAACACTTCGCGGCCGTTCATTTGCGGATAACAAGAGCCGTCTTCAAGAATGCCGGGATACATTCGCGGGATGCGCCGGCTGCCGGGATTTTCCGCCCATAGGTCTTTCACATGGCGGCCATCGGCGTGCAAGTGGGTCGATAGAACGCCGCGGCCATTTTCATTCGCTTCGAGAATAACCGCACCGGCGCCGGCGCCGAACAACACTGCAATGTGCCGGCCGCGCTCGGTGAACTCCAAGCCGGTGGAGTGCACTTCGGCGCCGACGAGAAGAATGCGCTTGTATTGGCCGGCGGCAATAAAAGCATTCGCCACTGCCAGGCCGTAAACGAAGCCGGTGCATTGGTTGCGCACGTCCAAAGCGCCGATGCCGGGGATGCCGAGCAACGCTTGCAAAGGACAGCCGGAGCCGGGAAACATGTAATCCGGGCTGAGCGTGGCGAAAATGATAAAATCAATATCGGCCGGCTTGAGATCGGCTCGCTGCAAAGCGATTTTGGCAGCTTCGTAACCGAGATCCGAAGCGCCGATCTCACGATCGACGAAGTGCCGCTGCAAGATGCCGGTGCGCTCGCGAATCCAGTCGTCGCTGGTGGGTACGAGTTTCGTCATCTCATCATTCGTCACAATTTTTTCGGGAACATAACGTCCGGTGCTGATAATACGGCCGCGTTTCATATTGCACCCTCCTCTCCATTGGTCTTTTGTAGATTAGTCTCTTGAATAAGACAATTCCGATTTCTCACTGATCACCTTCGCGGGTGACGAGGCAACCTTTGCGGGCATTTCCGGCGCTTCGATAAAGCGGGCAAAAAATGCCGGATAAACCAGCTTGGTTGCAATGAAATAAGCGGCGATCACATAAAAACCGCCGATGATCAAGTCGATCACATAATGATGGTTCAAATAAACCGCGGAGAAACACACCGCCGCCGGATATAAGCTCAATAGCCACGGGTTCCAACGAAGTTTTTTGAAAGCAAAAAATG
>Ga0247727_10003768_pt1 | contig 33112 bp, 34 predicted proteins | sample WisWelCaveWW1625_FD_202498 | JGI IMG/M metagenome (GOLD analysis project Ga0247727, IMG submission 202498) | Biofilm microbial communities from Wishing Well Cave, Virginia, United States - WW16-25 | ecosystem: Environmental > Aquatic > Deep subsurface > Groundwater > Cave microbial mat | place...
GCCTCACCGGCCGCCTGCTCGCCCTCGCCGCCTGCCTGTGGCACAACTGGAACATCGGCGACCCCGGCCGCCACCTCACCGCCTACGACCACTGAACACCCCAACCCACACGGAATCAGTCATCTAGTGGAACGGCCGCCGTCGCGATTGACGAAGAGGACGCGACCATGCGGCGGCGGGACCGCGCGCGACCCGAGCAGGCGACCCCGGGCCGGCCATGGTCTACGCGCGCGCTGCGGTATGCAGGCCCTGCGCCGCGCTGAGCACTGCGGCGCGGACATCCGCCGGCTCGAGCACGGCCGCGTCGCCGGCCTCCTGGAGCACACGGCGGACCAGCCACGACTCGCCCTTGTAGGCGAGCTCGACGATCACCGAGCCGTCGGCGAGCTCGTCGCTGACGCGCAGCTCCTCCCGCGCCCAGCGTGCGCGCTCGGGCGACATCCATACACGCGCGGTCCGCGAAGCCTCGACCTCGCCGGTGCGCGGCCAGCCGTCGACGTCGGCCGCCGGGTTCACCTCCGGGCGGGGCTTGAAGCCCTTGCGCTCGACCGCGGCGGTGCGCACGCGATCGAGGCGGAAGTGACGCACGTCGTCCTTCTCCGGATCGAAGGCCGCGACGTACCAGCCCTCGAGCCCGTTCACCAGCGCGTACGGCTCGACGACGCGCTCCGTGTACTCGTCCTCGTTGGGCTTGTAGTAGTTCAGGCGAAGCAGCTTGCTGCCGGAGATCGCGCGTGAGACGACGCGCGCGACCTGCGAGTCGTCGCCGCCGCTGCTGGCGACCTGAAGGCCCTGCTCGAGCGGGTCGGTGCCGAGGGCGGCGACGATCTTCTTGCGGGCACTCTCGAGCGCGCCCTCGGGTAGATGGTCGCCGATCAGGTCGATCGCGGCGATCAGGGCCTTGGCTTCGACGGGGAGCAGTCGCGCCGGGCGGTCGAAGTTGTCCGAGTAGGGCTCGGGGTCGACTTCGATCTCGCCGTTCGCGTCGATCTCCGCGTACAGCACGTACGAACCGCCGCCGAAGTTGACGACGTTGAGGACGTTGACGTCCTCGCGCAGCTCGGCATCCGAGACCTGGACGAGCTCACAGACGTCCTCGATGCGCAGCCGCTTGCCCTGGCGCCCGGCGTCGATGAGGATCGATGCGAGCGTCACGAGCCGCGCGAAGCGCTCGGGACGGATCGCCGTCTCCTTGCCCGCACGAGCGCTCGTGTCCTCATCGGGCCCGCCGCGCGCCACGCCCTCCGCGGGGGTGGTTACAGCAGCGAGTTCGAGCTCGCCCTCGTGCCTGGTCGTCAGAAGCGCGATGCGCCCCTCGGCCTCGGCGACGAGCGCCGGCGGGTTGGCGACGCGCGCGTGCTCGCCGAGTCCCAGCACCCACGACACGACCTGCCGCGCGTTCGCGTACGGCGTAGAGAAGACAACCGATCCGTCGTCGCCATGGCTGATCTCGCCGAAGCGCCCGAAGTGGCGTTCGACCTGCCAGGCGATGCGCTCTGAGATCCAGACCTCGGCGATGTCCAGCTCGTCGCCGAACTGCCAGCTCGCGCGGGAGCCGTAGACGCGCGGGTCGAAGTCGGTGGGGCGCCGGAAGTCGCGCTCGGCCTTCGTCGCATAGGCGACCTTGCCCTTGATACGTGAGAGCCGGAAGACGCGGATCGCGTCACGCTCGTGGCTGTGGCCGAGCAGGTAGAACTGGCCGTCGCGGAAGAGCAGGTGGTACGGGTCGACCTTGCGCGCGCCGGTCTCGTCGCGCTCGATCGTGAAGTAGTCGAACGTGATCGTCTTCTGGCGGAAGATCGCCGTCTCGATCTTCGCCAGGCGTTGCGAGAGGTCGTGCCCGCCCGCCGACGCCGTGACGCCGAGCGCGACGGAGCGCTTGTCGGGCGCCTGGAGCGGGCTCGGGCGCCCCCATGTGATCTGCTGCAGCGCGAGCCGCAGTGGCTCGGCGTAGGCGAACTCACCGTCCAGCAGCGCCAGCGCGAACTGCAGCGAGGCGAGCTCCTCGTCGCTGAACGCGATCGACGGCAGATGGAAATGCTCGGAGCGCAGCGAGTAGTTCTCCTGCTCGGCGGCGCCGTCGGCGGGGCGGTCGACGGTCAGGCGGATGCCGAGCGACTCGAGCTCCGAGCGGTCGGCGTAGAAGCGCCGCGCGAAGGCGTCCTCGTTCATCCCGCTGTAGCCCTCGACGTCGCGCCGGATCTCAAGCGCCGTGACGGGCCGCCGTTCCGCCATCAGGTACGAGATCAGCGACAGCTGACGGATGAGCTTCTCGGTGTCCTTCGCCATCGGTCGCCCACGATAGGGCCGCAAACGCCCCAGGGTCGCGCGGATCGCCGATCGCGCCGGTGTTTGCGGGGTTTTGGGTCCCTTGTGGAGCCGTCCACCTCGGCGCGGCCGGCCGGCCGATGCGAGTTCCGGTCGGTATGCGCACGTTTCTCGCAGCGCCGGGCGCGGCGGGCCGGCCGATGCGAGTTCCGGTCGGTATGCGCACGTTTCTCGCAGCGGCCAGTTTTGGCGGCGCGGCGGCAGTCCTACCGCACTCGCCCGTGGCTCGCCCTCAACGCGCGCGAAGCGTCCACTCGAGCCGCGTCCACGGCGCAGCGTCGAGCGCGGCGTGCAGCGCCGCCTCGTCGTCAAAGCGCTGGTCCAGGTGCTTGCAGTCGACGTGCAGCGCAAGCGCATCGACGGCGAGCGGCCAGGGATCGAGCGTGGCAGTGCCGTCGCCGAGCGGCTCGTAGCGGATCGCTACGTCGTAGACGTCGGGCAGTTCGCGGGCGGGCCAGTCGTGGCAGATGCTCAGCGAGATCGCGTCGAGGCAGAACAGCAGGTCGCCGAGGCGATCGGCGTGACCGCGGTCGATCCCCGCCGCCGCGCACAGCTCGTCCTGCAGCTCGCGCTGCTCCGAGAGGTACGCGCGCACGAACGCCGCGTCGTCCGGCACGAGCACGCTCGCATCGACGTAGCGCGAGTGGATGTTGCTCCCGTGGATCGAGACCAGCAGCGCGGCGACGGGGCTCTGCGCGAGCACCCGCCGCGGCGCGTCCACCCAGAGCTCCATTCTCGGGCGCAGTGGAGCCTCGTAGAAGCTCGCTGCGCGGCGCGCCGGCGCATGGAGCGGCGGGCGCAGATCCCACGCCGCCCAGCCGACGTCGTGCTGCTCGACGCCGAGGCAGAAGTCCTCGTGCGGCTCGGGGCGCGCGAAGCGCTCATTGCCCCAAACGCGGGCGATCTGCGCCGCGAGCCACGCATGAGCCGGCTGGCCGATGGCGGTCCAGGAGTCGCCGTCGTCGCGGATGAGCACGGCCGGCGAGTCTATTACGGCACGGGCAACCAGATGCGGGGCTTCACGGCCGCTCCCGGTCTGCGACCGTGGGCGACCTCATATGAGCCCAGAGTCCGACAGCCAGTCCGGTTGGACCGTGGTCAACTTCGCTGTTGCGAGCGCCCAGCGGCTGTGCGCGGACCGCTTCGAGTCGGCGTACGCGATCGGCAGCCTGGCGCACGGCGGGTTCACGGCGGTGGCGAGCGACGTCGACGTCGCGATTCTCGTCAACGGCGAGACGAGCGTGGAGGCGACGATGCGGGCCGTATCGGCGGCCGTCCACCAGGAGCTTCAGACAGAGCTCGCGGAGAGACTGTCGATCTTCCATAGCCCGTGGACTTGCTTCTCCGCGCCAACCGCAGGTTCAAGGTTCCCGGCTATCGATCGCCTGGATCTGATGCGCCACGGCGTCCTTGTCGCCGGCAACGACCGACGCAGCGAGTCAGCGGCAGCGCCGGCACGCGCGGAGGTCGTGCGCGAGGCGGTCGAGTTCGCAGCGAGCAGGTGGAGCGCTGACGGTCTGCGGGCGGCGCTTCGTCCGGAGAACCTGGCCGACACGGGCCTCCGAGACATAACCAAGCTCATCCTGTCTCCGGTACGGCTGTTGTTCGTCGTTCATACGGGGAACGTCGGGAGCAACGATGACGCTGCCGACCACTATGCCGCGGTTCCGGGCGTGACCACCGCGAAGCTCGTGCGCTCGGCGATCATGTGGAGGCGCCGAGGACGCCTCGATGAGGTGGGCGGATGGCCCATGCTCGAGATCGAGCTGCTTCGTCTGTATCACGAGGTTCTGGCGATCCTCAGCCAGATCGACGGCCTGCCAAGTGCGGATGCGATCGCCACACTCGAGACGGACTTCGCGCGGCAGCTGGCGTCGCGCGTCGGTGGGTAGACGCTGCGCCGGGCAGTCCCGCGACCCTCAGGCTGCGGCGCGCTCGTCGGTCTCGTGTACTCCGCCGAAGTAGGCGCCGCCGCCGATCGCGCGGTCGAAGCCGGACCAGACCGCGCCGGGGGAGAGCTCCTTTTCGAGCCGGTCGAAGCTGCCCAGGCGGCCGCCGAGGTTGTCGATCATGTGGACGAGAGTCGCCTCGCGCGTGGCGGGTACGACCGGGCTGCCGTGCTCGAGCGTGCCGTGGTGGCTGAGGATGATGTGCGTCACAGCCAGCGCCAGCGCCGGTGGGAAGCCGGGCAGCTGTTCGATCGCGCGGCGCACGCGGTAGTAGCCGAGCGGGATCTCGCCCTGCAGGCGACCGTCGTCGGTGAGGTCGATCGCGGCCGGGTCGGCGGTGTACGCCTCCAGCTTGCCGATGTCGTGCAGCAGCGCGCCGGTCACCGCTACGTCGCGATCGATCCCCGAAAAGGTCGCGCTGATCGCGCTGACCGACTGGGCCACCGACAGGCAGTGCTCGAGCAGCCCGTGCTCGTATGCCTGGTGGTAGTGCTTGGCGGCGGGGGCCGCGCGGTACAGGCGCCACGTCTCGGTGCCCTCGCCGAGCAAGCTGTCGAGCAGCGCGCGCAGGTGCGGGTTCTGGACCGTTGCGACGAGGTCGCGCAGGTCCTGTTCCATCGCCTCCGCCCCGCGCGGCGGCCCGTCGAGCAGGTCGGCCAGGTCGTAGCTGCCGGCCTCGGCCGCGGCGACCGCGCGCAGCTTGAGCTGGGCGCCCCAGCGCGCGTGGACTTCGAACAGGCCCCGCACGTGGACCGCCGCCCCGCGCGGGCATGTTTCGCGCAGCGCGGGGACGTTGTCCCAGACCATCGCCACGACGCCCCCGGTGCGGTCGCCGAGCGTCAGCCGCAGGAACGGCTCGCCGCTCCCCTTCGTGCGCTCGTCGACGGCCCGCACGAGCAGGGTCTGGTCGACCTCGAGGCCGTCTGTGAAGTCGCGGACGAGCACGTTTCGGAAGGTAGGGATCAGGGCGGACGGCTCTCACGCGCGGGTCGCCGGTCCCGCCCGCATTACGCTCGGCGTAGCGCCGGGCCGTCTTGGGTGGACGGAGGACTCATGAGTGACAGCGAGCTGACGAAGGAGTCGCGATGAGCGAGACGGATCTGACGAGGACGGCGATCGTGACCGGCGGGACGGGCGGCCTGGGCGCTGCCGTCGTCGCGCGCCTGCTGGACGATGGCTGGCGGGTGGTAGTGCCGTGGGTCAGCGAGCGCGAGCTCGCGCGGGTGCAGGGGCACGAACGGCTGGCTCTCGTTCAGGCCGACCTCTTCGACGCGGACGCAGCCGGGTCAGTCGCGCGCGAGGCAGGCGCCGGCACGCGCGCGGTCGTCAACCTCGTGGGCGGCTTCGCTGCCGGCGGGCGGCTGCACGAGACGCCGGTCGACGAGCTCGAGGCGCAGCTGCGCCTGAACCTGCGCCCAGCGTGGCTCGTGACGGCGGCCGCGCTGCCCGCGATGCTCGCGGCAGGGGAGGGCTCCGTCGTGTGCGTCTCCTCGCGCACCGCTCTGCTGCCCTTCTCCGGTGGCGCCGCGTACGCGATCTCCAAACGCGCCGTGCTCGGGCTCGTCGACGCGCTGCACGTGGAATACGCGCACGACGGGATCCGGACCAACGCGATCCTGCCCTCGGTGATCGACACGCCGGGCAATCGCGCGGCGATGCCCGAGGCTGACTCCAGCGCCTGGGTCACGCCGGCGCAGATCGCCGCGACGATCTCCTTCCTGGTCTCGCCGGCCGCGGCGGCCACCAGTGGCGCGCACGTTCCCGTGTACGGGGGGGCATGACCGAAGCGGCGCGAGCGCATCACCGCAGCGGGACCAGGCGCGGCCTGACGACGCCGAACGTCCCGCCCTGCCCCCCAGGAGGGTGACCGCGGGACGTTCGGTAAGAGCGGGCGCTCGGAGCGGACTTCCCGCCTGCGCGTCTGCTGAAATCGCGGGCAGTGAGGGAGCCGCTCTTTGAGCACCGGCTCGAGCTGGCCGGCTACGCGACGCGCGCGCTGGAGCTCGAGGGCGATGGACCGCCGATCGTCCTACTGCACGGTTACGCCGACTCTGCGGACACGTGGCGACTCGTCCTGGAACGGCTCGGGCGTGAGGGCCGCGCCGCGCTCGCCGTCGACCTGCCGGGCTTCGGACACGCTGACGCGCTCGACGCCGGGTCGATGCTGGCGCAGTACGACAAGTTCGCGGCCGCCGTGATCGAGTACGCCGCGGGAGAGCGCGGGCGCGCCGTGGTTCTGGCCGGGAACTCGCTCGGCGGTTGCATCGCGCTGCGCGCCGGCCAGCGAGCCGACCTGCCGCTCGAAGGGCTCGTACCGGTCGCGCCCGCGGGCCTCGACATGCCGCGCTGGTTCTCCGTCATCCAGCGCGACGTGCTGGTCCGGGCGGTGCTGACGGCTCGCGCGCCGTTGCCCGAGCGCGTGGTGCGGCGCAGCGTCGGCGAGGTCTACCGGAGGCTCGCGTTCGCCCGTCCCGGCGAAGCGCCCGACGAGCTGGTCTCGATGTTCACGAGCCACCACCCCTCGACTGGTGCCGTCAAGCGGCTGCGCGACCTCGGCGCCCGGCTGCTTCCCGAGCTGACGCTCGACAGCTTCGACCTGGAAGCGATCGCGGTCCCGCTGATGCTCGTGTGGGGCGACCGCGACCGCATGGTCTCCCACGAGGGCGCCCGTCATGTGCTGGCCGCAGTGCCGCACGCTCGCTACGAGCTGCTGTCCGGCTGCGGGCACTGTCCGCAGCTAGAAACGCCTGAGCGCTTCACCGAACTGCTCACCGGATTCCTCGATGAGCGCGCGCGCGGCTCCAAGGTGGCATAGGAGCCCCATGATCGCCCGCCGTGATCGGGAGCGCCCGGAGCCGTCGGCCGGCCGCGACCTACACTTGTCACGCCTCCCTCCCGTACCCCTCGCCAATGGACCTGATCCCGAGCCCTGAGCGCGTCTCCAGCGCCGCCGCCAACGCGTTCGACATGGCATTCCGCGGCGGTGTCGCAGACCTGCGCCGCACGCCCGCCCAGATCGTCAGCGAGGCGCCCAAGCGCGTCGTGTACCGCTATCTGCCCCAGCGTGACGAGCCGCAGAACGACCTGCCCGTTCTGTTGGTGCCGCCGCTCGCCGCCCCGAGCGTGTGCTTCGACCTGCGCCGTGGCTGCTCGCTCGCCGAGCACCTGATCGCGGGCGGCCATCCGACCTACCTCGTCGAGTACGGCGACATCGCGTACTCGGACAAGGACCTGGGCCTCGAGTTCTGGGTTCGCGACGTCCTGCCGAACGCGATCCGGACGGTCAGCGAGGACGCCGGCGGGCGCCCGGTGCAGCTGCTCGGCTGGTGCCTGGGCGGGATCATGTCGCTGCTCGCCCTGGCCGGCGACCCCTCGCTTCCGGTGGCATCGGCGGCGCTCGTCGCGAGCCCCTTCGACTTCCGTCAGGTCCGCCTGATGGCGCCGATCCGCCCGATCGCGAACATCACCAACGGCTTTCTCGGCACCGCGCTGTACCGCGCCCTCGGCGGTGCCCCGGCGCCGCTCGTCAAGCGCGCCTTCCAGCTGACCTCGATCGACAAGTACCTGACGAAGCCGCTGGCGGTCGTCAGCCACCTGCACGACCGCGACTGGCTCGCGCAGGTCGAGGCGGTCGATGCGTTCATGAACCAGATGCACGCCTACCCGGGTCGCACGATGGGTCAGCTGTACCACCGTTTCTTCCGCATCAACGAGCTCGCAGAGGGCTCGCTGGACCTCGGTGACGGGAGCGGCGAGATCCGCCTGTCAGACGTGCGAGTGCCGGTGCTCTCGATCGCCGGATCGGCCGACGTGCTCGCGCCGCAGCCCGCGGTTCATCACATCGCCAAGCTGCTCCCGAACGCGCCGCAGGTGCGCGTCGAGACCGCGCCCGGCGGGCATCTCGGCGTGTTGACGGGCCGCGGCGCCGCGCGCAGCACCTGGGCCTGGATCGACGACTTCTTCCACGACAGCGCCCGCCAGGCCGCTCGTCGTCACCTGCGCGTCGTCGCCTGAGACGCGGCTCGAACGCCCGCCGCCGTCGCTACCCTCGACGACTGCGATGTGCCGTTCACCGTCCATCGGGTTGCTGGTCTGTGGCTTTCTGGCGGCCACCGTGCTGCCCGCGTCGGTCGCGTTGGCTCAGGACCCGCCGGCCCCCGCGCCGCGGATCGCCGCCAACGTCCTGGCGGGAGGGGTGGATGTCTCGGGACTGACCGGCGCTGAGGCGAGCGCCAAGCTCAAGGCCGAGCTCGAGCCCAAGCTCGCGCTCGACGTCACCGTGCTCGTCGCGGGCCGGCGCTTCACGCTCGAAGGCGCGAAGGCGAAGGCCAAGCTGAACGTCGCGGGCACCGTCGCGGCGGCCCTGGCCGTCGCGGTGCAGCCCTCGGCGCCCGAGTCCGGCGGCGCTCCCGTCGGGGCCAACGTGCCGGCGGTCGTCACGCACGCACACATCCCCGTGAAGGCGTTCGCCGCCGAAGTGGCCAACGGCGTGTACCGCGCGGGCCGCGACGCCAGCGTGCGGATCGGGCTGCGCCGGATGCAGATCCGCCGAGCGCGTCCGGGCATCGCCGTCGATACGGCCGCTCTGGCGGCGAAGATCGACGGCCTGCTCGACGACCCCTCCGCCGAGCGCCTGGTGAGGCAACGTGTCGTGAAGGTCTACCCGGCGGTCAACGCTGACGACCTGCGTGCGCAATACCGGACTGTCGTCACCATCGACAAGGCCAACTTCAAGCTGCGCCTGTTCAAGAACCTGAAGCTCCGCAAGACCTACGGGGTGGCGGTCGGCCAGCCCGCGTACCCGACTCCGTCAGGCCGGTTCACGATCACCGACAAGGCCGTCAACCCGGTCTGGTCGGTTCCCAACAGCCCTTGGGCCGGCGAGCTGGCCGGGAGCACGGTCTCCGGCGGCTCTGTTGCGAACCCCCTCAAGGCGCGCTGGATGGGGATCACCAACGGCGTCGGGATCCACGGGACCGGGCAGGAGTACTCGATCGGGTCGCGCGCGTCGCATGGCTGCGTGCGCATGCGGGTGAGCGACGTCAAGGAGTTGTATCCGCGGGTCCCGGTCGGCGCGACCGTGCTGATCCGCTGAGCGGCGGAGCGACGGCTTTTCGGCCGCTGGTCGGTGTGGTATTCCCTGTACTGCTGTGAGCCTGATCGACGCCCTGAGAGACCCGCCGAGGCCAGACGCCGCGGGCATGCCCCGTCAGGAGTACCTGCGCGCCTCGCCGCCGATGTTCGGCTCTCCGCTCGTCGACCGCCTGACGCGCGTGCCTGTATGGGTCGTGCCGCTGATCTACGTCCCGGCCGTGCTCGCGGCCTTCGCGTCGGCGGTCGGCGACCTGCGCGTCTGGACCCTCGTCTGGCTCGCCGGCGGCTACGCGGTCTGGACCCTTACCGAGTACTGGCTGCACCGCATCGTCTTCCATTTCGAGGCGGAACAGGGGATCGGACAGCGCGTGCACTGGATCATCCATGGCGTGCACCACGACCATCCCAACGATCCGAAGCGACTCGTGATGCCGCCCGCTGCGTCGATCCCGCTCGCGCTGATCTTCGTGGCCGGCTTCCATCTGATGCTGCCTGGTTCGCAGGCCTGGGCGCTCGTCGCGGGCTTCCTCGGTGGCTACCTCGGCTACGACATGATGCATTACTACGTCCATCACCGCCGCCCCACGGGCCCGGTCGGGCGCAAGCTGCGCGAACTGCACATGCGCCATCACTTCCAGGACGAAACGCGCGGCTTCGGCGTGAGCGCACCGTGGTGGGACGTCGTCTTCGGCACGTCCACGCGCGCGCCCGGCGACTAGAGGTAGCTCCTGGGAGCGCGATCTCAGAGGAATGCCAGAGACCGCCTGGATAGTCGCCCCGATGACTGCTCCTCCCTCCTCACCGCGGCGGCTCGGCGACCTGGAGCGCGCCGGGCGCGAACTGCGTCGGCGCGAGGTGCTCGTCGCGGCCGGCGCCGCAGGTGCCGGCGTGCTGCTCGTCTCGGCACGCGGCTGGGCGTCGATTGCGCGCGAGGCCGTTGCCGCGCCCGCCGCGTCGTGCTCGCTGAGCAAGGAGCTGACGGAGGGGCCCTACTGGATCGACGGGACGTTGACGCGCCGCGACATCACCGAAGGGCGCCGCGGCGTTCCGCTGGCGCTGGTGCTGACGGTCCGCGACGCAGCCACTTGCAAGATGATCAACGGCGCTGACGTCGAGGTCTGGCATTCGGACGCAGCGGGCGCGTACTCAGGCTTCAGCGCGGGGCCGCCGAGTCGTGGGCCGGCGCTGTCCGCCGCCACGCCGCAGAGCTCGCAGCGCTTCCTGCGCGGTCACCAGGTGACCGATGCGCGAGGCCGTGTGCGCTTCATGACGATCTACCCGGGCTGGTACCAGGGCCGCACGCCGCACATTCACCTCAAGGTCCACGTGGGCGGCAACGAGGTCCACACCGGCCAGGTCTTCTTCCCGGACAGGACGAGCGCCGCCGTCTACCGCACGAAGCGCTACCGCTCGCACGGCAGCGCCGACACCAGCAACGCGGACGACTCGATCTACGAGCCTGGGTCGCTGCTGAAGCTGCGGCGGCTGAGCGGCGCCAAGGGCTACGTCGCAGCGATCACGCTCGGCGTCGAGCAGAGCTGAGAGGGGTCAGATGAGCGACAAGATCGATCGCCGGCAGGCGTTGGCGGCCTTTGGCGCCGTGAGCCTCGGGAGCGTGCTCGCGGCGTGCGGCGCCGACGAGGACACCGCCGCCGTGACGACGACCGGCGGCGACAGCGCCACGGTCCAGGCCCGAACTCCCACGTCGGCCGCGACGGCGAAGCTCTTCGACGCCTCCGCGGCCTGCGCCCTCACGCCGCAGATGACGGAGGGTCCCTACTACTTCGACGTCGACTCGATCCGCAGCGACATCCGCGAGGACCGCGAGGGCGCTCCGCTGCGCCTTGCGATCCGCGTGCGCGGCACGGGCTCGTGCGAGCCGCTCGAGAACGCGGTCGTCGACATCTGGCACTGCGATGCGATCGGCGAGTACTCGGGCTTCGAGGCGGCCGTGACATCGGGCGCAGGCGGTCCACCCGGTCCGCCTCCAGCGGGCGGCGGCGGCCCACCCGGTCCGCCTCCAGCAGGCGGCGGGAGTCCGAGCGGCGTTCCGCCGGCGGGCGGCGGCGGCCGTACTCCGACCGACAAGAAGACCTACCTGCGGGGAGCCCAGGTCACGAACGCCGACGGCGTTGTCGATTTCAAGACGGTCTACCCCGGCTGGTATCGCGGGCGCACGGTGCACATTCACACCAAGGTCCATCTGGACCGCGCGACGATGCTGACGACGCAGCTCTTCTTCGACGAGGACCTGAACGCCGCCGTGTTCGCGCGTGCGCCCTACTCGCGCCGCACCGGCCGGGACATGTTCAACGACCGCGACGGCATCTTCGACAAGCGGCTCGTGATGACCACCTCGAAGGACGGCGACGGCTACCTCGGCGTGATGACGTTCGACGTGCAGTCAGCGTGAGCCGCGCCATCACGCTCTGACCGGGGCCGTCCCCCGCGAGAGCGCGCTCGGTACCGTCAGAGTCGTGGCCGACAGCGCAGCTCCCAGGGCCGTGCCGCGCGCGTCGTGGAGCACGGCGATCGCGATCGCCGTCGCGATCGCGCTCCCGGTCGTATTCGTCGGAAATGCGCTGCTGGTGCTCGTGCATCCCTGGCTGGTCGACGTGCAGTACGCGCTGCCGGGCTTCCCCGACCCCCTGATCGGGCTGTCCGGCGAGCAGCGCGCGGACCTCGCGGCTACGGGCGTCCGCTCGATCAGCCCGTGGGAGAGCGACGGCGTCGAGCTTCTGCGCGACGCGCGGCTGCCAAATGGAATGGCCGCCTTCGACGCGCGCGAGGTCGCGCATATGGGCGACGTGCGCGCGGTCGTCAGCGGGTTCATGGTCGCCTGGCTCGCCGGAGTCGCGGCGCTGGCGGCGAGCGCGCTCGCGCTCAGGCGCGTCGGCGCCGCCGGCTCGTTGCGGCGCGCGCTGGGCTGGGGCGCGTCGGCGACGCTCGCCGGCTTCGCGGCTCTGGGGCTGTTCATGCTGGTCGACTTCGACGCCTTCTTCACGGCGTTTCACGGCGTCTTCTTCGAGGGTGACTCGTGGCGCTTCGCGAGCGACGACACGCTGCGCAGCCTCTACCCGGACGAGTTCTGGGGAGTCGCGGCGGGAGTGACCGCCGGGCTGATCGTGCTTCAGGCGGTCGTCGTGCTTTGGCGCGCGCGGGAGGGTTGATCGAACATATCCATACGGATATACTGCGACGATGGACACGGCGAGCGAGCTCCGCTCAGCGCGTAAGCGCTCCGGGCTGACTCAAGCAGAGTTGGCGTCGCTTGCCGGCACCTCGCAGGCGACGATCTCCGCCTACGAGTCCGGTCGCAAGCAGGCGTCGGTGGCGACGCTCAACCGCTTGTTGTGTGCCACAGGCTTCCGCTTGGCCGTCGAGCCTGCACCCGCGCCGGTCCGTGAGCCGTCGGCCGCGGAGCTGTCGCGGGCAGGCAGGCGGCTCGTCGAGGTTCTGGCGCTCGCCGAGGCGCTACCGGTGCGCCATCGGGCGACACTCGGCTTCCCGTCGCTGCGCGCCCGGCCGTCGGGCGTATGACGCTCGCCGATCGCATCGTCGCGCTGAACAAGGCGCTGGCGCGAAGGCGGATCCCGCGGGCCTTCGGCGGCGCGATCGCGCTGGCCTATTGGACGCTGGACCCGCGCGGCACGAGCGACATCGACCTCAACCTGTTCGTCCCAGCCGCTGATCCCGAGCGTGCGCTGCGTGCGCTGCCCGACGGCGTCGAGCAACCAGACGGAACGCACGACACGATCCGCCGCGACGGGCAGGTGCGCCTGTGGTGGGGCGGCGCTCCTGTCGACCTGTTCTTCGACCACCTTCCGATGCACGCCGCCGCCGCGCGCCACCGGCGCATGGTGTCCTTTGCCGGCACTCGCATCCCCGTGCTCGGGCCGATCGAGCTGGCGGTGTTCAAGGCGATGTCCGACCGGACTCGCGATTGGGCGGACGTCGAGGCGATGATCGCGGCCGGGACGCTGGATCTCGAGGCAGTCAGGGTGGCATTGGGCGAGCTGATCGAGGCGGACGATGCACGGTTCGCGCGCCTGGTCGAGGCCGAGCGCCGAACAGCCGGATGAGGTCAGCCGCGAGATTCGTGAGAATGCCCGTATGAGCTTGATCTCCCGTCTCGCGCCGATGGCGGTGTGCGTTTCGGTGCTGACTGCGCTGCTCGTAGGACCGCCTGCGCCCGCAGCGTCCGCCGCGAGCGCGCGTGAGGCCGCAGTGGCTCGCGCCAGCGCAGTCTCCTGGGCCGTCGACCAGGTCGGCCATCGCGAGCGCGGAACGACGAACTGCTCGCCGCGGGTCAACCGCTGGACGAAGGCGATGGGCTTCAGCCTGCCGCCGTGCCGGCCGTGGTGCGGGGCGTTCGTGCACCAGGCCTTCCTGGAGGCCGGGGTGCGGCTGTCGGCCCGGCTCATCGACCCGGACCGCTCGTACGAGGACGCGCTCGCCGGGCGGCGCGGCCTGCGCCGGATCGCCGTCACGTCGGTGCGCAAGGGCGACCTGCTGTTCTTCGCGTTCCGCCCGCGGCTCAAGGCATCGCATCTCGCGATCGTGCTCGGTCGACCGCAGGGTGGCTTCGTCGACACCGTCGAGGGCAACGTCGAGCACGCGGTGCGCCTGAAGAAGCGCGGGCTGCGGTACCCGGTGCTCGCGGCGCGCGTTGTCGTGCCGTAGAGCGCCTACCCGGCCAGCGCCTCGACCCGCGCCGGCACATGCTTGTGCCAAGGCGTCGCGGCGAGTGGATCGCGCCAGTCGAGTGACGTGAGCTCGTTGACCGCGACGCCCGTGAGCACGGGGACGCCGTCCTCCCCCGGGTAGTCGACGCCGAGCCCGTTCGGCAACGAGATGTGGCCCGCGAGCATCATGTCGGTCACCTCGACCAGCGCGTCGGCGGATCCGCGCGCCGTCGTCACACGCGCGTGGCCGCCATCCGCCAGCCCCAGGCGTGCGGCGTCCTGCGGGCTCATCCGCAGCGCGCCGCCGGCGTCGCGCTTGCGCCACTGCGGGTCGCGGATGATCGTGTTGGCCGTCGACGAGCGCCGCTCACCGGCCGACAGCACGAACGGGAAGTCGTCGCTCGTCCAGCGCGGCTGCTCGCCGCCGAGTGCCGCCAGCTCTTCGATCAGGTCGGGGATCTCCATCGCGATCCGCCGGCCCGGGTGGGGCACGTAGCTCCAGGCGTCGTCGTAGTCGTCGACGGTGAACGTCATGCCGGACCGGCCGGCGAGCATCGCTTCGAAGAGCGCCTCGCCGTCTGGGTGGCCTGCTCGGCGCACGGCGTCCGGGTAGGTCATCGCGCAGCGATGGGCGAGCCCCCAGAGCGCCGCGGCTGAAGCGGCGCCGTCCGGCAGCGTCGGGCCGAGCGTCTCGTAGAGCACGTACGCCGCCATGCCGGCGAGCCGGGGGTCGCTCGCCGCCGCGGCCCCGAACGCCGCCGCGAACGGCGCACGGCCCGCTGCGGCCGCCTCACGCAACGCCGCGAGCGTCGGCTCGTCGACCGCGCCCAGCTCACGCATCAGCCGCGCGTAGATCTCCGGCTCGGCCAGCGTCGCCGGCAGCGGGTCGAGCAGCGGCGCGCGCAGGTGGAAGGTGTTGCGCGGGAATTCGAGGTTGAAGAACGTGGCCTCGTACTTCTCGTATTGGCTCGCCGCGGGCAGCACGTAGTCGGCATTGCGGGCGGTCTCCGTCATCGCGACGTCGATCACGACGACGAGGTCGAGCGCCGCGAGCGCTTCGCGGAAGGTCTGCGAGTCGGCCAGCGAGTGTGCCGGGTTGGAGCTCTCGATCAGCATCGCCCGCAGGCGCTGGGGATGGTCGGTGAGGATCTCCTGCGCGATCACGTTGCACGGCACGAGCCCGCCGATGATCCGCGTGCCGGTCACCGGGGTGCGCTTGTCGTCGACCTTGTAGCGCGCCAGCGGCGCCATCCACGAGTGCAGGTGCATCGCGCCCGGCTTGGCGAAGCTGCCGGTCAGCAGCCACAGCAGCTTGTTGAGGTAGGAGCACAGGACGCTGTTGGGCCCCTGCTGAATGCCGAGGTCCTCGAAGACGGACACGCTCTGCGCCGCGCCGATGCGCCGCGCCGCGCCGCGGATCAGGTCCTCGTCGACGCCGCAGCGCGCCGCGTACTCGGTTATCGGGACGCGGCCCAGCTCATCGACGACCGCCTCGCTCCCGGTGGCGTGCTCGGCCAGGAACTCGCTGTCGACGAGCCCCTCCTGCACGATCGTCCCGGCCAGCGCCGCAAGGCACCAGGCGTCGGTACCTGGGCGCACGCGCAGGTGGAAGTCGGCGAGCTCGGCCGTCTCCGTGCGGACGGGGTCGAGCACGATCATCGCGCGCTGTGGATCGCGCGCGATCTCCTTCAGGGTCACGCGGGCGCGCGGGAAGCTCTGCGACTGCCACGGGTTCTTGCCGACGAAGACGGCGACCTCGGCATGCTCGAAGTCGCCGCGCGTGTGGCCGGCGTAGAGATGCATGTCGACGTAGCCCTCGCCCATCTTCTCCTGCGCCAGCGCGCTGGAGCGATAGCGCGCACCGAGCGCTCGCAGCAGGGCGCCGCTGTACGCGCCGCCGAGGTGGTTGCCCTGGCCGCCACCGCCGTAGTAGAAGATCGACTCGCCGCCGTGCTCGTCGCGCACCGCGGCGAAACGCTGCGCGACCTCGCGGATCGCGGTGTCCCAGTCGATCTCCTCGAAGCTGCCGTCAGGCCGGCGCCGCATCGGAGACGTGAGCCGGTGGCGACCGTTCTGGTAGTGATCGAGCCGCATCGCCTTGTTGCAGGTGTAGCCCTGCGAGGCCGGATGCGCCTTGTCGCCGCGGATGCGCGCCAGGCTGCGGCCCTCGAGCTGGACCTCGATGCCGCAGTTGCACTCGCACAGGATGCAGGCGGTTGGCTTCCACTCGGTGGTAGGCACAGGTCTCCTTCGGGGATCGCGCAGCGGGCCCTTGGCGGTCCCGGCCCCCGAACGCTATACCCCGCGCGCCGAAGCTCTTGTACTCGGCTCTGGCGAGATCTCAACCCAACCAGGCGTGACGCTACCGGCGGACGCCGAGCCGTCGTGCGAACGCGGCGATGTGGGTCGCGGCGCGCGCGGGCTGCTCGACCGCGACCGCGTGACCGGTTCCGGGGTAGGCGACCAGGTCGGCGCCGGCGATCGTCTGTGCGATCGCCTCCTGCTCACCGCGCGGGCAGAAGACGTCCTCCTCTCCCCAGAGGATGAGCGTGGGGGCGGTGATCGTGCCGCTCTCGATCGGCACGGCGGCTTCCAGCAACCCGGCGAGTGCGGCCTTCCAGACGCGCGCCGGCACCTTGCAGGATTCGGCGACGAGGATCTCGAGGTCACCGGGGGGCAGGGCTTGGGTGATAGTGCTCTCCGTGAACTCGCGCACGAACCCCGGGTCGACAGGATCGGTCAGTTTCGCGATGCTGGAGATCACGTCGGCGGGTTTGTCGCGGAAGTCGCGCGGCGAGCCCAGCAGCACCAGACCGAGCGTGCGGCCTGGATGGTCGATGGCGAAGCGCTGGGCCGTGTAGCCGCCGCTGGACTGCCCGGCGATCACCGCGGCGTCGAGCCCGACGGTGTCCATGAACGCCGCGAGGTCAGCCACGAAGTTCTCCTGCCGGTAGCCGTCGGCGGGCCGATCGGCGTCGCCGTGCCCCCGCTGGGTGAAGGTGAACGCGTGGATCGATCGCGGAAGTTGCGTCAGCAGGCGGTCGAAGAAGCGGTGCGAGTCGGCGTAGCCATGAAGCAGGACCACGGGCACACCCGAAGGGTCGCCCTGCTCGACGTAAGGCAGCGTCACGCCGGTGCTGAGAGTCGCGCGCTCGATGGACCGGATTGTGCCGAAACAGACGCGCCGTGTCAGTCGCGCACTAGCCCGCCGAGCAGCGTGTCGACGGCCGCCTGACCCCGGACGAGAGCTTCGCGCGGATCGTCGGCTCGCGCGATCAGCAGGGCGGCCTCGTTGACGGACGCCAGGACCATGTGAGCGAGCAGGTCGACGTCGCCTGCGGGCAGCCGTGCGCCTGCGGCGATCAGCTGGAGGTTGCGCCTGACGCCGCCGAGGATGTGCTGCTCGTCGAGCTCGCGCCAGCGCGTCCACCCCACCACCGCCGGCGGGTCGAGCAGTGCGATCCGCTGCACCGCCGGGTCGAGGGCCATCCGCAGCCAGGCCGCGCAACCGGCGCGCAGGCTCTCGACGGGGTCGGCCTGCGCGCGCGCCGCCTCGGCGACGGCCTGCGCCACATCCGACACCACGCGGTCCAACACCGCATCGAACAGCGCCTGCTTGCTGTCGAAGTGGTGGTAGAGGGCTCCGCGTTTGACGCCGGCGCGCTCGAGGATCGCGTCGATCGAGGCGGCGTCGTAGCCGCGCTCGCCGAACAGCTCGCGCCCAGCCGCGACGAGGCGCTCACGGGTGGCCTTCCCTCGTTCGCTTCTGCCGTCGGTCACGTCCACATAGTAAACCGACTGGCGGTCTGATATTTTCCAGACCAACGGTCGGTTTCTTTGGCGAGAGGAGCAGTGATGCAGACGACGACGCTGAACACCACGCAGGTCGGGGACATGACGCTCGCCTTCCGCGAGCTCGGGTCGGGCCGGCCGGTGCTGCTGTTGCACGGCTGGCCGACGTCCTCGTTCCTGTGGCGCAACGTGATGCCGTCGATCGCACGCTCCAACCGCGTCCTGGCGCTCGACCTGCCTGGCTTCGGGGGCTCCGACAAGCCTGCCGGGGTCCGCTATGACTTCGCCTTCTTCGAGCAGGCGATCGACGGATTCCTCGAGGCGCTCGGCATCGACGAGGTCGCCGTCGCGGCCCACGACCTGGGCGGCCCGGTCGCGGCGCACTGGGCGCTGCGCCGGCAGGAGCGGGTCACCAGGCTCGCGCTGCTGAACACGCTCGTCTATCCGGAGTTCTCCGAGGCGGTGGCGGCGTTCGTCAAGGCTGCGAGCACGCCGGGACTGCGCGAGCAGCTGACGAGCCCTGCCGGGCTCGAGGCCGCGATGCGTCTCGGCCTCGCGGACGAGGCGAAGCTGACGCCCGAGGTCATCGACGGCGTCTGCGAGCCGTTCGACAGCGACGAGTCGCGCCGCGCGCTCGCCGATGCCGGCATCGGGCTCGCGCCCGAAGGGTTCGCCGAGATCGCGGCCGGCCTGGCGTCGTTCAAAGCACCCGTGCGTCTCGTGTACGGCGCGCAGGACCAGATCCTGCCCGACATCGCGCAGACCATGGCGCGCGTCAAGCGAGACGTTCCCCAGGCGGTCGTCACCGAGCTGCCGGAGTGCGGTCACTTCCTCCAGGAGGAGGAGCCCGACGAGGTCGGCGAACTGCTGGCGCGCTTCTTCGCCGAGAGCTGAGCGACCTCTACGGTCCCGTCGTGGCGAGGTGGGAGTCGGAGGCAGCCGAGGGCGGCAGCTCGTCCGGCAGATCGCCGGACGGCCAGCTCTGCCACGGGAACTTGCCTCGTGCATGGCGTGCCCGGTAGGCGAGCGCGCCGTGGGTGTTCATTCCGTGCCAGGCCGCGTGGGTCGTCAGCGACATGCGCGGGATCCAGTAGCGGTCTGAGATCGCGTCGAGCGGGGCCGCCGGCCGCAGCTCGACGTCGGCGGCGACGTGTCCCTCGCCGTCCTCGAGCGACAGCCGCGCCAGGATCGTGCCGTCGCGGTCGCAGATCTGCGACTCGCCGATCATCTGCGTGCGCCAGGGGATGCCGGGTCCCAGCGGCGTCTCGCCGTCGACCGGCCCGACGTGCGAGGCGTGCGCGACCGGGACGCCGGTGAGGCGGGCGACCTGGCCCGGAAGCTCGCGCGCCTGGCGGCGCCAGGTCGCATGCTCGCGCTCGGCCCACCAGCGCAGTGGACCAGGCCAGTTCAGGGGCATCGACGGCCAGCACATCCCGCCGACTACGAGCTGCGCGCCGCCGGCGCGGACGCGCCCGGAGGTTCGACTGCGCGCCCACTCCCAGCCGGACATCAGCCCAACCGTCGCGTTCAGCGTCTCGCAGCGCACGACGCCGTCGTCGTCACCGCCGACGTAGTAGTTCTGCTCCCAGGCGGTCGGGATGTCCTTGTCGTGCAGGTGCACGGCGCCGTCGGGCTCGGCGAGGACGAACGTGCCGTAGGCATGACGGCCGCGCACGGCCAGGAAGCCGCCCGCGACGACGCAGTCCAGCTCGCGCGCGAGCCGCGTCAGGAGCTGGAACGGCTGCCCGTCGACGGGGCGAGCGGCCCCGCGAAGCACCTTTGCGTAGACGTTGGGTGACGTGCAGCCCTCTGGCACCACGATCACGTCGGCGCTGTGTTCGCGGTGCGCGTCACGGATCAGGTCCTCGATGCGAGCGAGGTTGCGCTCAACCTCGCCGAGAGCCAGGGCGGGTTGGACGACGGCGATGCGGGTCATGCGGCGACCTCCTGGCCGGCGGGGGACGGTTGCGTTTCTGTCTGGGCGGTGGGAGCGACCTCGCGCCGCACGCTGGGCGGCGCCGGCCAGAGGGCTCCGAGATGGTCGGAGCCGCTGATCCGGCGGGTCGAGCGGAAGCGATTGGCGCGCTGCTCGACACGAATCTCGAGCTCGCTGCGCAGGTCAGCGATGCCGCGTGAGAGCGATTCCGACCGCGGTCGCTCGCCGCGCCAGAGCGCGGCGCCGAGGGCACGGGCAAGGCGCGGAAGTGGCGCTATCTCCTGCGGCGTCCGCGCCCGGCCGAACAGGTCCGTCAGGTCAGCGTCTGTCGTGCGGCCGGCATCGCGGACCAGCTCGCAGAGCGCCGGCGACTGACGTTCGACGCGGGTGTCGGCGTTGGCGAAGTGGTAGGCGGGCAGGCACTCGCGGTCGCGCTCGGCCTCCCAGGCGCGGGTCGCGAGGTCCAAGGCGACCGGATCATCGAGCGCCGGCAGGATCGTCTCGGCGAGCGTGCGACCCATCCACATCGCGTCGCGCATTCCCTGTCCGGTGACCGGATCCTTGAAGTGACCGGCGTCGCCGGCCAGGGCCCAGCCGGGGCCCGATGACGCGCGGAAGAACGCCGGCGTCTCACCGGTGGAACGCAGCTTCGTCCCGGGCGACGCGCCGGCGACGCGCTCGGCGAGACCCGGATGCTCGCGGAGCTTGCGCAGCCAATAGCCGCCGGGGTCCTTGCGCGCCTCGCGCACCTCGTCACGATGGCCCATGAGCAGCACGAGCAGCGTTCCAAGCGGCGCCGACGGGAAGGCAAACGCGAACGAGTCGCCTTCGCGCCACTGGTAGTAGGTCTCGGCTTGCCGCGTGCCTGCGAGCGGGTCCTCGAGGTAGCGGAAGACCAGCCCGCGCCCGTTGCGCGAGATCCGGTAGGGCGTCCACGAACCGACGAGCGACGCGACGGTGGACCGACGTCCATCGGCTCCGACGACGAGTGTGGTCTCGACGTCGTGCGTTGTTCCGTCGGCGTCGCGGTAACGCACGCCGGCGACGCGGCCCGCGCGCCAGTGCAGCGACTCGACGGTGCAATGCTCGCGGACATCCGCGCCCTGCTCGCGGGCCGCCTCGACGAGCTGAACGTCCTGCAGGTCGCGCGGGATGCAGACGCCGTAGTCGATCCCGTCGGCAGCCGGACGCAGCCGCTCCAGGCATCTGACGCCTTCGGCCTCGACCTGGGTCCATCGCACGAGCGAGGGGTTGACGGCGAGGATTCGCGGCAGGGCGCCGATCTTCGCGAGCTCGCTGGTGCCGCCGGGCATCAGCAGGTGCGTGGAGAGCTGGTCGGACGGAAACCCCATCCGGTCCAGCACGAGGACCGGTCGCCCAGCCCGCGCGAGCGGCGCGGCCACGGCGCAGCCCGCGAGGCGCGCTCCTACGACGACGACGTCAACCTGCTCCATCTCCGACTCCCCTCGGACCTGATCGATGCGTCGCAGCTTGCACTACGGGCACTTCGGGAACAAGGACGGAGCAGCGAGCTCGCGTGCCGGGTCAGCGCTCGGAAGGTGCGCGCTCGGCCTGCGGCGCGACCAGCGGCTCGCTCTCGGCAGCGAGAACGCGAGCACCTCGATCGGCTCGGCCTTTCCCTTGAGTGGCACGGTCCCGCGTGAGACGAATGGAAGCGGGCGCGTGAGCGCGTCGCGCGTCGCGGTCGTTATCAGCAGGTCATCGCCGGTGTCACGCGTCGCCGCCTCGACACGCGCCGAGACGTTCACCGCGTCGCCGATGACGCTGAAGTTGAGCCGCTGGGCGCCGCCGATCGAACCCGCGACGACCCTGCCGGTGTTGACGCCCACGCCGACGAGCAACTCCGCGTCCGGCCGGTTGACGGCGTGAACGATCTCCAGGCCGGCGCCTACAGCGCGGTCGGCGTGATCGGCGTAGCCCTCGGGCGCACCGAACACCGCCAGCAGGCCGTCGCCCATGAACTTGTCGACGTGCCCGCCGTGCGCGGTGACGATCGGGACGATCACCTCGAACAGCGCGTTCAGCGCGGCGACCACGTCCGTGGCCTCGGAGCGTTCGGCGAACGAAGTGAAGCCGCGAACGTCGACGAACATGATCGAGACCGTGACCTCGATGCCCTCGCGCGGGAAGTTCCCGGAGAGGATCAGCCGCGCGATGTCCCGGTCGAGGTACGTGCCGAAGGCCTCACGCATCCGCTCGCGCTCCGACAGCCCAGCCGCCATCACGTTGAAATGGTGTGAGAGCTCGCCCAGCTCGTCACTGGTGACGACCGGGACGCGCGCCTCGTAGTCGCCGTCGCTCACACGCGTGAGGCCCCTCCGCAGAGCTGCGATCGGAGCGGTGACCGAGCGCGAGAGCAGAACCGTGAGCTCGTAGGAGACGACGAGGCCGACACCGACTGCGGCCCCGATGCTGAGCAGGAGCGCGTCCGTTCCCGCGTCACCGGTCAGCAGGGCCGCGACGACCAGACCGACGAACGAAGTGAAGACGGGCAGCAGGATCTTCAGCCGCTTGCTGATCAGCAGCCCATTGGCGGTGAACGGGAAGTCCTCTGGCAGTGTGGCGGCGATCTCCTCTACGACCGGGCGCATCAGCAGCTCTGCGGTGAAGTAGTTGAGGATCGTCGCGTAGCCAACTGGGAGCACGGTGGCCGCGAAGAGCACCGGGACCGCCGTCCACGGCAGCTCGAGAAGCACGGCGATGAACACGATCGTCGGGCCCGCGGACACGATCCCCACGAACAGCGCGTTGGCTCTGAAGCTGCGCATCGGGAAGTTCGTGGCAGCGTCCCAGGCGAGGCTCGCGTCACCGGCGTCCGCTGACTCGTTCTCGTGCCAGGCGATCACGCGTTCCATGTAAGGCCGGCCGCGGATCATCGCGATGCCCACGCCCACGATGCTCGAGGTCCATGCCGCCGCGAGCATGGCCAGCCGTTCGTCGTTCGACGGGTCGTAGTAGGACGTCAGCAGCAGCACGGCCACCGTCGCGATGAACAACACGGCAGGGCCCTGCGCAAGTGGGAACACCAGCCTGTAGCGACGCCCGAGCCGCTGATACAGGTGCTTGGCGATGCGCTCGGGCATCCGTGCTAGGAGGCCGCGAGGGAAAGTCGCGGGGCCGGTGGATGATCGAGCGCTTCGGCCAGGAGGTCCAGCACGCTGTGGAAGCGACGGCGCAGCCACCAGCGTCCGCCCAGGCTGAGCAGCAGCTGGTCGAAGGCGCCGGCTGCCATCACCGTCGCTTCCAGCTCCACGCGTGCGCCCTCGTCGCGTGGCTCGATGTTCCAGTGGACTCGCGCCGTCGTGTGCTTGCCGACGGCGGCGGCTCCCGCGAGGCGAGCGGGTCTGAGCGTGATCAACACTCGCGTGCGCGCCGTGCGCCGCAGGCCAAGGGGCGTACCGATCACGATGCTGCCGCCTCGCCGGTCGTCGTTCAGTCGTTCGAGTCGCAGGTAGCGGTCGTTCAGGTGCCAGTGGTTGTCGAGCTCGGCCAGAAACGCATAGACCTGCTCAGGCGCCTGCGCCACCAGGCGGTCAGCACTCAGCGTCGCGAATCCGTCGGGCGCGGGTCGTCCCATCGCGATGCCGGGTCACCCCGCGGAGAGCTGTTTGACGGTGGCACGGAACGGATGCACCCAGATGACGATACCGCGGGCTCGTGCGAGCGCGAGCGCGATCGGGTGCCGAGCGACCGGCCCCGCACGCGGAGGGCCAGCCCCCCTGCTCGCCTGACGACCCCGGCGACAAACGGACCGACGCTTCAGGGGGAGCCGTAGGCGGCCAGACGGCCAGTGTGACTCGGACGTGGTACAACGACGCGCTTGCGCCGGAGGCAACGATGACCACCAGGATCCGCCTTGCGCACCCCGATGACGCGACCGTTCTCGATCACGTCCTCGCGGACGCGTTCTTCGACGATCCGCTGAACGACTGGCTGCTCCCGAACGAGCGGCGCCGGAATGCCGCCCTCCAGCGGGGCATGGGGCACGTCATGCGGGAGACGTATCTGCCTCACGGCGGCGCGTGGACGACCGAGGAGCTCGACGGCGTCGCGCTGTGGGGCAAGCCGGGTGACCCGAAGGCCTCAGCACGCCGGCAGCTGCGCGGCCTGCTCACGTTCGCGCCGACCTTCGGCCGCCACCTCCCTAGGGCGATGCAGGCGTTCGGCGCGCTCGAGAAGCGACGACCGACCGAGCCGCACTGGTTCCTCGACATCCTGGCCGTACGTCCCGGCCGGCAGGGACAGGGCATCGGATCCGCTTTGGTCAGCGCCGCGCTCGCCGAGGCGGACCGCGCCGGCGTCCCAGCGTTCCTGGGAACGTCGAACGCGCGCAACCTGCCGCTCTATGAACGTTCCGGCTTCGTGGTGAGCGAGGAGTTCGACGCCGGGCCGGTCCACATCTGGGCGATGCTGCGTCAGCCCAAGTCCGGCTGACGTCGACGTCAGGCTCGATGCCGACGTGCTCGGACATCCGCGGCCTTGAGCTCCTGCGCGCCAGGCTCGGCGCCAGGTTCAAGGCCGGGATCGTCGTTCACTCGGGCGAGCACACGTTGCCGATGGGCGACCGCATCTGGGCGCTCCCGCTCTCGGGGCTGCGTGTCGGTGACGGTCCGGCCGTCGGTGACGGTCCGGCCAACGTCATGGATGCGTGCTACCATGACATCATGGCGAAGAACCTCACGGTGCGTCTTGACGAGCAGCTGGCGGCTGACACCGAGGCGCTGGCTCGCGCGGAGGGCAAGAGCCTCAACGAGACGGTCAAGCAGGCGCTCAGGGAGTCTGTCGAGCGCCGCCGCAGCGATCCCGAGTTCAAGGCGCGGCTGCGACGCATCATCGAGGAGGACCGAGAGCTGCTCGAGCGGCTCGCGAAGTGAGCGTCGCATACCTCGATCTCGTCGACTACGTCGCGATCGCGGCGGAGATCACCGGCCTCGACGTCGACACCGTGATGCGCGTAGCGAAACTGGATCTCGCGGACTCGGCGCTGCACGCGCCGGCGGCCGGGTTCGGCGAGACCGAGTTCTATCCGGCGTTCGTCGACAAGGCGGCGGTTCTCGTCGTGCGCCTGGCCAAGAACCACCCTCTGCCCGATGGCAACAAGCGCGTGGCCTGGGTGACGCTGCGGCTGTTCGTCGAGCTGAACGGCTGGGCATGGAACCCTACGCCGACGGTCGATGACGCCGAGCGAGCCGTGGTGGCGATCGCGTCGGGGGCGTGGGGACAGGACGAGATGGCGGCATGGCTTGATGGGCACCTGACCGCGCCTGAGCGTCGGTGAACAAGCGGCGTACCGGGCGTAGCGATCGAGCTCGCGTGACTCTGTCGTGGCGTCCGGTGTGGCCCGTCATGACGATGCTTCGCCGTAGCGCGGTCTGCCGGACGTCCTGGGCCGGCACGGTGCGGGTACCACGCCGGTACGAGCCGCCGCGTACGTGTCGCCGCACTACGAAGTCTTGAAGAAGACGAATCCCCTGCGAACGAGCTCCGCGGGTACGGTAGCGCCGGATCCCACACGAGGAGGACACATGCTTCGGCGTGCCAGTCGCAGCCATACGACAACGGTGATCGCGTTTCTCGCCGGCATCCTGATCGCGACCGCCGGCTCCGCTGCAGCATCTCGGCTCATCACCGGGCGGGACATCAAGAACGGTACGATCACGGCCAAGGATCTCAGCAAGGCAGTGCGCGCGGAGCTGGCGAAGGCCGGCGTGCCCGGTCCGGCGGGGCCGACCGGCGCGGTTGGGGCGACCGGCCCGCAGGGCAATCAGGGGATCCCGGGGCCGATCGAGAGAACGCCGGCGGGCGGGGCTCTGTCGGGGACCTACCCCAACCCGGGGCTCGCTGACAGCGCGGTGACCTCGCCGAAGATCGCGAGCGGAGCTGTTGGCGCGTCTGCCCTCGCGGCGAATGCGGTCGTCGCGGGCAAGGTGGCAGACGGAGCGATCGGCTATGGGGCGCTCTCGTTCGTCAAGTACGCCAGCTCAACGACCACCTTTGACCTGACTTCGATCGCCGCGGCCCAGTGTGTGGACCTCTCGACTGGTATCGGGAGCGACATCGACTCCGACGACGTCGTCCTCACAAGCGTCTCAGGGCTGGAGAACGGCCTTGTGACGACTGGCATTGCAGAGGCGCCCACGACGGTCACTACCCGTGTCTGCAATGTGACCGGCAGCCCGATCAATCCGGCCTCGCACGACTTCCGCATGACCGTGTTGAACTGACCCGGATCGGACGGCCCGAACGTAGCGGCGATGGCGAGACCCGGACTCGAACCGGGGACACCACGATTTTCAGTCGTCGCGAGTTCGGCGTGGAATGTCGTTTTTTTCCAGGGAGTCTTTCCGACGTTGGCCAGCGTGATCGTCCACGGATTGCGCTCGTGTGCGCTGGGTTCGGGTCGCGAGACGGCTCCCGCGACCCAATCGGCGTCTGCCGACCATGGTGATTGCATGCTACTATGACGTCATGGCGAAGAACCTCACGGTGCGTCTTGACGAGCAGCTGGCGGCTGACACCGAGGCGCTGGCTCGCGCGGAGGGCAAGAGCCTCAACGAGACGGTCAAGCAGGCGCTCAGGGAGTCTGTCGAGCGCCGCCGCAGCGATCCCGAGTTCAAGGCGCGGCTGCGACGCATCATCGAGGAGGACCGAGAGCTGCTCGAGCGGCTCGCGAAGTGAGCGTCGCATACCTCGATCTCGTCGACTACGTCGCGATCGCGGCGGAGATCACCGGCCTCGACGTCGACACCGTGATGCGGGTCGCGAATCTGGATCTCGCCGACTCGGCGCTGCACGCGCCCGCGGCCGGGTTCGGCGAGACCGAGTTCTATCCGGCGTTCGTCGACAAGGCGGCGGTGCTCGTCGTGCGCCTGGCCAAGAATCACCCGCTGCCCGATGGCAACAAGCGCGTGGCCTGGGTGGCGCTGCGGATGTTCGTCGAGATCAATGGATGGGCATGGGAGCCGGCGCCGACGATCGACGATGCCGAGCACGCCGTGTTGGCGATCGCATCGGGTGAGTGGGGACAGGAGGAGATGGCGGTGTGGCTCGATGTGCACCTGCGACCCCATGACCGGAGCTGACGCCATGGCCCTCCCTGGCCTGGACGTCGCCGCGGTCCGCCATTTCTGCGAGCAGCGCGTGCCGCCCCACGCGCTGCACCAGGTCCGACTCGAAGCTGAGGTCACGCCGACCGCGGTGACGATCGTCGAGCGACGCGCGCCCCATGGCGCCAGGACTACGGGCCCGAATGGACGAGTCTCGGCATCGCGCGGTTCCGGTACGTCGCCAAGCACAAGCGATGTCGGCGCCCTGCGGCGCGAGCGCGAGCACCGGGCGGAACGCCGGTCGTCCGCTCGCGCGCGCCACCACCTCCCGCAGCAGGTCGGGAGCGATCAGCTCAGGGAATCGGAAGACGGGCGACAGCAGCGCCCGCCGGCCGCGCGGGCGGTTAACCAGCCCGTGCAACGCGACGAGCCGTGGCGACTGCAGCACCGCGAACACGCGCGCGACAGCGGCGAAGCGAAGCGGGTCGCTGCTCGAGATCCCCGCCCGCAGACACGAGCACGAGCCGCTCCACGCGGTCGCCGAACAACGCCGCCGTGTCGGCCGCAACGGCGCCGCCGAGCGAGTTTCCGACGACGACCACCCGCCCGAGCCCGAGGCGCTCACAGAGCTCGCCCGCGACGCGCGCATAGAAGCCAATCCCAATCGGCTCGGAGGGCATCGTCGACTCGCCGAAGCCGGGCAGGTCGAACGCCACGACGCGGCGGTGGCACGCGATCGGCGCCAGGTTCTCGAGCCAATGCTCCCAGCAGCCGACGATGCCGTGGACGAAGACGACAGGCGGTCCGTCGCCCGACCCGTAGTCGACGTAGCGGATGCCGCTTCCGGCGATATCGATCGTCCGCTGGTGGGCTTCCCATGAGACGGCGCGCCAGTCCGGCGCGTCGCTGAGGCCGTATCCGTGCTCCCGGGGCGGCGCGACGACGCTCATTGCTGCGCCACGGTCCTCGCGGGCGCGCATGCCAGCACCTCCTCGAACCCCTCGATGAGGCATTCGCGAAGCTTGTCGGCGTCCGGGACCGCCGCCGTGTCGGTCTTCACCGCGACGCACAGCTGGCCGTCGTAGCTGAGCACCGAGATGTTCACGGCGGCACCGGCGAGCGGGCCGAACGGATACATCTCCTCGATCTCGGCGCCGGCGCAGTAAAGCCGGAACGGCGGACCCGGAACGTTGCTGGCGGCGACGTCGACGCTCTTGAGCATCATCGCGAAGACCGGCGTCGCGAGCGCCGGGGCGCGGTTGAGGATCCGTACCGGCGTCCCGAACCGGGTCAGCGCCGGCTCGGCTCGAACGCGCTGCACGATCGGACCGATCGCGCGCATCCGTTCGAGCGGGTCGTCGATGCCGACCGGCAGCAGGAAGCGGGCCGGCACGAACGCGTTGCCGCCGGCGGCGGTCGACGCGTCCCGGACGTTGACGGGCATGTCCACGCGCAGCCCGGTCGGCCGCGCGCCGTGGTGCGCGTGGTCGCGCGCGAGGCCGCCGGCGATTCCGGCGAGGAACGCGTCGTTCAGCTTGCCGCCAGACTGCTTCGAGGCCGCCTTGAGGTCGTCGAGCGACAGCTTGAACATGTCGAAGCGGACGTTCAGCGAGCGGCCGACCATCACGGTGCTCTTCGGCGTGGTCTCGGGCCGGAACATGCGCCACACCGAGTCCGCGAGGCTCCGGCCGTCGGCGAACGTGGTCGCGGGCTCGGTCGCGAGCCCGGCGCGGATGTTGCGCGCCCGGCCGACGAGCAACCCGCCTCCCTCGCGCAGGCGGTAGCGAAACGCATCGGCGAGGCGCTCGAGCGTGCCCATCCGCATCCCGGCGTCGGCCTCCTCGCTCACGGGCACCTCGTCATCCCTTCCGGCCTGGATGAGGTGGCCGAGCACCTGGAAGAAGCCGACCGCGTCCGTGACCGAGTGGTGGATCTTGAGGACGATCGCGGAGCGCCCGCCCTCGAGTCCGTCGACCACGAGCATCCGCCACAGCGGTCGCGCGAGGTCGAAGCTCGACATCGAGAGCTTCGCAACCCCCTCGAGTAGGTCGGCGTCCGTGCCGGCGCCGGCCGCCGCGATCCGCGCGACATGGAAGTCGAGATCGAAGTACGGGTCGGGCTCCCAGCGCGGCGGCGCCAGCGACAATACGTCGGGCTCCGCGCGCTGACGGAACCGCGGCTGTGCGCGCACCAGGTTCTCGACCGAGCGCGCGAGGCGGTCGGGATCGAGCGAGCGGTCGAGCTTGATCACGCCGACCATCGTCGAGCGCAGCAGCGGATCGCGCTCGATCTGGAACATCAGCGCGTCCTGGTCGTTCATCCGCTCGCTGAAGAGCGCCTCGGACGCCATCGCTCAGTCCTTCCCGCGCCCGTAGAGCAGCTTGCCGAGCAGGCGCATCGCGCCGGTCTTGCGCGCCGAGTAAGGCATCGCGTACGGCGGCCGCCTGAGCGCGATGCGGCTGACCATGAGCGACTGCTTGCGCGCGAACTTGCGGATTCCGTCGGGTCCGTGACGGCTGCCGATGCCGGAGTCCTTCCAACCGCCCATCGGCAGCGCGAGCGCCATGTAGTTCGCCTGCGCGTTGTTGACAGTCACGACGCCGGACTCGAGCCGCCCAGCGAGCGCGGCGCCGCGCTCGGTGTCGCCGGTCCAGACCGAGGTCTGGAGCCCGAACGAGGAGTCGTTGGCGAGCTGCACCGCCTCGTCGAGATCGCGGACCTTCACGATCGGCAGCGTCGGACCGAACGTCTCCTCGGTCATGCAGTCCATCGAGTGGTCGACGTCGACGAGCACGGTCGCGGGAAGTAGTTCCCGGGCCCGCTTCCGCGACGGCCACCGGTCAGCGCGCGCGCCCCCTTCGCGACGGCGTCGTTCACGTGGCGCTCGACGATGTCCACCTGCGAGGGGGCGGTCATCGCCGCCACGTCGACGCTTCCGATCTTCCCCGGGGGACCCTGACGCAGCCGCCCGACCTCGGCGACGACCCGCTCGACGAACTCGTCGTAGACGGGCGCCTCGACATAGACGCGCTCGGTCGAGATGCACGCCTGACCGCAGTTGACGAAAGCGGACAGGACCGCACCGGACGCGGCCCGCTCGACGTTCGCGTCGGCGAGCACGATCATCGCGTCCTTGCCGCCGAGCTCGAGGCTCACCGGCGTGAGCGTCTCGGCGGCACGCGCCATGATCCGCTTCCCGGTCGGCGTCGAGCCGGTGAACATCACGTAGTCGACCGCGTCGACCACCGCCGCGCCGGTCTCGCCGTAGCCCGTCGCGACAACGTACACGTCGGCCGGCAGCCCACACTCTTTTAGGCACTCGCCCATGACGATCGCCGTCAGCGGCGTCACCTCGGACGGCTTGTGGATGACCGCGTTGCCCGCCGCGAGCGCCGGGATGCAGTCCCCGAACGAGTTCATGAGCGGGAAGTTCCACGGGCCGATCACGCCGACCAGACCGACCGGCGAGTAGCCGACCCGCAGGCTCTGGCCCACCATGAACGGGGAGGTGGAGCGCACGCGCTGCTCGGCGAGGTACTTCGGAGCCTGCTTGGCCCAGAACCCGAACGCCTCGGCGGGGTAGGAGATCTCGGCGATGCGCGCCTCGTCCTGGGGCTTGCCGGTCTCGGACACGAGCGTCTCGACGACGCGGTCGGCGTTGCGTATCAGCCAGCCGCGGGCGCGCAGCAGGACCGCTGCGCGGCCGTCGAAGCCGAGCGCCGCCCAGCCGGGCTGCGCCGTGCGAGCGCGCGCCGCCAGCTCTGCCACCTCCGCGGCGGACTGGACGGGCACCGTGCCGGCGATCCCCCCGGTGGCGGGGTTCTCGACCTCGATCGTCTCGGCCGTGACGCTGGTGGCACTCATCGGGGGACCTCGCTCTTCGCAGGGACGTGAGCGATGGCGCGTTCCGCCATCGCGGCGATAGTGAGACTCGGGTTGACGCCGACGTTGGCGGGCACCGCCGCCCCGTCGCAGACGAGCAGGCTTTCGTAGCCGAACACGCGCTGGTGGCTGTCGACGACACCCGTCGCGGGCGAACTGGCGATCACGGCGCCACCGAGCAGATGCGCGGTCGACGGGATAGCCAGAGCCGCCTCCGGCATCGATGCCTGCGGGGTGCCCGGCAGCCGGGCCGCGAACCACTTCGCCGCGTCGTAGGCCGCCGGGACGAGGTCTATGTTGGGCTTGTCGGGGTCCTGCTCGGTGGTAAGGACGATGGCCCCCCCGGGCAGGCGACGCTTGACCTTGATCCGGATCGCGGAGTCGAGCGTCTGCATCACGAGCAGGATCACGGTGCGCCGCGCCCAGTGGCGTGGCCAGCTGAGCCGCAGCGCCGCGCGCGGGTGGCGCAGCATGCCCAGCACGAAGTGCAGGGGACGCGTGCGGCGGTCGCCGCCCTCGGTCAGGTTGCCCATCAGCGCGACCTGCCCGTCGGCGTTGCGGCCGTAGGTGACGACTTCGATGTGGGTGTCGGGGTCGGGGTAGATGCTCGACGTGATCGCGACCGAGGCGGTGAAGTCGCGGCTGTCGTCGCGCGCGGTGATCGCGACGATTGACTCGCTGTTCGTGCGCACCAGCTCGCCGAGGCGGTCGGAGACGCGCGGCAGCGAGCCGGCGAGACGGCTGCGCGCTCGATCCCGTTGTACGGCGTCGAGCCCGAGAACGTGCCTCTGCCGATCCAGCGGACCCAGTAGCCGCCCGCCGAGGCGACCTCCTCCAGAATCTCGACTTGCAGATCCGGGAAAGCAGCGAAGAAGTCGCGGAAGAACTCGCACAGCTCGTCGGGCGCCACCACCTCCGCCTGGCCGACCATGCGGTCGACGCCCCCCGGCTTCCAGCACGCAGCCATCGCGTCGGCGTCGCCGCGGGCGAACGCCGCCATGTAGTGGCGGCCGAGCTCGAGCGTCATGTCGTGCCCCGTTCCGCGAACCAGTCGATCGTGTCTCGCAGCGTTTCGTCGAGCGGGCGTGAGGTATGGCCGAGCTCGCTGCGGGCCTTGCCGTCGTCGTAGTACCAGTGGCGCGCGCTCATGAGGGCGAGTTGCTCGGTCAGCAGCGGGTCCTTGCGCACTCCCTCGGCCAACTTGCCGGCCACGCGTGCCACGCCCGCGGGGAGCTTCACCCGCGGCGCCCGCCGTCCGGTGATCTGCGAAAGCCGTGCGAAGAGCTGCTCGAAGGTCGCGTTCTCGCCGCCGATCAGATAGCGCTCGCCGACCTTGCCGGCGTCCATCCCGCGGATCAGCCCGGCGGCCGCGTCGCGCACGTCCATCGCGTTGTGACCGCCGTTGACATAGGCCCGAACCTTCCCCCGCAGAAATCCGAGGACCAGCTCGGAGCTCGACTCGTAGACGTCACCCGGCCCGTAGCAGAACGTTGGGTAGACGAACACGATCGGGAGGCCGCGCTCGACGCAATCGCGCGCGTAGAGCTCAGCCTCTCGCTTCGCCTGTACGTAGGGCACCGGGAAGCCGTCGAGACGCCACGGCGACTCCTCGGTGGCCGGGGTCCAGTCGCCGCCGGCGAGCGCGAAGATGCTCGCGAGGTACACGATTCGCTCGACCGGCGCCGCTGCCGCCGCCTCGAAGAGGTTTCGCGTCGTCGCGACGTTCATGTCGAACATCTTCTGGCGATCGCGCCGGTGCAGCGAGATCACACCCGCGATGTGGTGGACGTGCGAGATACCGTCCAGCGCGGCCGGGAACGTCTCCGGGTTCAGCAGATCGCCGCTGACCACCTGCAGGTTGTCCGCGTCCGCGTCGAGGCCGACGTCGGCGAGCTTCGCGGGGTTGCGCACGAGCACACGCACGCGCTCGTCGGCGTCGAGCAGCCGGCGCACCAGATGGGAGCCGATGAAACCGGTGGAGCCGGTCACCAAGGTCGCCATCAGTTGACCCTACGCGCGCCGGCAGGGCGGGACAATGCCCTGCGCGGACCGGTGCTTGTCCTTTTCGGACACGCGGCGCGAGGTCGCGTTCCGGGCCCGAGGTCGCGAGACCGCAGTCTGACCCGAAGGCGACGGGGGAGCGCATCGAGCGCCGGCGGGTCCGGGCCTCGAGCCACAAACAGACAGCCAAGGAGGAGCGCATGGGTTCGAAACCGCCGCATCCGCGGGGCTTCGCGGGTCACTAGCACGCTCTAGATGACTGATTCCGTGTGGGTTGGGGTGTTCAGTGGTCGTAGGCGGTGAGGTGGCGGCCGGGGTCGCCGATGTTCCAGTTGTGCCACAGGCAGGCGGCGAGGGCGAGCAGGCGGCCGGTGAGGC
>Ga0247727_10003769_pt1 | contig 33098 bp, 34 predicted proteins | sample WisWelCaveWW1625_FD_202498 | JGI IMG/M metagenome (GOLD analysis project Ga0247727, IMG submission 202498) | Biofilm microbial communities from Wishing Well Cave, Virginia, United States - WW16-25 | ecosystem: Environmental > Aquatic > Deep subsurface > Groundwater > Cave microbial mat | place...
TCGTACCAGCGCGGGCTGCCGGTGAACTCGGCCACCACGGCTCGCTCGCTGAATTTCCGCTCTTCTTCAGCCTTGATTCTGATCCAGTCGTCCATGGTGATCAGGCCTTTTTCGAGCAACAGGTCTTCCAGCGCGGTGCCGGTCAGAGGCTGCTCACCCTGCTTGATCATTCCGCCAGGAGCAGGCAGCGAACCAGCGGTCGGCAGCACGTGTGGCTTGGCTGCCCCCTGAGGCTCCTCTGCCTGCGCTGGAACGTTCGCGCCCATCGCGATCACGCCCACCAGAAAACCTGCCCTCGCACCGGCTGTCCACAATCCTTTCATGGCTTCTCCTTCTGCATGCGTACACTTCTCAAGCCTTGTCGCACGCTAGTGTGCCGGAGGGCTGTGACAAGCCCATAACCGATGTGTTACGGGATTGTTAATATTATTAATGGAATCGCAGGAAGTTAACCGTGCCGCTATCGTCCGTTGACCGTGCCGCAATATCCTCCCGGTAGGATGGTGACAGTTCACGTTTGCTGAAGGACAGCCGATACAGACAACGGAGGGGTACGGAAACACATGAGCCTTGAAGTCATTCAAATCATCGAAGACGATCCGCTGCAGGCCAGCCTCATCGACCGCGAGGTGCGCAGGGCCGGCTACCGCACGAACGTTGCCTATGACGGCATGACCGGCCTGGCCGACGTCCACCGCCTTCAGCCGTCCCTTGTTTTGTTGGATGTCATGCTCCCTGAATTGGACGGCCATGACGTCTGCCGGCGTCTTCGCGCAGATCGCCAGACTCAGTCGATTCCCATCATCATGATGTCGGCGCTGGGCACGGAGGAGCACAAAACGGTGGGGCTCGAGCTGGGAGCCGACGACTATATGGTCAAGCCCTTCGGCCTGGCCGAGTTGATTTCCCGCATTCGCGCCGTGCTCCGGCGCAGCGCCTCGCACGCGAATGTGCCGGCAAGCCGACAGGAAGGCGATCTTCTCCTGGAAACCGACCAGTACGTAGCCCTCTTCAGAGGACAGCGGGTTACCCTCGCGGGGATCGAATGGAAGATTCTCCGCCGGCTGGCCGGATCAGTCGGGCGGGTGGTGATGCGTGAAGAGTTGGTTGATGTGATCTGGGGCCAGGACGGCTTGATCCACGATCACGAATTGGAACGGCACATCAAAGCGCTCCGACTGAAGCTCGGCGACGATCCGATAAGCCCGGCGATTATCGCACCATCCGCGACGGGCTACATCCTTACCTCGCCTCACTGACGAACCAGCGAATCTGCCCGGCAATCTCGTCCCGCACCCGTCTGAAGACCGTCCGGCGTTCTTCGTCTGATCCACGCGTAGCAGTCGGATCATCGAAGCTCCAGTGGAGCATGGAAGACGCGCCTGGAAAGATCGGGCAGGCTTCCCTGGCCCGGTCGCAGACGGTGATGACGTGATCGAAGCGGACGCCCAGAAACTCGTTGAGATGCTTGGAGTGATGCGCAGCGATGTCGATGCCGAGTTCGCGCATAACTTCGACGGCGCCCGGGTTGAGACCGGCCGGCTGAGTTCCGGCGCTGGCAACCTCATACTGATCGCCCGCCAGGTGTCGAAGCCATCCCTCCGCCATCTGGCTCCGGCAGGAATTCCCCGTGCAGAGAAAGAGAACTTTCTTCTTCATGCCGGTTCTTCAGTAAACCAGTGCCGGGTCCTGTTACACACAATGCAGACGGAGAGCATCACCGGCACTTCGACCAGCACGCCGACCACGGTAGCCAGCGCCGCGCCGGAGCCGGGACCGAACAGGGCGATGGCCGTTGCGACGGCCAGTTCGAAAAAGTTGCTTGCGCCGATCAAAGCCCCGGGCGCGGCAACAGAGTAGGGCACCTTCAAGACCTTCATCAAGCCATAGGCCAGCGATGAATTGAAGTAGACCTGCAAGAGAATCGGCACAGCAATCAAGAGCACATGGCTAAACTTGCCGGTGATGTTCTCCGCCTGGAAAGCAAAGATGAGCACCAGCGTTGCCAAAAGCGCGAGTATTGTCACCGGCTGGAACTTTGGCAGAAGCGTGTCCTCAAACCAGGCGCGTCCATGGGTACGAATGGCCCGGGCTCTTATCAGGACACCTGCGACAAGGGGAATCACGATAAAGATGATGACGGAATACAGCAGCACGAGAAACGGGACCGTCAACGACGATGCCCCGCTGACCAGCAATCCGACCAGGGGAGCAAACAGCACCAGCATGATCAGGTCGTTCACTGAGACCTGCACCAGGGTATAGGCCGGATCGCCGTCCGTCAGGTAGCTCCAGACAAAGACCATGGCCGTGCAGGGGGCCGCGGCCAGGATGATGGCCCCGGCGATGTATTGATCGGCCTCCGCAGGCGAGATCCAGCCGGCAAAGACATGCCGAAAGAACACCCAGGCCAGGAAAGCCATGGAGAATGGCTTGACGATCCAGTTGACGAAGAGGGTGACCAACAGGCCTTTCGGTTTTCTGCCGACGTTTTTGATCGAGGCAAAATCCACCTTCATCATCATCGGAATGATCATCAGCCAGATCAGGACGGCAATTGGCACGTTGATCTGGCTGTCCCGGCTGAACTCCCACCCCCTGAGCGTGACCATGAGGCCGGGCATCCACGTGCCCAGCGCAACTCCCACGACCATGCAGAGCCCGACCCAGATACTGAGATAGCGTTCAAACAGGTTGAGCTTCTTTTCCTGAAAAGATGTGAGTTGAAAATCTGATGCTATTTCCACGAGTTATATCCTCCGCTTAATGTTTTCATTGAGTCTATTCCAGACGCCATAAATCAAGAATTTTTGTTGGATAAAAGCAAAAAAATATCTAGTCGCAACTCTGGGTCTGACGTCCCACTGCGCGGGCTTTTGACTTCAAGCTGTCGACCAGCTCATCCAATTCCTCAATCACTTCCTGCTTAAGTGCGTAATAGACCCACCGGCCGTCCCGTCGATCGGTAAGCAGACCGGCATCCTTGAGCGTTTTCAGATGAAACGAGAGGCGTGATTGGCCGGTCTTCAGCGCGTCAGTCAGATCGCAGACGCATTGCTCGCCGCCGGTCAGCAACTCGAGAAGTTGCAGGCGGGTTTCGTCGGACAGCGCATGACATAGTTGCGCCATCCGTTCGCGATCTACAGTTTTGATGGAACGCATGGTGTGAATATATCAACTAATCTTGATAAGTCAAGGGGCTAACCGACCGCTGGTTCAGAACCGCGCCGGTCGTCGACAAGCCGGATGCGTGGCCCTGCCGTCATTCCAAGATCCGCAACGAGATGGGCGGGGAGGGCTCGCGCACGTGTGCGCGCCTTGCGCCACTGTTTTTTGATAATGGCAGACGATCGAAGATCCAGAGAGCGTGCCAGTTTCCGGAACTGGACTAGGTCTTCGTAGTCGCCCAGGACTGCCTGTACATGCTTCAGTCGTCGAACCAGCGCCGGCATGGCATAGGGCTGGTCCAACGCCCATTCTTCCTGATACCGGATGGATTTGATCAGCAGGCGGAGCCGGTGAAGCGTTTTGCGCCGGGGCTTGGCGCCGACCTCGGCGGTCAACTGCCGGAGGGCGTCCGCGTGGGCATGCCGCTCGGCCCGCATCCGTTCGGCCAGCCAATCGAGATTCCCTGGAATCGGTGGCACCGCATGCCGGCGAACGATCCGTTCAATCGCTGCGTAGGCGTGCGCCCGTTCAAGTTTGCCACGCGTGGCACGGAGGCGGCGCTTGACGGCCTTGCGATCGGATCGTGGCGCATCGAGCTTTGAGAGATACTGTTCGAAAACCTGCAACGTTCGCAGTTTGCTCAGCCGCACGACGCAGCGCGCGATGCGGTCCGCGTTGCAATCTTCGCCAACCAGCTCGAGATAGGCCTGGAGCCGGCGCAAATGTGTACGCGCTCGGTGCAGCGTGGCGGGGTCCGTATCGCCGCCGGACAATCGTGCAAGTGCCTGAAGCACGACCGCGCGATAGCGAACCGGACGATCGTCAGCGAGATTGGACTCGCTCATGCGCGTCAGCCTTTGGTATGGTAGGTGAGCCTATGGAATGCATCTTATTCCGACATGGGATCGCGGTCGCGCGCGACGACTGGGACGGCGAGGAGCACCTTCGTCCCCTGACGCCTAAAGGCGCCGAAAAAACGCGTGAAGCCGCCGCGGGGCTTCTCCGGCTGGAGCTAAAACCAGGATATCTCTGGAGCAGTCCGCTCACGCGAGCCTTCGACACGGCCAAGATCATCCGCCAGATGCTCTGCCCTCGCATCGAGCTGCACGCCCATGAGGTGCTGCTGCCGGAAGCCTCACCCGACAAACTGCTGGCATTGCTGTCCTCGCTGCCGTCCGATGCCACGGTGATCTGCGTCGGCCATGAGCCGCATCTGGGAGAAACTGCCGGCCTGCTGCTGCTCGGGAAACCGGCCACCGGGTTGTCGCTCAAGAAGGCCGGCGCCTGCTGCCTGCGTTTTCGCGAGACCCCGAAAGCCGGCCGGGCCGAACTGCGGTGGTGGATGGAACCGTCTCAGCTCAGGAGCCTTCGGTAGAGGCCTCCACGCCGGCGGGGGCGGGCACACGGGTGAGCCCGCGGTTGCGCCCGTTCCTGAGCAGCGGCTGGATCTTGGCCCGCAGAAATTCCTGGATTTCCTCGAATGATTTCCGCGCATCCACCACTTCGAATTTGAATTCCTCGGCCATCTTGTCGAACTCCTCGATCAGCTGCGCCTGATATTTTTTGAAACTGTCGTAGAGATCCGTCCCCACGCGCATATCCATGCCGGATTCCCAGTAATTCATGCCGTTGCTTTCGAGGACCCGCAGCGCCAGCGTGTCGGCGTCGATGCGCAAATAGCAGACCAGGTCGGGGACCAGGGCGAAGCCGAATACGTCGCGGATCCAGGCCGGGTCGCCGCTCCGGACCGTATCTCTGGCGAAGGCGGTATAGATGTAGCGGTCTGCCAGCACGACAAAGCCGGACCGCAGGGCGGGGATGATCTGATGCTCGAGGCGGTCGGCAAAATCCGTCGCGTACAAGAGGCTGAGCGACCAGTGGTCCAGAATATTGCCCTGCTTGGCAATGTCGATGGTTTTTGACATGAGGCTCGATCGCGTCCATCCCGTCGTGATGACGCCGTAGCCCTGCACCTCGAGCCATTCCTGCAACAGCTCGATGTGCGTGGAGCGGCCGACGCCGTCGGTCCCCTCGATGACGATCAGCTTGCCTTTGAGGTCACTCGGATTGAGGTATGCCAAACCGTCGCCAAAATACTGCCGACCTTTTCCCATAACCCCCTCGTTTCGGCTTATAGTGATCGAGCGCCTTGGTCACGACCGCCCGCATGTCGTCCTGCTGCTCTTCGATCTCCTTCGTGGCATCCAGCACCGTTAAGTGATACTCGTCCACGATTTTGTCGTACTCCGACAGAATACGCGTTTGGAAGATCCGGAAGCTTTCCGTCACATCCTGGCTGATTCCCATGTCCATTCCGGCTTCGTAATACTTGAACTGGCCCCTGGTCCCCCCCAGGAGGCGGGCAATGGCGGTATCGATGGGAACCTTGAAGTAGAACGCCAGGTCCGGCTGGACGCCAAAACTGTAGAGCTTGCGTACCCAGCTACGCGACACCCCGCGCACGGCGTCCCGCGCAAACGCCGTGTAGGCATAGCGATCGGCCAGCACGATCATGCCGGCCTTCAACGGCGGCAGGATGTGGTGGTAAAGGCGGCTTGCAAAATCCGTCGCATGCAGAAGACTGAACGTGGTCGGCGTCAACGATTTGGTTTTCTTGCCCTTCTTGGTTGTCTCCTTGACCAGGTCCGAGGAGTTCCACTCCGTGAAAAATACGTTGAAGCCCTGGGCCTCGAGCCACTTCTGCAGGAGCAGCAATTGGGTGCTCTTGCCCGATCCGTCAATGCCCTCGACGATGATCAGCTTGCCGGGGAACGGATGCGGCTGCCCGAACGTCACGAGGCGGGGCGCTGGCGAGGTCATGCGGATTCTCCTTGATACGGCCGTACTGAAAATTCAACGCCGCGCCGGAAGACACGCTCGAACAGATCGGCCCGGTTCTGGGCCGCCCAGATTTCCAACTCGGGATCGCTGGTGGTTTCAAGCGTCATCCTCACCGGTTTGCCGAGTTTGATCTTGATATGCTGCACGACTGAAAACTGGCTGCGGTCCAATCCATCGGCGATCCGGAGCAGCGCACTGAGTTTCTGGACGGTCCGGCGGTTCTTCAGCGACAGCCCTTCGAACGGCTTGTGCTTCATCTCCGGCAGCGCGCGGCGGTGGTACCGCGTGATGTTCGCGATCAACTCGATCTCCTCCGCGGTCAGCCCGTCCAGGTTGCTCTGCGTGATCAGATAATACGCGTGCTTATGGTGCTGGCGAGGATTGATCAGATAGCCGATGTCATGGAGCAGGGCCGCATACTCCAGCCATTCGCGCTCCCGTTCGCCGAGTTTGTGCAGAGCAGCCGTCTGGTCGAATAACTGCACGGCCAGCTTGGCCACGTGATGGGAATGGGCCTGAGGATAGTGGCACCGTTGCGCCAGGGACAGAATGTTGCGCCGGCGCACGTTCGGAATTTCCTGCTCGGCGCGGATGCCTTCCTGGTGCCGCTGCATGAAGTCATAGATAATTCCTTCCCGGATGGCCTTGTCGCTGATCGTCAGCGTGTCCTGCCCGGCCTGTTTCATCAGGGTGCGGAGGACCATCGCCGCCGGCAGCAGGGTGTCCACGCGCTTGGGATCCAACCCCGGAATTGCCAGCCGCTCCTTCACGGACGCCTCTCGCAACAGGCCTTCGACCTCCTCGATCTCCTTCCGTGAAACCGTCGCCAGGTTAAGCTGGGGAACCGGCTTATCGGTGCGGCGAAGGTAAATGATCTCCGTCAGGTTGCCGGCCATTCCGGACGTCCCGATCATCTGGCTGAACTCTTTCGCTTTGAACCGCTGCAACGCGGAGGCGATCTCGGTCTCAATCGCCTGTTGCAGTGCTTCCAGCATCGCGTCCGAGGGCGGGTCCCGATGCAGGTGCAGATCCTTCAATCTGATGGCGCCGAGCTTCAAGCTCTGGCCCTGGAGCATGGTTTCCCGGTTGCCGGCGATCAGCTCCACGGAGCCTCCGCCCACGTCCACGATCAACACGGGATCAGCCGGCAACTCCATGCTGTGCCGGACCCCCAGATAGATGAGGCGCGCTTCTTCCTGTCCGGTGACGACCCGGACGGTCAAGCCCGTTTCACGCGATACCGCCTTCAGGAACTCGCCGCCGTTTTTCGCTTCACGAACGGCGCTGGTGGCCACCGCCTTGATGCGCTTGTAGCCCTTGTTCTTGGCGAGGGTGACCTGCGTCTTGATGACCTCCAGCCCACGGCGCATGGCCGTATCGGGCAACCGATGGGCCTTGAACGTGCCGTCCCCCAGTCGGGTGACGTCTTTAAAGCGGTCGAGAATCTTATAGGAAAAGTCCGGCTCGATCTCAGCCAGCACCATGTGAATGGAGTTGGTCCCGATATCGAGCACTGCAAGCTTCGACATGGCATCCTTGAGTTGAGCGCCAGCCCCGCTGGGCGTGGCGCTATGCCGCTTTCAGAACGGGCATTGAAAGGTACTCGAAGAAGGGGGAGAAAAGAAAGTTAAGTATTTTTATCTTATATTTCATTGGGTTAAGCGAGGTCTGAAACGGTCAGGCGCAGAGAGACACCACAAAAAGCAGGAGCGCGCTTAGCGGGAATGGGCGCAAGCGGCCATGGAGGATGCGCGGATTGACGACGGCAGCGATGACACAGCAAAGTCGTAGCCGTGACGGTGCAGGCGAATCGCGCCTTGGCGATTGAGCGCTTTGACGGTGAGAAACAGCTCCCGCCATCTGAACTCCGGCAGGCGGGCGATCAATTCAGACATCGGCACGGCTTCACCGACCTTCAGCGCTCTCAGCAGCCGCGTTTTGGGAAAGACCGGTGACGGCATCGTAGTCCTCATGCCGATCGATACGCGTTTCGGACGCTCACCCTGTCGCGCGGGCGGCTTCCTGCTGAACCGCCAGCGCGAGATCGCGACCGGCATTGCGGTACAGCGGGCACCAGCGATGCCGATCCGTGGCGCAATACTCCAGATCCTTTTCGCTGGGCTCGAACGAAACTACGGTCCCCAGGCACAGCGGTGCCGCTCCGGTCGCACGATTCTGACGATAGTAGGGGCATTTCATATGTGCTCTCCTTTTAATTCGCTCAAGCCCTCCCAGGGGGCACAACCCTGGGAAGGCCTGAGCTCACAGGAGAAACGCTACACGAGACAGCATGCACCAGGTACGTAGCCGCTCCGTCACGGCTTCGTTAAATGCCGGTAAATTTCCAGCCTAGGCTCAGAAGGTTTCATAGGCAGCGTCACCGTGCGTCGGGGAGCAGCGGACCGCAACAATCCGCATGGCGCCGAGAACCAGCAGGATCACCCCCAGCGCGGCCATATGCAATACGCCTTCCCCTTTGAACCATTCCGAAATGACCTCGGTCAGCATGACGACCAGGATGGTATCCACGATAAAGGTCACCTTGACGCGACCTTCCGAAAAGTAGGTGAGCGTGGTTTTGAAGACTTCGACCACGGCCAACAGAATCAGCGTATCGATGAGCACCTGGCGCAACGCCTCTTCCACGGGTCGGTGAAAGAGCAGCGAGATATCGATAAATGTCATTATGACGCCGCCGGCCAGGGCGGTCAGGATGGTGAGAATCAGCATGCTCAGGACCAGCTTGATCCCCTTGGTCCAGACGGTCATGAGATCCAACGAGCGCATCGCGTTCCTCACCAGATCGGCGGCACGAGCGGTCCACGCCGGAGGCGCGGCTATCCGAAGGCCATCCACCCGCACTCGTTCGTAGAATCCGGCTTCAGAACTCATCGATCGCCACCGGGCGTAACAGATCCCGGACGGACAGCACCCCGACAATATCGCCCGATCGCATCACCGCCAGGTGACGCGTCTGGCTGCGGTCCATCAGATCGGCCGCATCCGTGATGGGCCGCGCCACGTCGATGCCGATGACCGGGCTGCTCATGATGTCCTGCACCAGCACGTGCTGCGGGCAATGGCAATCCGCCACGACTTTCCTGACAATATCCGCCTCGGTCACGATGCCCACGATGCGACCATGCTGTGTCACGAAGACGCTGCCGATCCGGCGTTCGCGCATCACCTTGGCGGCCTCGAGTACGGGCGCGCTGCAGGATACCTTCGCCAGATTGTTTTTCATCAAGTGTCGGGTCGTGACCATGGTTTCCTCCCTTGCTGTGTAGGAACCGGTTGCTGTTCGCTTGACGGCTTTGCCTGGTCGTTCATCAACTGCACCGTGACGCCGTCCGGCCGTTTCTCGCGGAGGATCGGGTGAAATTGCTTGTGCGTCATTCCCAGGAGCGTCGCCAACCCATACAACAGCGGCACCGCCAGCGCCCCTCCGATCACCACGAAACCGATGAACGTGATCAGGTCCACGACTTCTCCTTACTCAGCCTGCTGCGGTTACTGTGCCTGGCAAGTGTTCCGGGCAGGTCAACCATGAGTAAGCGTTGTGTAAATTACGGCCACCTGGAAAATTAACGATTTGTTAACAATTGCCAGAGGGAGCCGAAACGCTGTTTCACTATAACTGGTGGCGCAAGATCACACGGTCTGCTTGGACAGGTGTGTATGGATCGAATTGTTTATGACAATGGAGGCACTATGAACGTGTGGCAGAAACGGTGGAGTGCAGGGTTGCTTGCAGTGATGCTGCTGGCAGGCCAGGCAGGGTTTGCGGAGGCGCAAGTGAAGCCGGAGGTGGATCCGGCGCTGAAGCACTACGAAAAGAACGGGTCACATAAGATCGAGGGAAGGCTTCAGGCTGGAGCAGCCGATACGATCAAGCGCCTGTTCGACCTCTGGACCGAACGGTTCCAGTATCATCATTCCGGCGTGAAGTTTGAAACTACGGGAATTCAAACGGCCGAAGCGGTACCGGCGATTTTCAAGGGAACGGCACCGGTTATTGAGGGAGCGGACCTCGTCGCGATTTCCTTCCCCCTATCGCAGGATGATTTGCTTGCGATCAAAGCGCAGCGCGGTGTCGCGCCGATTCGAGTGGCAGTCGCCCTGGACGCCATCGTGCTCGTCGTGAACCACAAAAATCCCGTGCCGGGTTTGACGCTTCAGCAGGTGGCCGAGATTTTCAGGGTCCCGTCAAACCAGCCGGCAGACATTGAACTCTGGAAGCAAGTGGGGCTGAACGGGAAATTCGGCGAACTGGAAGTCAACCGTTACGGCAGGGACGACCAGTCCGGCACCTACATGGCGTTCAAGTCCATGGCTCTTCACGGAGGCGAGCAGCGAAAGGACGTGCATAGAGAGCCGGGGTCCATGTCCGTGGTCCTTGAGGTAGGATCGGACGAGCGTGGAATCGGCTATGCCGCAACCGGATATGCGGCCCGAAGCAAAAGGGTGCGCGTGGTGCCGCTGGCCAGGAAGAGCGGCGAGCGGTTTGTCACACCGACCAACGACACCGTGCTCGGCGGTGACTATCCGCTCCTGCGCGAGCTCTATATCTATGCCATGCCCGAAGCCGACGGCAAGTTAAAACCTATGTTGAAAGAGTTCCTGCAGTTCGTGCTCAGCCGTGACGGCCAGGAGCTGGCCAAGGAGGAGGGGTTTTTCCCTTTGCCCGCCACACATTCGGAACAGGTGCTGGGCAGCCTGGATAGGGACGGACGGATGAGCGGTATGGAGCCCAGCAAGAAGGTAGACTAATTCCGCTAGGTGTTTGAGAACATGAGGGGGGGCTTGCGGGTGATTCCGCAAGCCCCCTCTTATTTGAACAACCAGTCAGCTCAGGCGTCCGGCGACCAGATCCAGCAGCGAGCGCTCGATTTCGTGGTAGAAATAGCGATACGGTTCCGGCCAGAGACCTGGTGAGAGCTCGCGGGGCGGTTTGCCTCGCTCATGCAGGAACAGGCGTGGGAGCACTGCGGTAGTCAGCGTATCCATCTTTCTGACCTGGACCTGCCAGCGATATTGCAACTGTAAAAACCTCGCGAATTCCTTCTCCGCGTACGGTTCCGTTTCAATGTAATCTTCATCGGCCCGCGCCAGCGGGTACCCTCGCTGCTCGATATGCTGCTTCACCGTGTCGTAAATCTCCTGATACTGCAACGGGTAAACCCGCTCGTTCATTTGAGGGATCAGAGCGGGACTCCGGGGATAGGCGCATTTCCCCCAGGCGCAGGAGGGTAGAGTCGTGCATCCGCTCAACAGAACGCTTCCGGCGAGAATGAGGCTCACGCCGAGCCTGGTCATGCGATACCTCCCGACGTGCTTTGACTGTGATTCAGTATATGCTGTCCAAGCCCATTCGGTCGCATGCCGTCGCCGGTTTAACGAAATCTTGATGGATTACCGTGGCCCGTCCTTGGCGCAACGGAAGCCCAGATCGGCAAGCCTGTGAGCCGGCGCAACGGAATTTCTCACGGTCGTCCGGATGTCTTGCGCTGAGGACGCCCACGAACCGCCCCGAAACACTTTGACCTGCCCATCTCCTGAATCCGTCCACTCCATGACGTTGCCGGCCATGTCGTAGAGTCCGTAGGGGCTGCGCCCTTCCTCGAACTTCCCGACGTTGGTCGGACCGGGGTGGCGGTTCTCGGCATTGACGAAGGCTAGGTCGTAGGCGTTGCCCCAGGGATACAGGCGACCGTCGGTTCCGCGGGCGGCCTTTTCCCATTCCTGTTCAGTCGGCAGGCGTTTACCTTGCGATTGGCAGAACTGTCTCGCCTGGTTCCAGGACACGTTTGTGACCGGATGGTGCGACGCGAGCGGGTCGTACTCCGTGAGCCGCAACTCGGCGTATCGGACGTTCGTGACCTCGAACAGATCGATCCAAAAGGCGGGAATGGTGATCGTCCGTTGTTGATCGCCTTCCCCATAAAGAAACGGGCCGGCCGGAACCAGGGTCGTGCCTTCCGGCGGCTCGCTCTGTGCGCTTTGCGCCGGAGGGGTATCGGACTTCTTGAGTGGTCGCGATGGCTCGGAGGATGGCTCGGCCAATTCCGCAAGCAAATCGGTCTTGGGCAGAGTCGTCTTGGCCGTTGCCGCCAGGCTGCCGCTTTTGATAGCGATCAGCTTGACGGTCAGGCGGATCTGGTTCGCCGATTCCACGACCGATCCGGCGATGACCCCGTCGAGGCCGAGTTCCTTGCCGACCCGTGAAAGTTCTTTACGGGAAAGGCCGCTCAGCAGCAGGGCCTTTCGTTTTTCCAGATGCGCGGCGAGCTGGCGCTGATCAATGATCTGAAGGGCGCGGTCAGCGGCCAGTTCGGTGGTCAGCTCGGCCGCGAGCAATCGCCCAGTCTGCGTCACTTTGCCTTCCAGATCGGCAAAGGGCTCGACGGCAAGGCGATGAATGCGACCCTTTGCCGCTTCCCTGGCCATCTCCTGTGCAATTCGATGCAGTTGCTCGTCAACCTCAGCGGCTGCCGCCGTTGCCCAGCCGCCGAGCAGCGCGCCGGCAACCAGGATGCCTGCGACACCGAGTTGGATACCTCGTCCGATCGTCATGGACTGGTTCTGTACAGAACAGCTCCGGAAAAGTAAAGGGGCCTGCACCAGACGGTGCAGGCCCCTCATCGGACCGTGCGGAGACTAGGCCCGGCTCTTGCCTGTTATCTGCACGAGCGCATCCTCGACCTTCCACCAGAAATATCGGTACGGTTCCGGATCGAGGCCAGGCGTCAGCAATCGCGGCTCCTTACCTTTTTCATGGAGGTAAAGTCTCGTTCGGACCTCAGTGTTGAGCTGATCCATCTTCCGAACCTGGACCTGCCAGCTATACTCGATGCCCAGAAAACGGGCGAATGACTCTTCGGCATAGGGCTTGGTGACGATCCTGCCTGACACCGGGTCTTCCGAGTCGAAGGGGTAGCCCCTTTTGACCAGGTGGTCTCTCACCGCCTCATAGGCCTCGCCGTACTTCATCGGGTAGATCCGTTCGCCCGTCTGGGGAATCAAAGCCTGATAGCGCTGCGTCGAGGCGCATTTACCCCAGGCGCAGGAGGGGATCGTGCTGCACCCACCGACCATCAGGCTTCCTGCAAGCCCGACCGCCATCCATACCGTCATGCGCGTCTTCATTGCTGCCTCCTGTTCGTTCATGCTCATCGTAGTCCTTCGATCCGTCATCATCAAGCCCGCCTAGAACGCCATCTGCAAATTGACGGAGAAGCCGTTGTTATGAAACTGACCGCCGGCCTCTCTGCGGATATGGCCGAACGCGCCCAGCTTGTGCCGGTGATCGCCCGAGAGGTACCACACCGAGCCGAATTCCCACCAGCGGGAGTCTATGATTTTCCGATTGGTTGGATTGGCCGTCGGAGCAGGATCGGTGAGGGTATACGCTACACCGGGAGCCGACACCTCGCCTTTGTTGATATCCAGATATTGATAGCGACCCAGGATTTCCCAGGTTCGCGGAATCAGGAAATACCCCATATCGACCGCATAGGTCATGGTCCGGAGACCGGGGAACTGCCCAAAGAACGGATTCGAGTTATTCGGCGTGTAGGTCATGTTGTGATGCTCGATGTTGGCGTAGAACCCACGATACATCAGGGTTGCATCGAAACCTACATCCTTCCAGTCGCCGATTGCATTGGGATTGATGTTGTTCCGGGCGATCGGCAGTTGGGCAGCACCTTCGATATTTGTCTGAACCGGTCTGTTGCATCCGGCGGTCGCGCTCATGGTACTCGATGTATTCAACCCGTACGCCTGGCAGAGGTCGAAACTTTGAATGACGTTCAGTTCGCCGAACGCCACGGCCTTCGGCGCATTCAGATATGTCATGGAGAATTCAACCAACGGCGACCATGAGTTCCACACGTCGCCGGCCCAGAACGGCACACGGCCGAATGGGTGCATCGTGACCCGGCCTGCGTAGACATGGCTCCCTGTGTCATCAAACTGCTGGAACTGCTTGTTGAATCCATAACCGGCCGCAGCCATCACCTTGTAGTCGAAGAGATCCATGATGTCCATGCCGGAGAGTTGAATGCCGGTTTCACGGCCCGCTGCGGCCACCCCCTGCGAGGCGAAGGCCCGTTCAGGCATGTGCATCGCACCGGACGACATTTGCCGTTCGCGGGAATTCGGCATCTTGATCTGGCCGATCATCACGTTGGCAAAGGGATACCTGGTCCAAGTGATATCCAGATCGCGCAGGCCGATCGCATGGCCGTCGGCATGGAACTCGATGTGGAACTGCATGTCGCGATAGGCGCAGCCGTTGAACTGAAAACGGAAGCGCCGAATATCGAAATCGGACACATCCTGCTCATTGCCGCCGTAGAGCGTGCTGCTGCCCGACGAGGATGGCCGGATGAGCGGCGACCGGCTTGGGATGGTGGTGGTCGCGGAAGTCTGTCGGAGGTTGGGATCTACCGCATGGGCCCGTTTATCGCCTTCGAAATAGGTATACAGCGTCTGGATGCGATAGGACAGGTTGCCCTGGAAGTTCCGGTTGACCCGGCGATCCCGGTCCTGCTCGTCGAACTTGCGGATGTCCGCCACGTCGTCTTCCCCGAGTAGCCGTTTCTTCAAGAGTTTGTCCACCACCATATCGGCCTTCGCGTCCGCCGGCGAGAAGATGCCGACGTCCTGGAAGTCCGGGATACAAGGCGCGGCGCCGTAGAAGGGGGTGAATTCGCCCCAGGGCGCCGGCGGCAGGGTGAACGAGGCCAGGGCCACCTGCTCGCTCTTCTTCGTCATGGGCGGTCCGACGATCATCCCCACGATAATGGCTGCCATGGCCAGCAGACGGCCGATGTATCGCCCGCGCCTGATGACCGTTGCGGCTTTCTTGATGCACGCACGAACTGTTGTTCTCATCGTTCTTCCTCCTGATTACGAGCTTGGACCCGTGCCTGAATCTGGGCGTACGGTACAGGAGGAACGTGAGGAGTCGTTCAAAGAACAGTCAAGAATGCGTTAACACCGTTCGGGGAGTGGGATGAGCGGCAAGACTGGCTACGATGGATGTGCCGCAAATGTTAACCGCGATGTAACGTGGCCTTGATTGAATCGCAATAAAGGAGGGCTAGCCTAGACAGCGTATGCTGAACCGAACGGTGAAAAATGAGCGAGGATGGTGCGAGAGGGCCCATGCCATGGATGGAGCGTTGCTATGACTACAGAACATGTACGAGAGATTATCGCCTGGGTGAGCCTGCTACTGATATTGGTCGCCACCGGCTGTGCCGCCCCGCCAAAGGTCACAAAGGTTCTCTATGAAGACCGGTCGGCATGGATCCGGCTGGAGGTGAATCCCGATGCCGACCGCGGGGCTTCCGCCATACCCTCAGACAGCACGCTGGTTCCGTCCTCATCGGCACTCACCTCCCTCTTGAAGGGATTTCAGGCAGAGAAGGATTACAGCCCCGGGGTCATCAGTTTTGCCGTCGGCAAAAAATATTATAACGAGGCCTTTGTTGCGGCGGAACTGGCCGTGTTGGCTCCCCAACTGGCCAAAGGACTGGCGCTGGCCTCGCCAGAAGAACGAGTCGCCTATTGCCTCACGGCGGATTGGTCAGCCGACGAGCGGTTCGTCACGACCGGGTGGGTGTATCTCAAGAAGCCATATCTGCACTTCAAGCTCGAAGAGTGGCGGACGCCGATACGCGTCAAATCGCCGGCGGTGCCGACCTCCGAGGCCTGCCTGATCAAACCGATACCCGGTTATAAAACATCGGACCGGTTTTTCCAGCTCGACTACGCGCCAAAGACATTGATCGTGACGCATGGACCACTGGGACGCAGCATATATAACGGGGCTGGTGAAGTGATGTTCAAGCTGGCCGGGTTGGATCTCACAAAGATGCCAGGGACCGGGGGCCAGAGTGGCGGGGCTATGAATTCCCCGAATGCTTCAGAGGCGACGAGGCAGCCACAGTCGACCACTGTACCGATACAACAACCGGAATTGTCAAAGGAGGTGTCCGTAAAACCATTGACCCGCGCAAAACCGCTCGGCAGCGCGACGCCAGCGGGACGATAGCTTATCCGATCTCGAATCGGCCGCCATTTGTCGGCTTCTTGACTGTGTTGATTCGGCTTTATCTTATTCTGTGGAGCCCCCATGGTCGAGAAGGAGAATCTTATGGCAAGCGGACGCGAGCGGATTCTGATTGTGACTGTCAACGAGGCGCTTGGCAACTCGTTGCAAAAACTCTTCGGCGAGTACGGGTATGCAACGGAAGTCGTGAGCGATGAATCCCGAGCCGTTGACGCGAGCCGCCGGAAGCTCCCAACCCTTATTCTGGTGGAGCGCCAAGGCCGGTTTGACCAATTACGCCGCGAACCGAAATTGCGCGAGGTCCCCATCGTCACGATTCAGCAGCCGGAAGCGCGGTGTGAGGAGGATGCCTGCATCGAGGATCTGGATCAGGGAGCCGACGCGGCATTGTGTGGGCTGAGCTACCGTGAAGTCATTGCGAGAGTCAGGGCCATCTTGCGAAGAGGAGAATTGCACGCTATGGCGGCTGAATTGTATATGGTTGGGAGTCTCCACCTGAATACGGTTCACCATGAAGTCACAGTTGACGGGAAATCCGTCGAGCTGACCCCCAAGGAGTTTCAGATTCTCCAGCAATTGATGCAGCACCCGGCGCGGGTGTTTTCACGAGACGAATTACTGGACAACATTTGGGGGGAGGGCTACGCGCTGGAACAGCATACGCTGGACGTACACATCCATTCGCTCCGGCATAAAATCGAGTCCGATCCAGCGCATCCCAAATACATCCTGACTGTCAGGGGAATCGGCTACAAACTGAGCCAGCGGTAATCAGCCGGCGGTGCGCAGCGCGTCGTAAATTTTTCGGGCATCAGGCAACGGTCCCCACCCCATCACGGCCGTCGAATCCGTCACATAGGCCGGAGTACGCATTCCGTTAAGCACGCAGGTCACGCCGGGAGTTGAGGCCAACACCCAAAGAGCCTTGCGGGAGAGGGGTTCGCCCAGCTTGACCATCGGCAGAAACGACTCAAGCGTCTTGGAGATCGCCGCTGTTTTCTCACGGCTCTTCAGACCGGCCTCACGTCGCATTTCCTTCAAGAGCAGCAGCAACTGGGGCAAATAGCGCGTTTGCCACTGCTGCCATTCTTCCGCATGTGTCTGGCTGAAGTGTTTGGTGAGCGCGTGAATCACCTGGCTCAACTGCGGGGCGATCATCTGATCTTCGATCTGGTCCCAATGCTCGAAGCTCTGGACCCGCGAACGGAGGCGCGCCAATTCCTCCGCCCATCGAAAATAGTCTTGTGGTGCCATGCCCTGGCCGGACCATTGAATCTGCGGAGCAATGTCCCGGCGATAGTCGTCTTCAAGCTTAGCCACCACATCGCGCTGCGCCTCGAACGTCACGCCGGTTTCTTCGAGTGGTATCTCGGCCAGTCTGATCATCCCTCCGTATTTCGACGGCATGGCATTCAAGGGACGGTTGACCATGACGGCGATCCGCTCGGCCTGCGCGAATTCCAGGAGGGTCTGTTTCTCGCCCAGACCTGTGTTGGGGGTCAGCACGGCGCCCGATTCGAAAAGATTCATTGGGCATTGCAGAACACGAAAATGACATTCGCGACTGCTAACAGCCAAGGCGGCTGACTGAGCGGCCTCCAGCATCTTCGACAAAGAAGTAGCTTCCGGATCGTTCGGCTCGGCCGTGGAGGTGTTGGAGGAAACGCCATAGTAGAGGAGGCGCCCCGCCGCCACCTGGCGCTCCAGATATTCGAAGGCTGCCTGCAAACGACGATGGAATTCCTTGCGCAAGGCCGGAATATCTCTTTGCCCGCGGTGCGCCGCATCCGACAGGAAATACTCGGCGTTGTGGAGCAATAAGACATCCAGCGTCTGAAGCCCCAGACGATCCAGCGAAAGATCGAGATGATCGGCTAGAAACTCCGGATGGAGGCAATGCCAGATGCCCTCTCCATACTTCACCATTTCAGGGTAGGGCTTGCCGGATTTTTCGCGGGCTTCCGCGCGCTTGAGGTTCTGCCCCTGCACATAACCGATTTTTGAGACGACGATCACTTCCTCGCGTTTGAGTTCACCCTGTTTGATCAATTCTACCAGCACCGATCCGACCAGCCGCTCGCTGTCGCCGTCCATATAATTGGTGGAGGTATCGATCAGGTTACAGCCGGCGCGCAGCACGTTGACAAGCGCCTGGCGGTGGTCGGCCTCCTCCGTGCCGGTCCGATATCCGCCGAATCCCAGCTTGCTCGTCGTCAGGCCGGTTGAGCCAACCGTGGCAAAGCCATGCTGGACTGCAGCGCCCAAACGGCCGATCATCCGCGAGGCGTAAGCGGCGGTTCCACCCTGTGTCGCGCAACCGGCCAATCGCGCACCTTCGATGGGTTTGGAAGAGCCGGCCTGCTGGACCTGCTGCTGTTCGGAGAGCGCGGCGTCAATCTGGGCAGGCTCGGTAATCGGCGCCTGGCAGGAAAAATTCCGGCAGACATAGAGTGCAGCCTTGCCCTGAACGAGCGACTTGCCTTTGGTCAGCGGATGATCCGGGTCAGGCCCTTGTGGATCGTGATGGGCGATAATCCGATTGGGCAGATACCGGCGATTGACATCCGCGCGGAGCGCTTCATAGCCCGGCTCAGCCGGGCTGCCGATGAACGCCAGTTCAACCGGCTCGTGCAGAAGCAGATCCACCACGCACAGGCTCTTGGCGAATGCGCGGGGATAGCGCGTGATCTGCCGCCCGTAGGCCCGAATTGCTGCTGCCGCGGCCTCGCGGAAATCCTCTCTCGCGAAATGAAACGACAGGCGGGCCAGCACCGATGCCGTCACGGCATTGCCGCTGGGCGTCGCGCCATCCGGCCCTTCACGGCTGCGCAGGATGAGCGACTCGTGATCCTTGCCTGTGGTGAAAAATCCGCCGTCCTGCGCGTCGGAAAAATCGGCGAGGATGCGCTCGGCCAAGTGGACGGCCTCATCCAGATAACCCTCGTGGGCGCCGGCTTCGTAGAGATCGATCAGTCCCTCGGCCAGATACGCATAGTCTTCGAGGCAGGCATTCAGGTGCGCCTTGCCGGCCCGATAGGTCCGGTAGAGCCCGCTGTCAGGACGCTTCATCGTGCGCAGCAGAAAATCTGCGGCCTCTTCCGCCGCTTCCAGGTATCGGCTGTCGCTGAGCACGCGCGCGCCTTCCGCCATTGCGCTGATCATCATGCCGTTCCAAGCAGTGAGGATCTTATCGTCCAGCCCAGGCGGGATCCGCTTGGCGCGCGCGGCATAGACAAGCGGTTTGACCCGTTCGATCGTTTCTCGTAATTCTACGGAAGAAATCTTCAGATGAGCCGCGATCGACTCGAGCGGCTCCGGCGTATTCGGAATGTTCTTGTGCTCCCAATTGCCGCCCGGCGTGATGTCGTAATAGGCACAGAACCGCTTCGCATCCTCTTCATTTTGTATGACGGCCCGAATCTCTTCCGACGTCCAGACGAAAAACTTGCCTTCGATGCCTTCCGAGTCGGCATCGGTGGCCGAATAGAAGCCGCCTTCCGGCGAGGTCATTTCCCGAAGGATATAGTCCAGCGTCTCCGTCGCGACCCGCCGGTATTCCGGGTTTGACGTAGCTTGATTCGCTTCGATGTACGTCCGCGCGAGCAGGGCATTGTCGTAAAGCATTTTCTCGAAATGCGGCACCAGCCAGCGTTCGTCGGTCGAATAGCGGGCAAACCCACCGCCGACATGATCGTACATGCCGCCGGCTGCCATGGCGTCGAGTGTTTTCGTGACCATCGTCAGCGTCTGCGCATCGCCGGTACGGTGGTATTGCCTCAGCAGGAACGACAGGCCGGTGGCAGGCGGGAACTTCGGTGCACGGCCGAACCCGCCGAATTGCGAGTCGAACTCGTCCGCGTACTGGCTGGCGGCGGCGTCCAGTTCCGTCTCGCCGACGGAGGCCGGCGATGCCACCTGCATGGATTGTTTCAACTGCTTCGTGATGTCGCCGGCCTGGCGGCGCAAGCCATCCGGATCCTTTCGCCAGAACTCGGCGACTTTGGTCAGGACCGACGCAAACCCCGGCCGGCCCCAGCGGTCCGTCGGCGGAAAGTAGGTGCCGGCAAAGATCGGCTCCTGCTCGGGCGTCAGAAAGACCGTCATCGGCCAGCCGCCCTGGCCGTGGTTTAACGCCAGGGTCGCCTGCATGTAGATTTCATCGAGGTCGGGACGTTCTTCGCGGTCCACCTTGATGCAGATGAAATGCTCGTTCATGAGCGCCGCGATCGTCTCGCTCTCGAACGATTCACGTTCCATGACGTGACACCAATGGCAGGCCGAATAACCGATGGAGAGAAGAATCGGCTTCTTCGATTCGCGGGATTTGGTCAACGCTTCCTTGCCCCAGGGATGCCAGTCCACGGGGTTGTGGGCGTGCTGGAGCAGATAGGGGCTGGTTTCGTGAATCAGTCGGTTGGGAGAGCGCCCGGCCGCGTGTTCAGACATGGCGGGCAGGCCAGCCTGCATCATTCATGACAGTTCGTTGCGAAATCGTGTAGTCGCGTTGCGAGACGGGCGCGTGGAGGCGCGAGGGACCGAAGCGTACTTGAAACAGTACGTTGAGGAACCGAGCGGCGAGCCCGCCCGCCTGGGCGCAAAACCTCTGCGGCCAGGCTTGTCGTAGCAGCGAATCCGCGATTGCAGCAGAAGTGCTCATGGATGATGCAGGCTAACACTGCTCAGAAACGATAATCAACGGCAGAAACACATCGGCCCGCCACTCGAAATCGAGCGCGGGCCGATGAACAAACAGAAAAGGAGGGAGATTACTTCTTCTTTTCCTTCTTCTCCGCCTTGTCCGCCTTCTTCTCGTCCTTCTTCATATCCTTGTGCTCGCCCTTCATCTCGCCGCCCTTCGCATCGCCCTTCATCTCATCGGCAAATGCGCCACCAACGAACCCAACCAGGAACATTGCCATCACCATTGCGCTCAACAGCTTCTTCATCGGACTCCTCCTTAGAATGTGATCGCCTGCCAAAGGGGCCATTCCCTTTGTAAGCCGTCACCCTAATCGAAACCTGCACGGAAAGTCAACACAGGGATTTTGATCAGCAGCCTGTGGATACTTCTAGCCAGCCAGACGCAAGCCGTGTGATAATACTGAAGAAGTGGAGGCGCGTAGAGAATGACCAACTCAGCTTTTCCTGCAAGCTTCAAGATGACCGTGCGAGTCGCGCTCGGCAATCGTCCCGGCGTCTTTGCCCAGGTGGCTGCGGCACTGGCAGAGGAGGGCGCCAATCTTGGCGCCGTGGACATGGTGACGGCCGACGCGGAGCAAATTGTTCGCGATATCACCTTCGAAGTCCAAAACGAGACTGAGGGGAGTCGGGCCGTCAAGCGGTTGCAATCTGTTCCCAACGTTCGCATGCTGTCGACGCCCGACCGGGTTTTCCAGGTGCACCAGGGCGGCAAGATCGGCGTCCAGAGCAAGCTGGCCTTGAATTCCCGCAGCGTGCTGTCGCTCGTGTATACGCCGGGCGTCGGACGTGTCTCCGAAGCCATCGCCAAAGACCGCTCCAAAGCCTATCTCTATACGACGAAAAGCAACAGCGTGGCCGTCGTGACGGACGGCTCGGCCGTCCTCGGCCTCGGCAATCTCGGCCCCGAAGCCGCGCTGCCGGTCATGGAAGGCAAGGCGATGCTGTTCAAGGAAATGGCGGGCATCGACGCCTGGCCGATCTGCCTCAACACGCAGGACGCGGATGAAATCGTCCGGATCGTACAGGGCATTGCACCGGGTTTCGGCGGCATCAATCTCGAAGACATCAGTGCGCCGCGCTGCTTCGACATCGAGCAGCGATTGAAGGCGTCGCTCGATATTCCCGTCATGCACGACGACCAGCACGGCACGGCGGTCGTGATTCTGGCCGGCTTGATGAATGCGCTGAAGGTGATCGGGAAACCGATGGAGCAGATTCGCGTCGTCGTCAACGGGCTGGGCGCCGCCGGCCTGACCTGCTGCCGGATGCTCGTGACTGCCGGCGTCAGGCAGATCGTGGGATGCGGCCGGCAGGGGATTATCATGGCCGAACCGCCGGAGCGCCTGATCGCCTGCCGCGACAACCTGCTGTCTTGCGTACACCCCGACCGTCCGAAAGGCACGCTCCAGGATGCGCTCAAGGGTGCCGACGTCTTCATCGGCCTCTCCAGCGCCAATCTCCTTACGCCGGGAGACCTCGACCTCATGGCTTCCGATCGCATCGTCTTTGCCATGGCCAACCCGGACCCGGAGATCAAGCCCGAACTGGCGGTGGGCCGCTGCCGGATCTTTGCGACCGGCCGGTCGGACTATCCGAACCAAATCAATAACGCGCTGGCGTTTCCGGGGATTTTCAGAGGTGCGCTGGATGCGCGTGCCCGCGAGATTAACGATGCCATGGAAATGGCGGCAGCCCGCGCCATCGCCGGCATCATTCCCGGCGACACCCTCAGCGAGGATTACATCATCCCAAGCGTGTTCGATAAGCAGGTGGTTTCGCAGGTGGCCCAGGCGGTCGCCCAGGCAGCGCGCGAGACGGGCGTTGCGCGGAAGTAACGCGTGATGAGTGATGCGTGAGACTTCCGATTACTCGTTACTGGTCACTCATCACTGATCACTTCTATTTCGCTTCTCCAAGGCTCCGCTCATACAGCAGCACCTTCCAGCCGTCTTCTTCGCTGAGAAACTGCCCGACGATCGGCAGCATGCCGGTCCCCGGCACGTTGCCGGATTGTCCCATGCTGCCGTTTTTCAGCACCCACATCATTTCGCCCGGAGTCCTGACCCTATTGAACTGCGGGTTCGTAAAATTGCGTGGTTGAATCGGCAGTATCTTCGCGGCCCCGCCGTCGCCCTTGCCTTCCGGCCCGTGGCATTGAAAGCAGGTGCCGCGGCCAAGAAAGATTTCCCTGCCTTCCTTCAAGATTTCCGGCGTCGGCTCGAACGGCGACTTCAAGGCTTTGGCCTCCGCCCGTTCGCCGGCCGGCACGCGCGGAATTTTGATATCGAACTCGCCGCCCGCCTGGCCGTAGCCGGACGGATCGACCGCCTGACCGGCATTCGGAGAGAACAGTGCCATGACACTGAGCATCACGACGACACGCCACATACGATCAACTCCTTTTGAATTATTTGAGCCACGTGCACAAAACGGCGCGGAGTCTAGCATAAGGATCTGTCCGTTTTCATCCCGTTCGACCGCTATGCTAGAATGCGTCGCATCAGTGTCGGTCCAAAGTCATAAAGTCCGTCAAGTCAGTTCGTAGTCAACGAGTCCTAAAGTCGTAAAGTCTCCAAGTCATCTCAACTTTATGACTTTATAGACTTTCTGACCTGATAGACTTTTCGACTGACTTGATGACCTTCTGACTGGCACCTCAGCGAGGCCGCAGATGCCGTTTGATTTCAGAAAATTGGGCAAATACCGGGTTGGTATGCTGCGCCGCATCGCCGAGCTCAAATCCAAATCCGAAGATAGTCTCGACCTCGCCATGGACACCATGATGCAGGATCGGGTGGACAGCTACTTCCGCGTCGAACAGGGTTTTGCCGAGATCGAGCACTCCTTGCAGACCATCGAAGCGGACCTGGCGCTGGTTGGCGATATTTCCAGCGCGCAACGTCTGGAAGCCCGTTTGGAATTTGTCGAAGACCGGTACGACGAGATGGACAGTGAAGTCCGTGAACGGCCGCGCCGTCGTCGTCGCAAGATCAACTTCTCCGACTTCTTTAAAGCGGCGAGCGGCGGGGGCGGAGCCATGCCTGGCCAGCCGGGCGAAGTCAATACGGCAGGCGAAGCCTATGACGCGCTGGGGCTGGAATTCGGCAGTTCGATGTCGGCCGTCACCAAAGCCTTCCGCGAGAAGGCCAAGAAATTTCATCCCGATGCCCGCAAGGGCGACCGCAGCTCGGAACCCCAACTGCGCCGCATCCTCGAAGCTTATCAGCTGTTGAAAGAATATCTGAGTCTGAGCAACACGGACCCGACGACCGGCGTCCGTGGCGGGTTTACCCCGACGGAATAACCCCGTTGACCATGCCCACCCCACCAGGTTTGTACATTCGCGATCGGGACAGCTTTACGACTCTGTGCGACCAACTTCGCCGGGCGGATCGAATCGGCCTGGACACGGAATTTATCGGCGAGGATCGGTTCACCCCGAAACTGGAACTGCTTCAGATCGTTGTCGACGGCACCTGCGCGGTGGTGGATGTGCCGGCGCTCGGCATGCTGGACGGCTTCGCCGATATTCTGGCCAATCCCAGGATTGAAAAAGTCTTTCACGCGGGGCGGCAGGATCTTGAATTGCTCGCGGCTTCCACCGGCCGGATGCCGACGCCGTTCTTCGACACGCAAATCGCCGCCGCGATGGTGGGCTATGGCGTGCAGGTCGCCTACAGCCAACTCGTGCAAAAAATCACAGGCCAGAAGCTGGAAAAGGCGCACACGTTCACCAACTGGAGCCAGCGCCCGCTGACCCCGGAACAACTGGCCTACGCCTTCGAGGACGTGGAATTTTTGTTTCCAATCCACGACCATTTGCTCAAGCGCCTGCAATCGCTTGGGCGAATGGAGTGGGTGCAGGAAGAGTTTTCCAGATTGCAGACGACGCTCGGCACCACGGCGCGCGATCCTCGCGAGCGCTACCAGCGGATCAGAGGATGGGATAATCTTCGGCCCAAGAATGCCGCCATTCTGCGTGAGCTCGCCGCTTGGCGGGACGAGGAGGCGCAGCGGCGAAACGTGCCCCGAGGGCGCGTCATTCGCGATGAAGTGCTGATCGAACTGGCCCGCCGCCCGCCGCAGACGGTCGAGGCGATGAAAGGTGTCCGTGGGCTCCACGGCGGAGAAGTGGAAAAGCGTGGAGAGGCCATTCTCGCGGCGATTCAACAGGGCCTGGCCGTGCCACCATCCGAATGGCCGGAGGTGGCGCCGTCCAAACGTCTCGAACCGGAATCGGCCGGGCTGGTGGACCTGTTACAGGCGGTCCTCAAGGCCCGCGCGACGAAAGAGCACATCGCACCCACGCTTCTCGCTACATCGTCCGACCTGCAGGAACTGGTGGAGGCCAAACACGACAGGGAAAAGCTTGATCTCCCGATCCTCTTCGGCTGGCGCCGCAAACTGGCAGGGGAATTATTGCTACAGGTCTTAGAGGGAAAAGTCTCCGTCAGCGTGGATCAGAAGAGCGGGAAGCTAAGATGGACGTCCTAACCAATAGAATGGTTCCTGACACCATTCTTTCCCCGTTCATTTTGCCACCCGTCAAAGTAGGTTCTTCACCGTCTCTGCCGGACGCGCCAAGATTACTTTCTCACCTTTCTCCACCAACGGCCGCTGGATCAGGTCCGGGTGTTTGAGCATCAGGTCAATTAGTCCATCCTCTGAAACCTGCTTTTTCGCCAGCCCCAATTCCTTATAGATGTCTTCCTTGGTTCGGAGAATATCTTTAGCGGTAAGTCCGGCCTTTTTCAGCAATCCCTTCAGGAGTGTCTTGGTAAACGGCTGCTCATAATAATTGATGGCGGTGAACGGCTGCCCGCTGGCTTGGACCAACTTGACCGCCTCCCGGCAGGTGGAACAGGTCGGTTTTTGATAGATTGTGATCGCCGGCATGGTCTCTTCTCCTGTCAGCTCCGTCTTGACGTTGATTTTCCGTGCGTGGTACTCACAGGGTGCGAGGTACGGGGTTCGAGGTACGAGGTAAGAACGCGCGACTAGCCCCGAACCTCGAACCTAGCACCTCGAACCTGCTTGGGAGCAAGCCTATGCCTTCAGCCGGAACCAGTTCAAGTGGGAACTATGCCGTGGTCACCACCACGCAGCGGGTTCTCAAGGATTTGCGGACGAAACGGAAAGGTCAGCCGGTTTTCGTGGTCGGCCATGTCCCGGAGCGGAAAGGACAGGAAGCCACATTCGAACTCTTCAACGAACGGCTGGCACTGGTCAAGTTTTCAGACGGAGTGACGTTGGGATACGATCCCTTGGAGTTGTTGCTGCCGACAGAAATTGACGAAAAGGGCGTCGGATTCTTCGAAATCCGCCAGTGCAAAGAGTGCGATCAGTTCTTCCCGCTCACCAAGGAAGAAGCATCAGCCAGCGAAGAACCGACGACCTGCCCGACGTGCGCGGTCTAAGTGATGCGTGAACAGTAACGAGTGATGAGTCAGGAGGTTCGTTTGACCGCTCTCTTGCTGATTACTCGTCACTCATAACTCATCACGGGTTCTAGTCCGCCAGCGGTGCGATGTCCAAGGCCTTCCTGATCAGACAGTCTCCTGCGACTCCTTGCAGTTCCATCGGCAGCATGCTGGAATCCACCACCTTGACCGACGCCAGCCGATAGCCTCCCGGGGTTTTCCAGGCTTCCGCCTTGAGGGAGTGGCACATCTCCAACGTCCGCCAGACCGGGTTACCCAGAATCTCATCCGATGCGATCAGCATACTGTCGGCCACTTGACCGCCGGCCAGGACACGCGCCGGTATCTGCGAACGATCTCGAGGAACTTTGGTAACGACGGCAAAAATAGTGGCAGGGTCGCCTTGCGCCAATACTGGTCCGACGGTCAACACAAGGATGCTGAGGATCAGAAGCGCACGAGTCATCATAGCTTTGTGCAGTATACCGTATAAAAATGGGAACCCGCCTGTACTTGACCTCATGCCCCGCGGCCTCTAGAATTTACCCGCCTTCGCAGGAAGCCACAAGTTTATACTGTGGCTCAGTGCTAAGCGGGCTGCGCAGAGTCTAAGAGGGAGGGCTCCATGCCGCATGATTTCATGCCGGGCCTTGCGGGAGTACCAGCCGCAAAATCCGCCATCAGCGATGTGGATGGGGAGCGCGGCATCCTCGAATATCGCGGCATCCGCGTCGAAGACCTCTGCGCCAAGTCCTCCTTCCTGGAAACCACTTCGCTACTCCTGTCGGGCCGCCTGCCCACACAGCACGAACTGGCACAATTTGTCAGCGACATCACCCACCACCGTCGGATCAAGTTTAAGATCGTCGCCCTGCTCAAGTGCCTGCCTGAGCAGGGGCACCCCATGGACGCCCTGCAGGCCGCCGTGGCCGCGCTGGGCATGTTCTATCCCGGCCGTAATGTCAAAGACATCGACAACAACCACTGGTCGGCCGTTCGGTTGATTGCAAAACTTCCCACCATCATCGCTGCGCATGCCCGCATCCGTCGGGGTGATGATGCGATTCCACCCCGTGACGACCTGGACTTCTGTCAGAACTTTCTCTACATGCTCGCCGATCATGTCCCGGAGCGGATCGCCAGCGACACGCTGGACGCCTGCCTGATCCTGCACGCCGAGCACACCATGAACGCCTCGACATTCGCCGGCCTTGTGACGGCCTCGACACTCGCCGATCCCTATACCGTCGTGGCCTCGTCCATCGGCGCCTTGAAGGGCCCTTTGCACGGCGGCGCGAATGAGGAAGTCGTCGTGATGCTGCGCGAGATCGGCACGCCCGACAAAGTCCGGCCCTACATCGAGAACAAGCTGAAGGCGAAACAGAAGATCATGGGTTTCGGACATCGGGTGTACAAGGTCAAAGACCCGCGCGCGGTGATTCTGCAAGGGCTGTGCGAACGGCTGTTCAAGGAATGCGGTTCGTCACAATTGTACGACGTGGCTATCGAGGTGGAACGGGTTGCGGCAGAATTGCTGGGCGGGAAGAAAATCTATCCCAATGTGGATTTTTATTCGGGCATCATCTACGACAAAATGGGCATCGAGGTGGATTGCTTCACGCCCATCTTCGCCATGTCGCGCGTGGCCGGCTGGCTGGCGCACTGGTTCGAGCAACTGCGGGAAAACAAACTGTTCCGGCCCGATCAAATCTACTCCGGCGAGCACAACCGCCCCTACCTGCCCATCGAAGAGCGATAGCACCTAATCGGATGTTGAAAAAGGCTGCTAGCGGTGTTCTCGATCGCTCGGACCCTCGACGTACGGATCTAAGTCTACTGGAGGCAAAGTACCTATCCGCTCGAATGTGATCGAAGCGAGCGGATCAAGCGAAGCTTGGTAGGTACCTCCTCGCCCATTCGCTCGCTGCGGCCTTCCACGGGAAGGGGCGCGTCACCGTGGAGAAGCGCCTGTCTTGGCAGGCGCGGGGTGGGTGCAACGACGCCCGGGGTGGGTGGGTGAGAACAAGGCCTTTTTGACCATCCGGGGAAACTAAGATCGCGAAACGAGAGGGCCTGTCGGGGAGGCAGGCCCTCTTTTTTGTCTTGTTCGTGCCAGGCTGGCAGTTATAAGATGCCTTCCTCACAAGCGCAGGAGGAACGGCTGATACCATGAAGAAGGGCGCGCCAGGCAAGGCTGTGAAACCGTCCGGAGCCACTCGCGTCGAACGCGACAGCATGGGTGAACTGGCCGTGCCGGCCGAAGCCTATTACGGCGTCCAGACGGCCCGCGCCCTCGAAAACTTCCCGATCAGCGACCTGCGTTTTCCCCGGTCCTTTATTCGGGCCATGGGACTCATCAAATATGCCGCGGCAATCGCCAACCATTCGCTCGGCTCGCTCGACAAAAAACACGCAGAGGCCATCCGCCAGGCCGCCCGTGAAGTGATTGACGGAAAGTGGGATGTCGAATTCCCGGTGGATATCTTCCAGACCGGCTCCGGCACCTCCACCAACATGAACGCCAACGAGGTGATTTCAAACCGTGCCACCGAGCTGCTGGGCGGCGCGCGCGGCAGCAAGCTGGTTCATCCGAACGACCATGTGAATCAGGGCCAGTCCAGCAACGATGTGATCCCGACCGCGATTCACGTGGCGGCGGTCGAGATGATCGAACGCCAATTGATTCCGGCCTTGAAGCGGCTGCACCGGGCCTTGAACGCCAAGGCCCGCGCTTTTAACAAGATCGTCAAGATCGGGCGCACCCATCTGCAGGATGCCACGCCGGTTCGGTTAGGCCAGGAATTCAGCGGTTACGCGCGCCAAATCGAGCTGGCACTCGTCCGCGCGAAGCGGGCGCAGGAAGCCCTGCGGGAAGTCGCCCTAGGCGGTACCGCGGTGGGCACCGGCCTGAACACCCACCCGCAATTTGCCTCGAAAGTTCTCGCGCTCGTCTCCAAAGAGATCGGCTGCACGGTTGAAGAGGCGGCCAACCACTTCGAGGCCCAGTCCACCCAGGATTCCGTGGTCGAGGCGAGCGGGGAATTACGAACCATTGCCGTCAGCCTGATGAAGATTGCCAACGACGTTCGCTGGCTCGGTTCGGGCCCCCGCTGCGGGCTTGGCGAAATCACCCTGCCGGAGACCCAGCCCGGTTCATCCATCATGCCCGGCAAGGTGAATCCGGTCATCGCCGAGTCAGTCACGATGGTCTGCGCGCAGGTGATCGGCAACGATGTGACGGTGACGCTTGGAGGGCAGGCGGGCAACTTCGAATTGCTCGTCATGCTGCCGGTGATGGCCTATAACATGTTGCAATCCATCGAAGTGCTGGCGGCTGCGTCCGGCAACTTCGCCAGCCGGTGCATCGAGGGCATCCAGGCCAATGAACAGCGCTGCAAGGATTCCATAGAAGGCAGTCTGGCCATGTGCACGGCGCTGGCGCCGGAAATCGGCTACGACGCCGCCGCGAAAGCCGCCAAGGAAGCTTACAAGACCGGCAAAACGGTCCGCCAGATCGCCAAGGAGCAGAAACTCCTGTCGGAGGAGCGATTGGAGAAACTTATGGACCCCTGGCGCATGACGAAGCCCGGTGGACCGGTTGGGAGCGCTGGCGGATAGCCCTTGTTCCTGCACCGTTTCACCGTCTTTATCTGCTTGGGTCTGCTATCGTGAGAAGCGCCTGGATGTTTTGACAATTCGCGGCCTTGTGTGCTACCGTCCGCACGTTTTCCGGCCCATTCGAGAAGGAAATGAGCGCGCAGACAGGACACGCCATCATCGTCGTCGGGGCTGGGCCGGCCGGCATGTCGGTCGCGAATCTCATGTCCAAGGCCGGTCACGAAGTCATCATCGTGAATCGTGACATCAAGTTCGGCGGCCTGGCCGAATACGGCATCTTCCCCATCAAGCTGAAACTCCGCGGCGGCCTTCGAAAAACCTACTGGGAAATTCTCAATCGTCCCAACGTGCATTACCTTGGCAACGTGTCTGTCGGACAAAATAAGGACGTCACGGTCGAGGAACTCCGCATGCTGGGGGCCGGCGCCGTGGTGTTTGCAACGGGCGCGCAGGGGACCAAGACCATCGGCGTAGAAGGAGATACCGCCCACGGTGTCTATCACGCCAAGGATGTGGTGTACCATTTCAACCGGCTGCCCGGCTTCGGCGAGAAACCCTTCGAGATGGGCAAGCGGGTCTGCGTCATCGGAGTCGGCGACGTCATGGTGGACATCGCCCACTGGCTGACCCGCTATAAGAAGGTGGAGGAAGTCTACGCGGTCGCCCGCCGGGGCCCGGCGGAGCGGAAATACAACCCGAAAGAGATCCGCGCGGTCTGCGCCCATATTGATCAGAGTCGGCTGGCGACAGAGTTCGATCGGATTCGCCAGCGCCTGGAAGCCGCCGGACAGAATCCCAATGAACTCCTGAAAGGCATGACTGAGGAATTCACCAAATGCGAACCGCCGGCCGGCACTGGGAAGATGGGCTTCCGTTTCCTCGCCTCACCCAAACGCGTCCTCGTCGATGCCGCGAATCGCGTGCGCGCGTTGGAGATTGAAGAGACCAAACTTGAACCGAAGGGCCAGGACACCGCGGCGGTCGGCCTGAAGCAATATTATGAATTCCCTTGCGACGCCGTCGTCTTCGCCGTCGGCGACCGCGTGGACGAAACCGTCGGCCTCCCTTACAAGGGCGGCGTGTTCGTCACCAACCCCAATAAAACCATCAACGATCCAGACGATTCGCTCTTTCAAGCCTACGATGAAGCCTCGGGCAAGATCGTCGAGGGCGTGTTCCTGACCGGCTGGGCGCGAAAAGCCAGCGAGGGTCTGGTCGGCGTGGCGAAACGGGACGGAGAATGGTGCGCCGAAGTCGTGACGCGCTACCTGGAAACCACATCATCGCTTTCGCAAGGAACCGCCGACGAGATTCTCCGCAAACTGCATCGGATACTGAAAGAGCGGGGCGCTCACGCCGTGGATGTGAAGGGGCTCCGCACGCTGGAATCGGTCGAGAAGGAACAGAACGGCCCTGGCGACTGCATCGGCGAGTTCAAATTCGGCACGAACAACGACATGCTGACGACGATCGAGAAGCGCACCGGCACATTCCACGCCCCCGCGGCCAGTTAATCTCCGCCCCACTTCAGTTTTCGCCTGAGCATATCGTAGTAGGTTCTCTCGGGTAACCGAATCAGCTTGGTCTTGTGCCGGGACGGTGTGATTGTCACCGTATCGTCTTCCGTCATCGCGACGCCGACCTGGCCGTCGAATGTCACCATCGCACCCTTGTCATGACTGGTCAGCGTGATCGCCAGCGTGGCCGTGCCCGGCACCAGCAGCGGGCGATGAGTCAGCGTGTGGGGGCAGATCGGCGTAATCACCATCGCGTTGACCGATGGGGTGACGATCGGTCCGCCGGCCGACATGGAGTAGGCCGTCGAGCCCGTCGGCGTCGAGAGAATCAATCCGTCGCCCCGCAGACTCGTCACGAATTGGCCGTCGATCGCGATCGTCATCGCGATCATGCGCGACAGCTCGCCCTTTGTCACTACCACGTCGTTGAGCACGGTCGCCTGCGCGATTCCTTTGCCGCGACGGTCCAGACGCGCCCGCAGCATGAGCCGCTCCTCAAGCGTGTACTCCTTGGCAAACACCTGCTCCAGGGTTTTATAGAGGTCTTCGCCGCCGACTTCCGTAAGAAATCCCAGCCCGCCCATGTTGATGCCCAAAATGGGCGTGCTCCGCTCTTCGACGAGCCGGGCTGCGTTGAGCATGGTGCCATCACCGCCGAGGACAATCACCATATCCGCCTTGTCGGCAATCCGGCCCTGGTATCGCGAAGCCGGCTTGCCGATGAGCGCGGCGACTTTCGGATCGAGCACCACGTCTTTCCCATGCTCACGCAGCCATGCGACAAGCTGCGTCAGCGTGGGTTTCATATTGGGGAACTTCGGCTTGGCCAGTATCCCGATGACTTTCATGAACACCCGATCCTCAACGGATACGAACAGACAGGATGCCGCAGGGATAAGTGGAAACGGATTGTATCGGGGAGGTGAATTTCATGTCAATGACATGCGTGCCGAGCCGGTTGAGAAATTTCCCGTATGCTCCGAGACTGCGAAGAGTCCTGCAGGTCTTGACAGAACGCCCTTCGACCGATAGAATTGCCCTAGATTTCCGATAACTTCCGTCATTCCACCATAAACAGGTCCACTAAAGGAGGCGGGATGTTCGAACGATTCACGGATAAGGGCCGGAAGATCATCATCCTGGCGCGGGAAGAAGCCGAGCGCCACCAGAACGACTATCTGGGCACGGAACATCTGGTCTTGGCCATTCTGCGTGAAACGGACGGGATCGCTCTGACGATTATCAAGAAGATGGGGCTGTCCTCCGAACAAATTCGCCTGGAAATCGAACGCAACCTGCCCGGCGGCGGAACCACCATGACGTTCGGCGAGATTCCGTTCAGCCCGCGCGTCAAGAAAGTCATCGAGTATGCGGTCGAAGAAGCGCGCCTGCTCGGACACAATCACATCGGCAGCGAACATCTGCTGCTCGGCCTCCTGCGCGAAGAGGAAGGCATCGGCGGCAAGATTCTCCGCAGCCTCGGCGCCAATCTCCTGACTGCGCGGCAACTCACCGTGACGTTCCTGCGCAAGTCCGCGCCGCGGGAGCGCGATCGTAAATCCAATACGCCGGCGCTGGATGAATTCGGGCGCGACCTGACCCAACTGGCCCAGGAAGGCCAGCTTGATCCGGTGATCGGGCGGGCGGACGAAATCGAGCGCGTGCTGCAGATTCTCAGCCGCCGCACCAAGAACAATCCCGTGCTGATCGGGGAGTCCGGCGTCGGCAAGACGGCGATCGTCGAAGGCCTGG
>Ga0247727_10003770_pt1 | contig 33089 bp, 26 predicted proteins | sample WisWelCaveWW1625_FD_202498 | JGI IMG/M metagenome (GOLD analysis project Ga0247727, IMG submission 202498) | Biofilm microbial communities from Wishing Well Cave, Virginia, United States - WW16-25 | ecosystem: Environmental > Aquatic > Deep subsurface > Groundwater > Cave microbial mat | place...
CGGCGGCGCAGTGGGTTATTTTGGATACGACGCGGTGCGGTGGTTCGAGCGGCTGCCCGCTCAGGCCACGGACGACCTGGGAATGGACACGGCGGTCGTGATGTTCTTTTCGAGTCTGCTCGCCTTTGATCACGTCAAGCACCAGATTCAGATCATCGCCAACGTCTTCACCGACGGCGAGCGTAATGGCGAAAGGCTGCGTGAGAAGTACATCGCAGCCTGCAGCGAGATCGCGCGGTTGGAAGCCTCGCTGGCCGCGCCGGTCGAATTGCCGCAATCGGCGCGGCACGCCGAAGCCTTGCAGATCAGCTCGAACATGACCAAGGATCATTACCTCGCGTCAGTCGAGCGGATCAAAGAGTACATCCGCGCGGGCGATGCGTTTCAGGTCGTCTTCGCGCAGCGGTTCGAGACCGAGCTTGCGTCGCATCCGTTCCAGGTCTATCGCGCGCTGCGCTTCGTCAATCCGTCGCCGTATATGTTCTTCCTCAAGCTGGGCAATGACGAGACGCTGCTCGGCGCTTCGCCGGAGATGTTGGTGCGCTGCGCGGGCCGTCAGTTGGAGTACCGCCCGATAGCCGGAACCTACAAACGCGGCGCGACCGAAGCCGAAGATCAGGAATTGGCCGAGAGGTTGCTGGCCGATGAGAAAGAGCGCGCCGAGCACGTGATGTTGGTTGATCTGGGGCGAAACGATCTGGGCCGCGTGGCCGAATACAGCTCGGTCAAAGTCGCCGACCTGATGTTCGTCGAACGCTTCTCGCACGTGATGCACCTGACTTCGTCGTTGAAGGCCACGCTGCGCGAAGGGCTGGATTGCTTCGACGCGTTGGCGGCGACGTTTCCGGCGGGCACGCTGTCGGGCGCGCCGAAAGTCCGGGCGATGGAGATCATTGACGAGCTGGAGCCGACGCGGCGCGGAGCTTACGCAGGCTCGGTGATGTACTTCGATTATTCGGGCAACCTGGATTCATGCATCGTGTTGCGAACAATGTACGCGCGCGGGCAGCGCGCTTACGTGCAGGCGGGCGGAGGCATCGTCGCCGATTCGGTTCCCGAGAACGAGTTTATGGAGACCCTCAACAAATCGCGCGCGCTGGTCCGCGCGATCGAAATCGCGGAGAAAGAGCTATGAGACTAATACCGGTAGTGGGTTTCGGATTCAGCCTCATCAACCTGGGAATGTGGATCGCCGATCGCGGAATAGATGCGATGGGTGGCCGCAGCGGGATCAGGAGGTCGGCGTTGGTGGTCGCCGATTGGGGACTGCGGATCGGAGAGTGGGGCGCGGATCTATCCGCCTGGGCGGCGGATGACGTCCAGTTTGCGGCGCGGATTGCGTCAATGAAGTCCAAGATCACGGCGCAAAGGCGCAAGCTGGCGGACCTCGTAATGCGCTTCCTGGTTTGCGCGGCGCTGCTCTTTACGTTGGGCGCCGTCTCATTCGCCCAGGCGCCGCGCAAGAAAAATGCGCCATTGCCGGGCGCCGAAGCCCCGCCGGTCTCGCTCGAAGAGGCCGCCAGGCTCGAAGCCGTGATCACCACCGACCTCGGCGTGATCCGCTTCGAGTTCTTTCCGGGCAAAGCGCCGAAGCACGTCCAGGCCTTCGTCAAGAACGCGCGCGCCGGCTTCTACGACGGCTCGGCTTTCCACCGCGTCGTTCGCTTGGGGCTAATTCAGGGCGGCGATCCGTTGCTGAAAGACCCGAAGACGCCGCGCGCCCGGTGGGGCAGCGGCGCGCTCGGCCAACTGCCCGACGAGTTCAGCGACGTCAAACACGTCACCGGCACGGTCTCGACGGTTCGAGTTCCCGGCAAGGCCAACAGCGATGGCGCGCAATTCTTCATCTGCGCTTCGGCCCAGCCCGCGCTCGACGGTGAATTCTCTGCCTTCGGCCAAGTGACCGAAGGGATCGAGGTGGTTGATCAAATCTCTATGGCCGAGACCGATGAAGAAGAGAAGACCAAGACACCCGTCAAGATCGTCAACATCAAGATCGAAGCGAAGCGCGAAGAGCCTTTCAAAGAAGCCGGCGTTGACGAGATGCGTAAAGAAGTAGTGATGCGCACCAGCCTGGGCGAGATCACGGTCGCGCTCGAACCCGACCTGGCGCCCGAACACGTGCGCAGCTTTTTGAAGCTGGTGCAGACCGGCTGGTACGACCACACGATCTTTCATCGCGTCGTCCCTAACTTCGTCGTACAGGGGGGCTTGAGCCAGGGGCGCGCTGGCAACACGACGCATTACGCCGACAAGTGGATTCGCCAGCTTAAAGGCGAGTTCAGCACGACGCGCAAGCACATCCGCGGCGTGCTCTCGATGGCGCGAGCCGAAGACCCGAACTCTGCGCTCACGTCGTTTTTCATCGTGCTTGCTCCGGCGGCGAACCTCGACGGAAAATACTCCATCTTCGGCAAAGTCGTGGGCGGGTTCGACACGCTGGAGAAGATGGAGAAGGTGCAACGCGGGGGGCTGGATGGGCAGACGCCGGTCGAACGAATTGAGTTGATTGAAGCCGTGATCAAGCCGTGATGATCAGGTTTAGGACGCGGAGGTTTTTATGAGTGTGAGGTTCGCAAAACGCGACTTAGCGCATATTCCGAGATGGGCGAAAGACACATTGCCGCCTCCTACGGAAGAGGATGAAATCTATCCCGAAAGCGATGGAGAGCCTATGGCCGACAGCACAATTCAATGGGACTGGATCGTTCGCATCAAAGGCGGACTGGAGGCGATGTACGGAGACGAGCCGAACGTCTTCGTGGCTGGCGACCATTTCTGGTATCCGGTCGAAGGATTCCCCGGCATTCGCACAGCGCCCGATGCGATGGTCATCTTCGGACGGCCGAAGGGGCATCGTCGTTCGTATCTTCAATGGCGCGAAGGCAGCGTCGCGCCCCAGGTCGTGTTTGAAATCTGGTCCTATTCCAATCGCCGCGGCGACAAAGAACGAAAGCTTGAGTTTTACGACCGTTACGGCGTCGAAGAGTTTTACGCGCTTGACCCGCGTCCGAGCAAGCGGACGGCGCAAGGATGGTTGAGGCGGAACAACGTTCTAACTGAAATCGCGGAGCTGGACGGTTGGGTCAGTCCGCGACTCGGCGTGACATTCAGGCGGGTCAAAGGCGAATGGAATCTCTACTATCCGAGCGGCGAACCGTTTGTGGACCTCGAAGAGATAATCAAACAGCGCGAAGAAGCGCAACAGCAGGCGAAAGCAGCACGAAAGCAGGCAAAGCTGGCGCGACAGCAGGTGGAAACTGAGCGCGCGGCAAAGGAAGCTGCGTGGGCGAAGTTGCGTGAGCTTGGAGTTGACCCGGAGAAGTTATAAACAGTAACAGCCGCGCCTGATAGCGCCAAAGGCGGTATGTATGAGCGACAAGATCGTTCCCCGCATTGAGAAGCCAATTCAAAGCTGGTCCAGAAAGGGACTGCCTCCATTCAGCGAAGAGGATGCGCTCTATCCCGACAGCGACGGCCAGCCCAGAGGCGACAGCAGTCTACAGTTCAATTGGATCACGCGCATTACAGACTGTCTGATATCGCTCTTCGCGCGCGATGAAAACGTCTTTGTGGCCGGCGATCATTTCTGGTATCCGGTCGAAGGCCGGCCCGATATCCGCACTGCTCCCGATACAATGGTCGTCTTCGGGCGTCCGAAGGGGGACCGTTATTCATACCGCCAATGGCGTGAAGACGATGTCGCGCCACAGGTGGTTTTTGAAATCTGGTCGTATTCCACTCGCCCGGGCGACAAGGAGTGGAAGTTGGAGTTTTACGACCGCTACGGCGTCGAGGAATTTTACGCTCACGATCCTCGTCCGGGCTGCCAAACTATGGAAGGGTGGCTGCGGCAGGAGAGTAAACTGGTCGAGATCGAAGAAATGAATGATTGGATAAGTCCGCGACTGGAAGTGAAGTTTGAGCGCGCGAAAGATGAATGGAATCTCTTCCTTCCGGATGGCGAGCCATTTCTTGACTACGATCAAATTTACTGGCTGCGCGAAGCCGAACGCGCGGCGAAAGAAGCCGCCTGGGCAAAGCTGCGTGAACTCGGCATTGACCCGGAGAAGTTGTAAACAACGATGACTTTACGAAATAACACCTGCACTTCACTCCACCGCCTGGTCTCGACAATCTGCCTGCTGTCGCTGCCGTTCATCGCCTTCGCGCAAGAGGTGCCGGGCAATGGCACCGGCGCGATCAGGCTCTCCACCGCCGAGGAGATCAAATCCGAATTCAATTCCGTCCCCTGCAAAAACAATGATCGGCTGAGCGCCGTTAAAGCCTTGTTTGAAAAGATGGGCGCGAAGCCGGAAGAGATCGTGGTCGAAAAGATCAAAAGAACCGAGAACGTGGTGATCCGCAAACCGGGAACTGGCGATTCACCGGAAGTGATCGTCATCGGCGCTCATTACGACAAGACCTCGAACGGTTGCGGCGCGGTTGACAATTGGACAGGCATCGTCGCGCTGGCCCACGTTTACCGGACTCTCAAAGACCAGCCGCTCAAAAAGACCGTCGTCTTCGCAGCCTTCGGGCGTGAGGAAGAGGGATTGGTCGGCTCGTCCGAGATGGCCGATGCGATCAAGAAAGAAGAGGCCGCCTCGTACTGCGCGATGATCAACATTGACACCCTCGGCATGGGCATCCCGCAGACGCTCGACAACGTCTCGAGCAAGAGTCTGATTGATTTCACGGTCAACCTGGCGAAGGAGATGAATCTTCCTTTTGCCCACACCAGGGTCGAAGGCGCCAGCTCCGATTCGGCTTCGTTCATCAGGAAGAAGATTCCGGCGGTGACGATTCACTCGCTCACCAACCAATGGCGAACCATCCTGCACACCGGCTTTGACCAACCGGCGAAGGTCAATCACGAGAGCGTCTATCAGGGCTACCGGCTGACGGCGACGCTGCTCGCCCGCATTGACGCCGCCGATTGCCAGGCGTTCAGAGAGGACAAGAAGAAGAAATGATCCTGGTCATAGACAATTACGATTCGTTCACCTACAACCTGGTGCAGCACTTGGGCGAGCTTGGCGCGGATTTGAAGGTCGTGCGCAACGATCGGATCACGGTTGAAGAGATCGAAAACCTCGCGCCGGAACGCATTGTGCTTTCGCCGGGGCCGTGCACGCCGGACGACGCGGGCATCACGCTCGACGTGGTCCGGCATTTCGCGGGAAAGGTTCCATTGCTGGGTGTTTGTCTGGGCCACCAGGCGATGGGGCAGGCGTTCGGCGGGAGCGTCGTCCGCGCGCCTTACCTGATGCACGGCAAGACCAGTCAAATCCTGCACGACGGGCGCACAGTGTTCGAAGGCATCGAAAATCCGTTCACCGCCACGCGCTACCATTCGCTGATCGTCGAGCGCGCGAGCGTGCCACCGGCGCTGGAAGTTTCAGCCACGACCTCCGATGGACTGGTGATGGGACTCCGCCACCGCGAGTTCTTGTGCGAAGGCGTGCAATTTCACCCCGAATCGATTATGACTGCGGCGGGCAAACGATTGCTCTCGAATTTTCTCAAGCTGTGACCTTAGGGCGGCGGATTTGTATGATCTGTCGCTTGAAACGACCCAGTTCTCATAACAGGGAGGAGGATAGCAATGAATACCGATGATCTAACGTTAAAAGCTGAAGTTACTGAGGTAAGAGTTCAACTCGCAGACGCTCTGCATCGGCTCGCCAGAGCAGAAGGCACGATTGAGCAGCTTAACCGGTCCATCGCCAGCGGCAATCGCATGACCAACTGGCAATTCATCGGCTTTGTGTTGGTGATGGCCGGAACGCTGTTTGGGACGCTCACTTGGGCCACGTCAGTTCTCGAGCGGCGCATTGACCAAGCGGAGAAAAACCTGACCACGATAGTCCAGAAAAGCGAGGAGAATACGAACAGACGCTTTGATGAAATGAACAAACGCTTTGAAGACCTGCGCCAGGTGGTGCTTTCACAGCAACAGAAACGCTGACACTAATGCTCACGGATTTACTCAACAAACTGATCGCGCGGCAGAACCTGGCTCAATCAGAAGCCGCCGCGTTGCTCGATGCGATTCTCGCGGAAGACGTGACCGACGCGCGGATCGCCGCTGCGCTCGTCGCGCTCGCCGCGAAAGGCGAGACCGAGGAGGAACTGGCCGGATTCGCGCAAACGATGCGCGCCCGCTGCGCTCGAATTACGACGAAGCACCCGGTCTTCGTTGACACCTGCGGCACGGGCGGGAGCGCGGCGAAGACGTTCAACGTTTCGACCGCCGCCGCGTTCGTCGTTGCCGCTGCGGGCGTGCCGGTAGCCAAGCACGGCAACGTCGGCGTGACGACAAAGGCTGGGAGCGCCGATGTGCTGCGCGCGCTGGGCGTCAAAGTTGATCTGGCGCCGGAACGAGTCAACGAGATCTTCGACGAGATCGGCGTCTGTTTTATGTTCGCGCCGCTGCATCATGCCGCCACGAAGCGAGTGGCGATGGTGCGACGCGAGTTGGGCGTGCGGACGATATTCAATCTGCTCGGGCCGCTGACCAATCCGGCGTGCGCCCCATTCCAGGTCGTCGGCGTGTCGAACGAAGCGGCCTGCGAGAAAGTGGCGCGGGCGTTAGTGCGATTGGGAACCCAGAGGGCGTGGGTCGTGCGCGGCGAAGATGGATTGGATGAGATCACGCTGGCTGGCAGAACCGTCGTTCACATCGCCTCGCCAGAAGTTGTGGATCGTGTCGAGATTGCCCCCGAAGATTTCGGATTGCAGCGCGCGTCACTTGAAAGTCTGCGCGGCGGTCCGGCGGAAGAGAACGCGAGCACGATCCGGGCAATCCTGGCGGGCCAGCGGCGCGACGCCGCGCGCGATCTGGTACTGATAAATTCTGCGGCCGCGCTGTTCGTTTCGGGCGAGTGCGGCAAGCCCACGGATGCGGTTGAGCTTGCGCAAAGGGCGATTGATGAAGGCGCAGCGATGGCGAAGCTCGAATCGCTGCGGCGACTCAGCAATAGTTGAACGAGATTACTTACCGCTCGCTCACAGTAGAGGTGATTTTTGAAATGTGCTTGCGGTTGCCGCGTAGCGGCTTTTGAGCTTAGCCCGGGCTAAGCTCAAAAGCCGCTACGCGGCAGGAAGACCGTCATTTCAAAATTCTCGCAAAAAGTGAGCGAACCATAAGAGATTATGAGCGACATTCTCGAACAAATCGTCGCCCGCAAACGCGAGCGCCTCGAAGAAGCGAAACGCAGACTCCCGCTGAAAGAGTTGCGCGCCAGCGCCCCGACCACAATCGGCGCGGGCCGCTTTATCTCCGCATTGCGGCGCGACGGCGTCAACATCATCGCCGAGATCAAGCGCCGCTCGCCGTCGAAGGGCGTCATCCGTGAGCAATTCGATCCGGTGGCCATTGCCCGCAACTACACCGCCAACGGCGCGGCGGCGATCTCGGTGTTGACCGAAGAAGATTTCTTCGACGGCTCGCTCGAACATCTGCAACAGGTGCGCGACGTGACGCCGCTGCCGCTGCTGCGAAAAGACTTCATCTTCGATGTCTACCAGCTTTACGAAGCCGTGCACGCCGGAGCCACTGCGGTTCTGCTGATCGCCGCGCTGCTCGAAGTCGAGCAGATCAAAGACCTGATGGAGGAGGCGAGGTGGCTCGGCCTCGACCCGCTGGTCGAGGTTCACGACCGCGAAGAGCTGGAGAAGGCGCTGGACTGCGGCGCGCAGTTGCTCGGCGTCAACAACCGCAACCTGCGGACGTTCGAGACCACGCTCGACACTTCATTGCAACTCGCGGCTGAATTGCCGCAGATGATCACATTGGTGAGCGAGAGCGGCATTCGCACGCGCGAAGAGATTGATCGTTTGCGTGCGGCGGGCTTCCACGCTTTCCTGATCGGCGAAGAGTTGATGCGGGCGGCGGACGAGGGGAAGGCGCTGAAAGATTTGGTCGCATGAAATCCGTGCCCTGCAACAACTCGCCCCGATTGAGGTAACAGTAATGCCAAAGAGCAGGCGGTATCGCTTCTTTGTTTTGACAGCATTTTTCGTTTCACTGGCTTTCACGAGCGCAATCGAAGCCCAAGTTCCATCGCAGCCGACGCAAACTGCGGATCGCGTCGGCATCTACGCCTGGGGCTTTGAAGCTTCCGCTTACCAGTCCCAAACAGGCGGAGCGGTTGATCGGCTCAACTGGGCTGCGGATAAAGTCGCGGAGATCGGCAGCCGCACCATCCGGTTGACGTTGCCGGGCGTGGTTTATGGCTTGCCGAATTCCGGTGATTTGGCGCAGGTGGCTGCCAGTCCGGCTTACGACAAGCTGTTCAGCGATCCGCGATTCAAGACCTATCTGCTGACCACGACGACGACCGGCGCGTTCATTGATTCGGAATATTCGTGGAGCGACGGATACACGCAGAGTGAGTACGACGCGACGCGGGCGGAGATCGGGCGGTTGGGCGATTATCTGCTCGGCAATCCCCGGTATGCCGGCAAGACTTTCATCATCCTGAACTGGGAAGCCGATAACGAGATAGAGCTTTTCAACACCAAGCAGTCAATCTGGGAGGCCTTTGTCGCGTGGATTCAATCGCGCGCCGATGGCGTGAAAGACGCGCGCGGGCGCAATCCGAACAGCGCGGCGAAGCTCTATTCGGGATTTGAATTCAGTCTTACAAAATCGCGCAGCGGCGCACCTTGCGGAACTCCGGTTGACGACCCGATTCGGGAAAGTCCGCTCAAGAACCGTTGCGCGGTTGATTACATCGCGCCGCGCGTTGACGTTGATTACTACTCCTATTCGTCGTGGCAGACGCTGGACGTGAAGTTCGAGGGATTGAACGCGAGTTACAAAGACGCGCTCAAGCGCGACCTCGACTTCGCGCTGGCAAAGATCAGAGAGAAGCGGCCTGAGATTCAGGAGCGCAACTTCATCATCGGCGAATTCGGCATCCATCGCACGCGATGGAGCGAGAAGACCGTCGCCAATTTCGTCGCCGAGATGATTGACGCCGTGACGGCGACGGACGGCTTCCAGGTCTCGTATGCGGTGTGGTGGCAGATCATTGACAACCTGCCGTTCAACCTCGTCTGGGACGAAGGCTTCGGTCTGTTCAGATCGCGCAATGGATTGTTCTACCTCAATCTGGTCGGAGATGTCTTCAAGCGTAAGCTGGCCGGGCAGACAGTCACACCGCTTGCTGGCGGGCCGGCGCTGCGCCGCTCGCCGCCGGGAATTGTCAACGCGGTGATCGGCGAGACGGATTTTCAGTTGAATCCGAACAGCCGGATCAACGTCTTCGCCAACGGCACGGACACTCCGTTCAGCGCGAGCGGCAATCGCGTGACCATCGAGCAGATGATGAACCAGTTCATGGTCACGCGCGACAACGCGCCGGATTTCACTGAATCCGCAATGCAGATCACCGCGTCTTTGCCCGCAGGGTTACGCCCCGGCTGGGCGTTCGCGCAGGTGTTGGACAGTGGCGGCGTTGAATCGCAGGGCCAGTTCGTTCACTTCAACTGCGCGGCGTGCCCGGGCGTAAGCGAGATCATTGACAGCGAAAAACAGTTGGGCGAATTCCATCCCGGCACAGTTGTGACGATCACTGGCAGCGGCTTTTCACCTTCGGGCAACTCGATTGCCGTCGAGCAGGAGGATTTGACCGGGCGCAAATATCGCTTTGTCGTCGCAACCGCCGACGTGATGCAGGAATCGGCGGAGTTGATCAAAGCCCGGTTGCCGCGCGATCTGATCATCACCAAGTTCAGCGTCGGGGTGGTGACGAACCGGGACGGCCTCGAATCGAATATGTATCCGCTGCGTTCCATACCTTACGCCGGCGTCACAGCGGAATGTCCGACTTGCGCCCCGGCGATCAGCGTCAAGCGCGGCGTCGTCAATCGCGACAGCGGATCGGAGAACATTCTGCCCGGCGCGGTCGTGGCGATTTCGGGCGACAGGTTTTCGAGCCTCGGCAACACGGTGATCGTCGAGCAGGGAAGCGAGCGGTACACGCTGGCGAAGGACGGTGACTGGCGCGAATCGCCCACCCGGATCAATGCCAAGCTGCCGGATGCGTTGAAGCCGGGCCGCGCGCAGGTCTACGTCGTCAACGTGCAGGGCCGCGAGAGCAAGGCTCAGGCGATCACGATTGCGCGCAGCGTCGGGAGCGGGCGTCAACCGATCAGGCGCGGGCAACAGTGAAGGATTCAATGACCGTAAAGCTGAAAGTCTGCGGCATCACCTCGATTGAAGATGCGCGCGTGGCGATTGATTGTGGCGCGGAGTACCTGGGATTCAACTTCTATCCGAAAAGCCCGCGCTACATTTCACCCGCGTCGGCGCGAGCGATCATCGAGCGATTGCCCGGCGAGATCGTCACCGTCGGCATCTTCGTCAACGAAGCGCAGCCAGAGTGCGTGGTCGAAATCCTGCGCGAGAGCGGGGCGCAGATGGCGCAACTGCACGGCGACGAAGCGCCCGATTACTGCGCGAGCGTCGGAGCCGGGCGGGTGATCAAAGCGTTGCGAGCCGGCGACGGCTTCAATGCGCGACGCGTGCTGGATTATCCGGCGTCAGCGATCCTGCTCGATGCGTTCGACCCGAGACTCTACGGCGGCACAGGCAAGACCACGAACTGGGAGGTCGCGCGCGAAGCCGCAAAGCTGACGAAGATTTTTCTCGCCGGCGGTCTTTCGCCCGACAACATTGCAGAAGCGGTTCGCGCCGTCGAGCCTTTCGCGGTGGACGTGAACAGCGGGGTCGAGAGCACGCCTGGCAGGAAGGACAAAAGTAGGCTTACCTTTCTGGCATCCGAGTTAAGGTCTTTTGCAAATCTGGGAGATTGAAAATGACCGAGCCTTCTATCTACGACTTTTGCATTTACACCATCGCCCATACAGACAAGCTCAACGATATTTTCGAGAGAAAGAACGGCAAAGGACGCCTGATTGAGCGCAAGAAATGGGCAACGGCGCAGAGACTACTGAGTGATTCGAAGCGAAATCACAAGCAAATGTATGTTGTTTTCGCTTCTGCCGAACAAACAGAGGATTTGATTTACTGGGCAAAGCTTGAGGATATAAAGATCGAGGCGGATGGCAACAATGATTTGGCTACGACCTACCGCTTCAGCGGTTTGACTCCTTTTTCTACCCCTTTGCCGAAAAAGAGCTTTCTGGTTCTGAAAAGCAACGGCAGATCAATATCAACGGGCTTTATACGACCGTATGCCATTTGCAGGACACCGAGCTTCTTGCTAGACGAAATCAAGTAACGAAATTAGGAGACTTGATGGATTTTTCAGCATTGCCCGACGCAGGCGGACATTTCGGACTTTACGGCGGTAGCTTTGTGCCGGAAACATTGATGCATCCGCTCGAAGAGCTGAAAGCCGCTTACGCCGAAGCGCGCGACGACGAATCGTTCCAGCGCGAGTTCGAGACGTTGCTGCGCGAATACGTGGGCCGCCCGACGCCAGTGACTTTCGCCGAACGGTTGACCACCCAGCTTGGCGGCGCGCAGGTATACCTCAAGCGCGAAGACCTCAATCACACCGGCGCGCACAAGATCAACAATGCCGTCGGCCAGATCCTGCTCGCCAAACGGATGGGCAAGCAGCGCATCATCGCCGAAACCGGCGCGGGACAACACGGCGTGGCGACGGCTACGGTCTGTGCTTTGATGGGGTTGCAGTGCGTGGTTTACATGGGCACGGAGGATATGCGGCGGCAGGCGCTGAACGTCTTCCGGATGGGGCTGCTCGGCGCTGAAGTCGTCGGCGTTGATTCGGGCAGCCGGACGTTGAAGGACGCGATCAATGAAGCGTTGCGCGATTGGGTGACGAACGTCGCCGATACGCATTACCTGCTCGGTTCGGTATTGGGGCCGCACCCGTACCCGATGATGGTGCGCGATTTCCAGAGCGTGATCGGGCGCGAAGCCCGCGAGCAAATGATGGAACGCTGCGGGCGATTGCCGGATTACCTGGTCGCCTGTGTCGGCGGCGGCAGCAACGCGATGGGATTGTTCTACGCTTTCTTGAACGACGCGAACGTGAAGATGATCGGTGTCGAAGCCGGAGGGCGCGGCTTCGCGCTGGGCGAGCATGCCGCAAGGTTTTTGGAAGAAGGCGGCGGGCGCATCGGCGTGCTGCAAGGCACGCGCAGTTATGTCTTGCAGGATGATCGCGGCCAGATCGCGTTGACGCATTCGGTCTCAGCCGGATTGGATTACGCCAGCGTCGGTCCCGAACACGCTCATTTGCACGACCAGGGCCGCGCTGAATATGTTTCGGCCAGCGACGACGAAGCGCTCGAAGCTTTTCAACTGCTGTCGAGACTGGAAGGAATTATTCCCGCGTTGGAATCGTCGCACGCCATCGCGCACGTGGTAAAGCTTGCGCCGCGACTGTCGAAGGACGAGATCATTTTGGTCAATCTTTCGGGGCGCGGCGATAAAGATGTCAATACGGTCGCCGAGCTATTGGGCGCAAAGTAATTTACAACCCACAGATGAAAGGAAGGAACATTGTAATGAATCCGCTGATGCGTGTTTCAACAACTATTGCTTCAACGCTGCTGCTTGCCGCCGTTATCGCCGGGCAAACAGCGAAACCGAAAGTGGCGCCGACCAGCGCCAGCGCTCCGCCGAGTAGCGAGCGAATCGTCATTCAACCGAACGGGTTGCCGAAGCCGTTCCACACCGAGTCGGTGCGCAACCCGCCGAAAGTTGTTCCGCAACCCGACGGCGCGAAGCTCGCAGTCCCGCCGGGGTTCGACCTCAGCGTCTTCAGCGAGGGCGATTACAGAGAGCCGCGCTGGGTGATCGAAGGCTCGAACGGCGACCTGTTTCTGGCCGATTCCGACCGGCGGACCAACACAATCTACCTGCTGCGCGACGCGAACAAAGACGGGAAGATTGACAACGCGACCGAGCGATTCACATTCGGCGCCGGCTTGAGCCGCCCATTCGGAATGGCAATTCAGAAGGTCGGCGCTCAAACCTGGTTTTACGTTGGCAATACCGATTCGGTGGTTCGTTTCAAATACCAGGTGGGCCAGACGAAGCTCGAAGGCGCGCCGGAGAAACTGTTTGATCTGCCGCCGGGCGGACATTGGACGCGCGACATTCTCTTCAGACGCGACGGCAAGAAGATGTATGTCTCGGTCGGCTCGCAGTCGAACGTCAACGAAGGCGAGCCGCCCATTCGCGCCGCGATCAACGAATACAACCCCGACGGCACGGGCCACCGCATCTTCGCGGAAGGCATTCGCAATCCAGTCGGTCTGGCTTGGAACCCGGCGAACGGCGAATTGTGGACAGCGGTCAACGAGCGCGACCTGCTCGGCGACGATCTGGTGCCGGAGTATGCGACTTCGGTCAAAGAAGGCGGCTTCTATGGCTGGCCGGATTGTTACATGGGCAAGAACCTCGACCCGCGCGTCAAAAATCCGCGAATGAATCTGGTCGAGAGAGTGATCGTGCCCGACGTGCTGATCGAGCCGCATTCGGCGGCGCTCGGCATCGTGTTTTACACGGGCAGGATGTTTCCGCGTGAGTATCAGGGCGACGCTTTCGTCGCGCTGCACGGTTCGTGGAATCGCGCGAACCGCACCGGCTACAAAGTCATCCGCATCCCGTTCGAGAAAGGCAAGCCCGAAGGCGGTTACGAAAACTTCCTGACCGGCTGGGTTCCTGACGAGAGCGGGCAAGAGGTTTGGGGACGGCCTGTGGGTGTGACGATGATCCGCGATGGGTCGTTGCTGGTCGTTGACGACGGCGGGAAGAAGGTTTGGAGAGTGACCTACAAGGCGAAGAAGTAAAATGAGTCGTATTGCCGAGAGTTTTGGAAGACTGAAACGCGAAGGCCGTAAAGCTTTCATCCCGTACATCACCGCAGGCGATCCCGATCTGGCGACAACTGAAAGCCTGTTGCTTGCGTTGGCTGAAGCCGGCGCCGATGTCATTGAGCTCGGCGTACCGTTCTCCGACCCGATGGCTGACGGGCCTGTGATTCAGCGTGCTTCGGAACGCGCGCTGAAGAATCCGATCGGCGTCTCCGAGATTCTGCCGGTCGTCGAACGCACGCGCCGGCGCAGCGACGTGCCGATCCTGCTCTTCACTTACTTCAACCCGCTGCTGCAGTTCAGCCGAGACGAGGCTGGCGAGAAATTGAAACGAGCGGGTGTTGACGGCGTGCTCGTGACCGACTTGATTCCCGAAGAGGCTGAAGACTTCGTGGCTGAAATGCGCCGCGCCGCGCTGGACACGGTCTTCCTGGTTGCGCCAACTTCGACTGACGAGCGGATCAAGCTGATCGCCGGATATTCAAGCGGGTTTATCTACGTGGTCGCGCGAACCGGCGTGACGGGGGTGCGCGAAAGCATATCCGCCGAAGTCCGCGGTCTGGTCGAGCGCGTGCGGAGGTGTTCGTCGTTGCCAGTCGCGGTCGGTTTCGGCATTTCAAAGCCGGCGCACGTGCGCGACGTTTGGAGCTACGCCGACGGCGCGGTGGTCGGCAGCCGGTTGGTTCAGGAGATCGAGGACAATCTAAATTCACCGCATCTGGTTGATAAGGTCGCGCAGTTGGCGCGCGAGTTGAGACAATCTGGGTAAGGCGATGAGCGAAGAGACGAGCGACGAAAAAACCATTGACTATTGGCGCGTGCGGATTGACGAGCTTGACCTCGAACTGGTCAAGCTCTTCAACGAGCGCACGCAGTGCGCAATCGAGATCGGCCACATCAAAAAACGATTGGGGCTGGAAATCTATTCGCCGTCGCGCGAGGCTCAGGTCATCGCCAACGTCACCGCCGCGAACCAGGGACCGCTCGACGCCGAAGCCATCCGCCGTCTGTTCGAGCGCGTGATTGACGAAGCGCGCCGCATCGAGCGCATCGAGGCGAGCAAGGACGAAGAAAAAGAGGAGCAATGATTATCGTAATGGAAGAGAACGCGACCGAGGAACAGATCGTCAAGGTCGTGGATCGTCTGGTCAATCTCGGTTTCGACATTCACCGCTCGACCGGGGCGCGCTACACGCTGCTCGGTGCCGTCGGTTCGCGCATCGCCGACACGCGCGAGCTTGAGCTGCTCGAAGGCGTCAACAAGGTAGTGCGCGTCAGCTCGCCCTACAAGCTGGCCGCGCGCGCGTTCAAGCCCGAAGGCACGCGGATCAAAATCAACGACCTGGTGATCGGCGGCGAACAGGTGGTCGTGATGGCCGGCCCCGGCGTGGTCGAAAGCCGCGAACAGATGGAGACGATTGCCGCGGCTCTGGCGAAGCAGGGCGTGCGCGTGTTGCGCGGCGGGACGTTCAGAACCAGCGGCGATCCCTACGGCTTTCAGGGGCTGGGCGAAGAAGGATTGAAACTTCTGCGCGAAGCGGCTGATCGCCACGCGATGGTCACGCACTCGACGATCTTCGACGCCGCGCAAATCCCGCTCTTCGCGCGCTACGTTGACGTCGTGCAGGTCGCTGAACGCGACATGCAGAATTACATCCTGTTGAAAGAGCTGGCGAAGCTGGGCAAGCCCGTAGTCCTGCGTCGCGGCGCGTCGTCAACCATCGAAGAGACGCTGATGGCCGCCGATTTCGTGATGCGCAGCGGCAACCAACAGGTGATCATCTGCGAGCGCGGCATCAAGACGTTCGAGACCTACACCCGCCACACGCTGGACATCTCGGCGATTCCGGTGATCAAGAAACTCTCGCACCTGCCGGTCATAGTTGACCCGAGCCGCGCTATGGGCCGCCGCGACAAAGTCCCGCCGATGGCCCGCGCCGCTGTCGCTGCCGGAGCCGACGGTCTGCTCATCGAAGTCCATCACGACCCCGACCACGCGCTCTCGGACGGCGCCGAGTCGCTCACGCTCGAACAGTTCGACAAGCTCGCAGATCAACTTCGCGTAATCGCCTCGGCGGTGGAGAGGCGGCTGTGAACGGCGTGGACAGCGTCAAACACGTTTGCATTGTCGGCTGCGGTTTGATCGGCGGGTCGTTCGCGCTGGCCTTACGGCGCATCGGTTTCACCGGGCGAATCACAGCCTGTGGCGGCAAGCGTTCGCCGAAGCTGGCGGTCGAACGCGGCGTGGCCGATTCGACCGAAGAGAGCTTTGATCGCGGTGAAACGTGCGAGGCCGATCTAATCTATCTGGCCGCGCCCATCGGCGGGATCATTGACTTCCTGCGAACGCGAGCAAAGCAGGTCAAAGCGGGCGCGGTGGTGACCGACGCCGGGAGCACGAAAGTTGAAATCTGCCGCGTGGCGCGCGCGTCCTTGCCAGCGGGCGTGACGTTCATCGGCGGCCACCCGATGGCGGGCAGCGAACATACCGGCGTCGAATACGCGCGGGCAGACCTGTTCGACCGCGCAGCTTATGCCCTCGTGGTTGAGCGGATGGTCGAGCAGGGAATTGATGAGGCTCAATTCAATCGTTTCAAGTCGGTTGTTGAACAAATGGGCGCGCGCGTGTTGCTCGCCGAGCCTGAAGCCCACGACGCGGCGGTCGCGCTGATCAGCCATCTGCCGCAGCTCCTCGCCAGCGCGTTGGCTTCGCTGCTCGGCGCGGAGCACGAAGGCGAAGTGGCGGATCGTGAATTGGCGCAACGCCTGGCCGCAAGCGGATGGCGAGATATGACCCGGCTGGCCGGAAGTTCTTGGGGCATGTGGCGCGACATCTGTTTGACCAATCAGCCGAACATTTCGAACGCGCTCGGAGCTTTGATCGCCGAGTTGCAATCGCTCAAAGAAGCTTTCGACGCGCGTGATTTCAATCAACCGCGAGACCTCTTCGCGGAGTCTAACCGCTCGGTGGCCGAACAACGCTCAATTCACTACCACAACTTTGAGAAGCTTTAAGCTCTTGCGACAGGGCGCGCCGAGACCTTTCATCGCTTCATCTTCATGCGGCTACGAGGCGCTTCATCGCCGCCTCGTCAAGCTCCAGCCCCAGTCCTGGCCCGTCGGGAACCTGCATGTAACCGCCCTGCGGCTCGTAGCTCTTCTTGAAGATCGCCCACAATTGTTTCGACTTTTCCGGGTTGTGGTTGTACTCCTGCGCCCGCGACGAATTGTCAAAACAGGCGGCGAAATGCATGTTGCAGATCGTGCCGATGGTCGGCTGCGTCTGATGCGGGACCAGGAACTTCGCATGCGTCTCGGCCAGATGCGCGATGCGTACGCCTTCGGAAAGCCCGGCGCATTTGACCAGGTCGGGTTGCAGGATGTCCACTTTCGCCCGCTCGATCAGATCGCGGAACTGCCAGCGCGTGTATTCGTGCTCTCCGGCTGCGACGGCCATATCGAGCGCGGCGCAGACCTCGGCGTATCCGGCGTAATCGTGCTGCGCAATCGGCTCTTCGTAATGGATCACGTTCAGCTCGTCCTGAAAGCGGCGACCGAGCCGGATGGCCGTGCTGACCGACAATCCGTTGTTCGCGTCGTATTGCAGATCAATCTGATCGCCGACCTCTTTGCGCACCGTGCTGACGGTCTCCCAGTCCTTTTTCGGATTGACATCAACGTTGCGCGAACTCCAATCCATCCGCATCTTGAGCGCGGTGTAGCCCTGTTTGACGCTCTCGACGGCCTTGTTGACCTGTTCTTTGACTTCCGCGCGCGCGCCGCCGCCAATGCTCGAATAGAGCCTGATGCGATCCCGGCGTCTGCCGCCCATCAATTGCCACAGGGGCATCCCGGTGACCTTGCCGAAAATATCCCAGAGCGCGATGTCAATGCCCGACATCGCTTCGGGCTGCGCGCCCATCACGCCCAGCTTGTAGGTGCGGTGGTACATCTCATCCCACAAGAGGCCAATGTCGAGCGGGTTCTTGCCGACGACAATCGGAGCGAGCGCATCGCGCAGCATCGAGACGATGACCCTGGCGTTCATCGGGCTGCACTCGCCGTATCCGGTGAGGCCTTGATTGGTGCGAACCAGCACGAAGATGGAATTCGAGTCGGCCCTCAAATGATAAACATCAACCGCCGTGATCTTCAGGTTGCGGTGGTCAGCCATCGCGCGCACGGCCTGTGGCGCCAGCATCCCGGCCAGAAAGCCGGACATTCCGGCAATGCCTCTTGTCAGAAATTCGCGTCGTTGCATCAGCGTCTCCCTGTTTGAATCGTTTTGACCGCGCTTCGGCTCTTACCCGATTGCCACTTCCTGCTTCGCGTCGTCGAATGTCGCGCGTTTGCCGCTGTGCATCGCGGCGATAGTCATGCACAACGCGATCGAGTGGTTGTAACCCGCCTGCGCATCAGCGACTGGAGATTTGCGGCTGCGGATGCATTCGATCCAATTGCGCATGTGCGCGACGACGGCGGCGTCGGCTTTGGTGTTCGGGTCAGCCAGCTCAGCGCTGCCGCGTTCACTGGACAGCGTCTTTTCGGTCAATGTCGTCGGCTTGTGTCCGTTCTTCGCGTAACGTTCCGTCAGTCCGCCTTCGGGCGAGACCTTGCCGGCGCTGGCGTTGAACGCGCCGTTGACCGAGTAATAAAGATCGCGGTTGCCGCCTGCCGAATTGTGCATGCGGCTGGAATAGATCGCTTGAAATCCTTTGGCCGGATCAGTTCGTGGGCCGTAGTCAAACACCGCCGTCACCGTGTCGGGATTGACGCGCCCGTCGCGCCAACTGTAAATGCCGCCCTGCGCGACGACGCTGCGCGGGCGATCGAGTCCGGTGATGAAATGCAGCGCGTCAATCTGATGAACCATCCACTGGTCGGGAATGCCCGACGAGTAGGGCCAATACAACCGGTACTCGATGTATTTATGCGGATCGAAGGCGTCTTTCGTGCGATTCGCCAGAAACCGCTTCCAATCGGTGTCTTCCGGGCGCAGGGCAGCGACGAGTTGCGGGCGGCGCCAGCGCATCGGCTGATTCGCGTTGGTGCACATCTCAACCATCGTGATCTCGCCGAATTCGCCTGATTGGAGAAATTCCTTCGCGCGAAGCGTGTTTCGCGCGCTGCGTCGCTGCGTGCCGATCTGTACGACGCGATTGGTCTCCTTGACGGCTTTCAGAATCGCGCGCGCGTCGGCCATCTGATTGGCTAGCGGCTTCTCGATGTAAGCGTCGCGCCCGGCGCGCACAGCTTCCACGCCGTGCAAGGCGTGCTGGTGATCGGCGGTGGCAATGATGACGGCCTGCACGTTTTTCATCTCGTACAGCTCGTCGTTGTTGCGCGCTTTGGCAATTGGTTTTTCGGTAAGCTTGCCGATGAAGCCGGCGCCTTCTTCGCGGCGGCGATTCCAGATGTCGGAGACGGCGACGATCTCGCAGTTTTGCGTGGACACGATGGCGTTGAAGGCTGGGATCAACGCCTCCATCGCGCGTTCGGAAAACCCGGCGACGCCGACGCTGATGCGGTCATTGGAACCGAGGACGCGGGCATAGCTCACCGCGTCCCAACCGAGCGCGCCGGCGGCGGCGCCAGTGGCGGCGAGTTTGATGAAGTTGCGACGTGAATTAGCTTGTTGTGTCATAACGATGATCTCCTCTGTTTTGATCGGCGCTCTCCTGTAATTTCCCCCGCCAACGCGGGGATTTGCTCCTGCATGCTAGGTCCTCACTTTGATCCCAAGAATTTTGGCCAACGTCTCGCCATAGATTTTCTTCCGGCTCGCCTCCGGCACTTCACACGCATTGAGCATTGCCTCATAACGCGCGACACAAGCATCCAGATTCTCAGGGACTTCGTCAGTGCCGAAAACAAGTTTCTCAAAAGCATAGACGGCGTCCGGCGAGCTGTGCGCCGTCGGCCCTTCCCACCATAAATACTCTTTGAAGACGGCCAGATTTTTCGCCTTCTTGATGAGCGATGAGCCGGTCAGATCGAAGTAGAGGTTCTTCTCCCACCGCGCGACCTCCGCCGCTTCGTCGTACCAGGGATTGCCAAGATGGGCGCCCTGGATCACCAGCTTCGGAAACGACCGCGCGATGGTGTGGAGGAACGACGGCCGCATGCGCGCCATCGAAGACGGCTCCGGTTCGTCGCTCGAACCGGAAACGATGCCCGTGTGGAAGAGCGCGACGAGCCGCAGCGCCTGGAGCTTTTCGTAGATCGGAAAGTAACCGAAATCATCCCAGTTATATTTCGGCGTATGCATCTTGATGCCGCGGAATCCGGCGTCGGCGAATTTCTGAATCTCTTTGATGACGCCCGGATTGTCCACGCTGACGTGGCCGTACGGGATGACGACATCCGGGTGATCGGCCGCGGCTTTCTTGATTACCTCGAAGCCCGCGATCGGCGTCAGCACGCAGGCCATCGCGTTGCGCCCCGCGTAGGTCTTTACCAGGCGGTCAACGTAATCGGGCGACGCGCCGTAATGCTGGTGCGCGTCAATGATGAAGCGGCGCGGCGGTTGCGGCAGTGAGGAACGCGCGCCGAGCGCCAGTCCGGCAGCGCCCATCGTCATCAGTTTGATAAAGCCGCGGCGTGAATTGATTGGATCGGTCATCTGAATCTCCGGCGGTTGTTATTTTGATTTCTTCTTCTCAAACTACGTCTTCAATCCCAGTTCACGGATGGCGTCTCCCACCCCGCTCAGATTGTCGAGCTTCATTTCGGCGTATTCGCGCGAAATGACGATGCCGGGCGCGCCAGCTTGAAAAGCCTGCGTCACGATCTTCTTCACATCCGCGCGCGTGGTTTGCGCGGCTTCAGAGAGCGGCGCTTTGCCCATGTCGAGCTGCCAGACCGGAATGTCCACATCAATGCCTGGCAGGATCATCGCCTTCGTCCCGCGCGCGCCGTCCATCGCGCGCTTCGTTTCGCGGTAAACGAAATCGTTCTTCAAGCCGGTCTGCCGCACGCGGTCGAGCGGCGCTTCCTGGTAATTGAGCACGCGATAGTGGAATTGCAGAATTTCTTCGGGCGGCAGATCGCCGAACATCGTCTGACTGATGCTGTCAATCAAGCCGCCGATGCGCGGGCCGCCGCAGTTGCTGTAAATCGCCACTTTGATGAAGTCGTGATACTGCCCGAGTTCGGCGAAATCGTTCTCGGCGCGCAGCAACGGGTTCATCGTGATGTTCGGCCAGATGTGCATGCCGTAGAGCACGCTCGGCCTCGTCGCCTTGATCGTCCGGTTGAGCAGTTGATAAAGCTCGCGCAGATTTTCATGCCACAGATGCTCCCACGCCAGCAGTTCCGGGTAACGCAGCATCAGCCGCCACACCGTCGTGTAGTAACCATCGGTGGGACGCTTTCCGGCGCGCCCGGCGGCGACGAATTTCTCCAGTTCTTCGAAGCCTTTTTTCGCGCGCTCAAAACTGATCCCGCGCTGCTTCGCCTTCGCCTGGCAGTGCTGGCAGAAGCAGGTGCGTTGTCCGGGCAAGCCACGCTGCACGCCACGAAAGCGCATGCCGAGCGTGTCGGTGAACGCGCCCTGCCGTTCGGCCATGTACATGATCCCGTCCACGTCGTAAGAGCGGATGAGGTCTTCCATCACGCCCGCGAGCAGGCGCCGGTAGTACGGATTGTTCTTGCACGAAGTCCGGGCGCGCTGCCCGTTGAAATCGTATTCGAGCAGCTTCTCACGACCCGGCGCATTGTCCGGCACGTCATCCTTGATGATCGGGATGACGCGCATCCCGCGTTTTTTCGCCGCGGCGGAAAGCTCGGCCAGTATGTCAGGTACGCCGGGCGCGGGTGCGAGCGACTTCAGATCGAGGCCGGTGTCTTTGTAAAACTGCGGATGCACGAAGCCCATCCGCCCGCCGATCAGTTTTGAATTCGACTCGCGCACGTGCCCGCGCGCGTCACTCTTCGCCAGCGCCTGCGCAGTCACTTCCGGCGAAAACCAGAGGCTGTCGATCATCAGCGTATTGACCGAGGCGCGCTGCTCGATTTCGTCAAGCACACGCTCGATGCCTTCATCCACCGGCCCGATTGAATCAAGTTGTATGGCGATGATCTTTTTTTGGTCGTCGGTGAAACGCGCGGCCAGCGGCATGGCAGCAGCGCCGGCTGCGCCCTGTAGGAAATCTCTTCGGTTCATTTGTCCTCCCCAAATAATCGTCCACGAAGTTGCACGAAGAGACACACGACTTGGGCTGGTTGAGAAGATGCCACGCGCTTGCCGCATTGGCATCTACGCAAATCAACGCGCCTCCCGCTCCGTAGGAGCGCAATGTTTATAGTATGGCGTGGTGCTCACACCCCCTAGCTCCGTAGGAGCGGCATCCGGCCACACGCAGATGTCGCTCCTACGGAGCTAGAGAGCTTAATGCATCACATACTATAAACATTGCGCTCCTACGGAGCGGGGAGACTTATGTGGATGCCAATGCGGCAAGCGCGTGGCATCCCAACTTCAGTTTTCAAAACGTCAATCGCAATCCAAGCTGAACTTCGCGCATCGTGCGCGCGTCGCGAATCTGCCCGAACTGCGCCGAATTACGGCCCGTCACCGGATTGTTCAGGTTGACGATGTTGAGCGCATTGGTCGCCTCGGCGCGGAATTGCAGTTTGAAGCGCTCGGTGAAGTTGAAGTCGCGGAAGATGCCGAGGTCGACATTCTTCAGCCCCGGCCCGTCAATGATGTTGCGCCCGGCAGTCCCTTCCGTCCCGACCGGCACCTGGGCAAAAGCCGCGGTATTGAACCAGCGGGCGACGACCTCGCTGCGCTCCCGGTTCGGATCGAGCACCGGATCGCCGACCAGATTGGCGCGGTCGCCGGTATTGCCGTCGAGGTTGGCGTCCGACCCGTTGGTGATCGTCAAAGGCCTGCCGCTGCGCATGCTGACGATGGCCGAGAGCGACCAACCATTCAAAATCGCGCGCGCCGCCGGGCGCCAGTTCTTGAAGTAATTGCTGCGCCAGATGCCGGAGAGCACGAAGTTGTGCCGCCGGTCGAAATCGGTGCGCCCGCGCTCACCCGCGACGTTGTTCATATTCTGCACGCCACCGGCCGTATCGTCCTGTGAAGCGGCCGTGTCGAGGGACTTGCCGAAGGTGTAGAAGGCTTTGAACGAGAAGTTGCGCGCGAAGCGTTTTTCCGCTGTCAACTGCAAACCGTGATAGGCGTTGTTGAGAACGGATTCAGTGTTTCTGATGGCCGAGAGCTGCCCCGGCAAGATCGGACGCCGCGCATCAACGTTGCCGGTCGTCGCGCCCGCGCGAAAGACCGGATAGTTGAGGTCGCGATTGAGCCGGAACTTGTGCCCGAGCGAGCCGACGTAGGCGGCGGTCACGCCCAGATCGTTCGTCAACTGGCGCTGCACCGTCAGGTTCATCTGGTAAACGTAGGGCATGCGGAAATCGAGGCTATGACCGCCAATGGCCGCCGGCAGAATGAAGCGGATGTTGTTCGGCGCATAGGAATAGGGGAAGGGCGAAACGCCGCCCGGCTGAAAGATGTAGGGATCGGTCAACGTGCCGGGGTTGTTGAATTGCTGGCGGATCGAGAACGGTTGGTTGTCCGCCGTGCCGTTCCACATATTGCCGCCGATAGTCCCGTAAAAAAGTCCGAACGCGGCGCGGATTGCAGTCTTCCCGTCGCCTGCCGGATCCCACGCCAGACCGATGCGCGGGGCAAAGTTGTTCAGGTCGGCCGGGGCGATGCCGCGCCCGATGCCTTCGTCGCCGGGAAAGAGCATGCCCGGAAAGGCGTTCGGTACGACCCGCGACTCCCGGCCCTGGATGAAAGTCAGCTTGCGATCCAGCGGGTCCTTCATTGGCAGTTGCAGGTCGTAACGCAGCCCCAGGTTCAACGTCAGCCGCGGATGAAGCTTGAAATCGTCCTGCACGAACAGTCCCGTATACCAACCGCTGTCAATCTTGGTGATCGGCGCGTCCTGGTTGAAGTTCAATGGCAGCCCGAGCAGGAAGTCGGCCATGGCGTTGCCCGTCCCGCGCGCATTGCTGCTGTTGAACCGAAAGATGCCGTAGTTGTTGAGCGTCGTGTCCTGGATCAGCTTTTCGAGCGAAGCCTCGGCTCCGAATTTCATCGAGTGGCGACCGCGCGACCAACTGAAGACATCGCGCACTTGATACAGGTTGCTGCCGCCCACCGGCCCGCCGATGGCGACGCCGAGAGTGACGCGCCCGGCGATGTCAATCTGCGGCAGCGTCGGCGGCCCCTGCGCGTTGAATTTCGAGCCGAAATCGCCGAGCGATTTTTCAGGCAGGTTAAGCCGCCCGCCGAAGAGTCGCACATACGTGATGCGGAACTGATTGATCATCGTTGGGCTGATCGTCCACGTGTCGCCGAGGTTGAGGTTGTGCTGCTTCCAGGTGAACGCACGATCAACCCAGGGCAGGTTGCCGCGCAGCCGCTCGATGTCCGAGCCGGTCTGGAAAAAGTAGCTGCCCGTCAACTGATGCGCGCCGCTCAGCGCGTGATCCAGCTTGAACTGGATCTCATCGGTATCGAGCGGCCTGGTCTGCTGCGCTTCATACGCGCCGTTGGGCAGGTTGGGCAGCGGGATGAATTCGTTGAGAATGCGAACCGCCGTCGGATCGAAGCGGCTGGTCGGAATCGTATTGTTCGGAAAACAGGCCGTCTGGTCAGTGGCGGTACAAGCGCCTGTCTTCTGCGGATCGCGAATCCGTCCGGAGAAGATTCCGTTGCGCTCCGCGGCTGTGGTGGGCAGCGCGGTGTTGGCGAAGACCGGACGGCGCTGCCGCAGCCCAGAATAGCTGACGAAGAAGAAGGTCTTGTCCCGGATGACGGGGCCGCCGAAGCTGCCGCCGAACTGGTTGCGCCGGAGGACCTCCTTTCGCAGGACGCTGATGCCCGGCGTCCAGCGGTTGGCGTTGAGCGCGTCGTTGCGGATGAACTCGAAGAGCGACCCGCGCCATTGATTGGTCCCGGACTTGGTCACCAGGTCAACCACCCCGCCGGCGAAACGGCCATACTCCGCCGAGTAGCTGTTGGTGATGACGCGGAACTCCTGCACGGCGTCCGGGTTCGGCAAGCTGTTGCCGGTGTTGCGCAGGCCGTTGGTATTGCTGCCGCCGTCGAGATAGTAATTGACCGAACCCGCGCCTGAATTGGCCGCCCCATTGACGATGGTGGACTGCGCCGGCGAGCCGAAGATGTTGCTGTTCGAGGTCGAATCCACGCCGGCCGTCAACTCCAGCAACGTGTAAAGATCGCGGTTGACCAGCGGCAGGTTGACGATTTCGGCGTTGGTGGTGGTCTGACCCAACGTAGCGTTGTTGGTCTCGACCAGCGGCGCGTCGGAAGTCACCGAAACCGTTTCGCTGACCGCGCCCGCTTCGAGCGCCGGATCGACGCGGGCATTGCGGTTGACTTCCAGCACGATGCCGCTCTGGACGAATTTCTTGAAGCCGGTCGCCGTGACTTCCAGCCGGTAAGGGCCGAGCGGGAGGAATTGAATCGCGTAGCCGCCCGACGAATCGGTGGTGACGCTGCGCGAGAAGTTGGTTTCGAGATTGACCGCCGTGACTTGCGCGTTGGGAATTACCGCGCCTGTCGCATCACTGACTGTTCCGTGGATCGTGACGGTCGAGACCTGCGCTGCGACGCTCGCGGCAGAGGCGACGAGGATCGAAAGCAGCGCGAGGAAAGGGAAGAGGGATCGCTTGCTCATGGTCGCTCCTTATTCTGGTTTGCACGCTGGATGCCCCGGCCTTGTGCCAGGGAGGGTCACGCTTCGTGCCACAAATGACCCTCGGTTATCTGGATGCCCCGGCCTTGCGCCGGGGAGGACCACGCTTCGTGCCACGCTGGATGCGCCGCCCGCCGTGACAACCAGCGTGAAACTCCACGCGGCAAGCGCATGGCATCTCATAAAAGAAAAGATTTTGGGATAAACACGCTACGAGATCATTGCCGGTTTGTCCACGATCCGCTTTTGCCTGACGCTTTCCAACTGCTCGGCTGCCGTCAGCGTCACCCGCATTTGGTAGGCGACGGTGAGCGTGAAAACCCAGGCCACGGCTTGCCACGCAAAGCGCGAGACGTCACTCGCCCACGGCGCATCGGGGAACGCCGCGCGCAACAATGAAGCCAGTACGACCAGCCCCAGGCGCAACAAAACGTAAATCGTCAGCCAGCGCAAGACGACGGCCAGCCGCCCGCCATTCATCTGCGCGGCGATGCGCTGCAAGACGATCCCGGCGACGGCGATGACGAACAGCAGCGCCAGCCCGACGAGTTGCAAGACGCGGTTCGCGGCAAACGGCGAAGCGGCTTCGGTCAGGTTTTCGCGGACGCCGGCGAGCGCCGCCAGCAGCACGAGCAAGCCGGCCATCGCCGCATAATCGCGCCGCCGGATGTGAAACCCCAGCCTGAGCCGGCGATAGCCCCACCACATCGCCAGCAGACTCAAGCCGAGCGCCAGATTTCCCGCGACGATCAACACATGGCGCAGCAACAAGCGCCAGGGGCTGGCGTGAAAATCCGGCCAGAGCACTTCCGCCAGCGTGTCCTGCGCCAACGGGCGAAACAATAAGATCGCCGCGTTGGCCGCCATCCCCAGCCACGCCCAGCGGAACAGGGGCGCGTCGCGGTACTCTTCCTCAATCTTCAGACACACCAGCAACGCCAGCCCGTAAGCGCACAAACCGCCCAACAATCCGACCGCCGCCAGCGCGCCTGCGGGTCGCGCGATCCAGCCGAGCTGCGCAGGCAGAAACAGCGCCAGGTTGAGCGCCAGGTTGAGCGCCAGCAGGCGCCAGACCAGGCCTGGTGTGATCCATCTTATCCGGGTCATCTTGGTCATCCGCATTGCCTGCCAACGATCCGTTTCAAAGCTGACCGCTTTCCAGGATCAGCCGCGCCCCCGTGCGGCCACACAAAGCCCGCACGATGGCGAGCAGCGAGCGCAAAAATGGCTCCCAGTTTTCGCGCGTCAATCGGGCGAGCGAACGCGCCGGAGATTCCGCGGCCGCCGCTTGCAACGCCTGGGCCGCCGTATGCGCCCCGCACAGCACGGTCATCGTCGCTTCGAGTTCGTCGAGCCGCTCGCGCACGGGCACGGCTTCAGCCTTGAGTTGCGCCAGCGCGGCTTGCCAGGCCGTCTCCAACTTTTCATCGCTGACAGCCCAGGCGGCATTGATCTGCCGCGCCGTGCCGTGCAACCGCGCCGTGCTGTGCGATGCTTGAGCGGCCATCGCGCGGCATTCGGCGCAGGCCTCCAAATGCGCGCTGACGCGGTTTCGTTCCGCCGCCGCCAGCGTGTTTTCCATATAATCTTCCCAGGTTTCAGGCGATATTTCGTGGCGCATAGAACTTCATCCCAGTGCGGCCGGTTTTATGGTTTGTCTTGAACCGTGATCCCGGCGCTCCGGCCCAGTTTCTGTTTGAGATAGAAAAGCCGCGATTTGATTGTGCCGCACGGCACGGCGAAAACCTCCGCCAGTTCTTCATGGCTCAGGCCTTCGACGAAGCGCAGATGCGCCAGTTCGCGCTCAGCGGGCTCAAGCACACCCAGCCACGCTTCAAATTCCAGCCGCCATTGCATACCGGCGGCGACATTGCTTTCGACCAGCACGTCGCGCAGCGGTTCCAGATCAACCGTTTGAATGCGCGCGCGATTGCGCCGCCAGTGCTGCAACAATTCGTTGCGCGCGATCGCAAAGAGCCAGCCGCGAAACAACCTCTGATCCTGAAACTCGCCCGCGCGCCGGTAGACGGCCAGCAGCACGTTTTGCGCCAACTCCTCGGCCGTCATCTCGTCTGTCCCGCGCAACCGAAAGTATCGGAGCACACGTCCGTAGACCGTCTTGAACAAGACGCAAAAAGTCTCTTCGTCCCGCTGTTTCAGGAACGACTCGATAGCCCGTTGCTCGTCCACGATGCTCTCTTTGACGGTCTTGATAGATCGCCGCAGCGTTTGCTTGCAAGGCTTAAAATGCGCTGCAAGGGCATTAGGTTCAATCGTCCATCACTTTTTTTCCAGCAGCTTGCGTGGTTGCGTGGTTCGATTTTCTGTCGCTTTCATGTGATCCATGCTAGATTGAGCCGCCATATAACCCAACAAGGAGAATCTGCATGAATCACGCATACCGCCGCGTCAGTCCGTGGCTCACGATGTTTCTGATCGCTGCTCTGTATTTGCCCGCGTCGTTATTGGGCGCGGAGAAGCGAACGATCACCGAAATGGATCTGTTCAAGTTCGTCTGGATCGCCGACCCGCAGATTTCACCCGACGGATCGCGCGTCGCTTTCGTCCGTGTGTGGGTGAATCAGAAAGCCGATCGCTACGACTCGGCGTTGTGGATTGCGCCGACAAACGGCGGAGCGGCGAGGCAATTGACCGCCGGGCCGCGCGACAGTTCGCCGCGCTGGTCGCCCGACGGCAAACAACTCGCCTTCGTTCGCTCTGCCGAAAAAGAGGGCAAGCCGCAGCCGCCGCAGATTTATTTGCTGGCGTTCGATGGCGGCGAGGCGCAACCGTTGACGGATGTCCCGCGCGGCGCTGGCGCGCCCGAATGGTCGCCGGACGGGAAGACCATCGCTTTCGCCGGTTCGGAAGATTTGAGCAAGCCCGCTGTAACCAAAGACAAGGTGATGACCGAAGGCGGCGAAGTGAAAGAGAAACCATCGGACGGGGCTGAGCGGGTGAGCGACGTTCGCGTCATCACGCGCGCGACTTACCGCTTCAACGGCCCTGGTTATCTGAACCCAAAAGTGAAGTCGCACATCTGGACTGTCGCCGTGCCCGCTTCGCCGGGCGAGACGCCGAAGCCGAAGCAAATCACGAGAGGCAATTTCGACGAGGGTAATTTCAGTTGGTCGCCGGACGGCAAACGGATTTACTTCGTGGCCAACCGCATGCTGGAGCCTTACTACGAACCGCCGCGCGCCGACCTCTATTCGATTGCGCCTGACGGGAGCGACGAGAAGAAGATCATCGGTTTCGACGGCGGGATGCGAGGCTATAGTTTCAGCGCCGATGGCAAGCGCATCGCGTTCGGCGGCTCGCCGACGCACAAGCCGATCCGGTCGTACACCCAGCCCGACCTCTTCGTGGCGGACAACATCGCCGGAGCGACGCCGAAGAATCTGACGGCGAGCTATGACTTCGACATTGGCGCCGGACTCGCCGGCGATCAGCGCGCGCCGCGAGGAGGCAGCCCCGGCAGCGTGATCTGGAGCAAGGACGGCCGCACGCTCTTCGTCACAGTGGCCGAACACGGGCGCGCGAACCTCAAACGCATTGACGCCGCGATGGGCAAGGTCGAAGCCTTGACCACTGGCGATCACGAGGTGATGAGTTACACCGCGACGCCCGACACTTCGAAGATGGCGCTGCTGATCTCGACCTCGGTCAACATCGGCGACCTGTTCCTGCTCGACACCGCGTCCGGCAAGCTGACGCAGTTGACGAGGATCAACGACGAGCTCTTCTCGCAACTCAACCTCACGCATCCCGAAGAGATTTGGTACAACAGCTTCGACGGCAAGCGCATTCAGGCGTGGATTCAGAAGCCGCCTGATTTCGACTCGTCGAAAAAGTATCCGTTCATCATCCAGATTCACGGCGGTCCGCACGCGGCTTACGGCTTCACGTTCACGCACGAGTTTCAGTGGATGGCGGCCAAGGGCTACGTCGTGCTCTACACCAACCCGCGCGGCTCGACCAGCTATGGGCAGGATTTCGGCAACATCATCCAGTACAACTACCCCGGCGACGATTACAAAGACTTGATGGCCGGCGTGGATGAAGTCTTGAAGCGCGGCTACCTTGACGAGCAGCGGCTGGGCGTGACGGGCGGAAGCGGCGGCGGCGTGCTGACGAACTGGACGGTCGGCCACACGCAGCGTTTCAAAGCCGCCGTGTCGCAGCGTTCGATAGCCGACTGGGCGGGCTTCTGGTACACGGCTGACTTCACGCTCTTCCAGCCGACGTGGTTCCGCGGCGCGCCGTGGGAAGACCCCGAAGACTTCGTCAAACGCTCGCCGATCACCTACATCAAGAACGTCACCACGCCGATGATGTTCATCGAAGGCGAAGTGGATTGGCGCACGCCCGCGAACGAAGGCGGCGAGGCGATGTTCCGCGCGCTCAAGTATCGCAGGATTCCGACCGTGATGGTGCGCTTCCCGAACGAATCGCACGAGCTGTCGCGTTCGGGCGCGCCGTGGCATCGGATCGAGCGGTTGCAGCACATCACGAACTGGTTCGACAAATATCTTCAGGACAAGCCGATCAGGATTTACGATGTCGAGTAAACCTGGGAGCGCCGCTCCTCCTCGCCTGCGCTCCCAGGTCTCAGTTCAGACTGAGGCCGAGAAAGAGATTATCGAAGTATCCGTCGTTGTAAGTGTCGTTCGCTCCGCGCGTGGCGATCAGCGTGACGCGAATGGCGCGCGTGCCGGGGATAATCTGGCCGACAGCGGTTCGCAACTGGAAAGAGGCGCGCGAGCCGGTGACCGGGCCAATCGAAAACGAGCCGAGCACCGCGCCGCTGCTGCTTAAAAACTCAGCCCGCGCTGTGCCAGTGTCTGTCTCGAAGCCGGATAACTGTCCCTGCAGGACGGCGACGCGACGGCCCGCATCAATCTCGGCGGCGAAGTTGGCCACGCTCACCGCTTGGGTGGCCGTTGATTGCGCGTTGTTGGGGCCGCCGACGAAATAGCCTTTGCCGCCGCTGATGCGCAGACCTTCGGCAGACCCCATGCAGCCCGGAAGTCCGTAGATCGGCGCGGTGAAGTTTGAAGTCGTCGTCCAGCCGGGAATCGGCACGACCTCGAAGCCAGTGGTCGTGAGCGGCCCTTCCTCAGCATCGCCGTTGCGCAGAAAGTTGGCGCTCGGATTGATCAGGAAGAAATTCACCGCGTTGCTCGTCTGACCATTCGCCATCACGGTGACTGGCGCGGTGCTGACCGTCAATGCCCGTGGAACCGCCACCGTCAGTTGCGTGCCTGCGGCATTGGCGCTCACGACCTGGGCCGAGATGCTGCCGAAGACCACGATGTTGTTGGCCGCTGCCGGCGCGAAGCCGACGCCGTTGATCTGAATCTGCGCGTCGAGTCGCGCGGCGGGGGGGGAGAGCGAGGTGATTGCCGGCGCGACGTTGATCGTGACCGGCGCGGTGTTGCTGTCGGCAACACCGTCGTTGACTTTGAAGGTGAACCGGTCAACGCCGCTGAAAGATGCGTTGGGCGTGTAGGTGAGATTGGGCGCTGCGCCGCTCAATTTGCCCTGCGCCGGTTGCGAGACGATGATGAATTGCAGCGGGTCGTTGTCGGCATCGCTGGCGGCGAGCGCGATGTTTCGGGACGCGCCAGAGCTGAGGCTCACGGTTTGTGCGTTGGCGACCGGCGCGCGGTTGACGCGCAAGGCGACGTTCTGCGTAGTGCTCCCGCCCGCATTGTCGCTGGCCGTGATGCGCAGTGTGAAATTGCCCGCGTCGTTCGCCGTCGGCGTGATGCGCAGGATGAAGACACCGATCGTGGTCGTGCCGATGATCCGCGCGAACGGCACGCCGACCGCAGCCATCGTCGAAATCGTCTGTCCCTGGTCGGGATCGTTGACGACGACGCCGACGTCGCGCGTCTCGCCTTGCGTGACGATCAGGCTGGACGGCGCGAGGATCGTGGGCGGGCGGTTGCTCGTAGCCGCCGGCAACACGAGCGGCGGCGAGAGTTGCGTGATGCCGCCTACGACGACAGCGATGCCGCTGCGTTGGGCACGGTCAATCCGCCCGTCCGGGCGCTTGAAGCTGGCTTCGACGGTCAGGCTGTCGTTGACGGCGTTGACCGGGACGTTGCGCAGCGTGAAGGCCCCGGCGCCGTCGGTGAACGCCTCCTGCCCGCGCGAGCTGACGAGCGCCAATCGCACCGGCGTCGTTCCGTCGCTCTCAACCACACGTCCGACGACGGTCGTGGTTGGCCGCGCCAGCGAGACGAAGTAGTAGCTGGTTTCGGTGATCGCGCCCGCCGCGGTTTCGATCCGCATGCCGTCGCTTGAAACCACGGCCACGCCCGCCTCGACAAAACTGCCCAAAGTCGGTGAATTGACCGCCTGATCCAGGCGGAAGAGCATCACGCGCGCGCCCGCGGCAAAGCCGTCCCGGTTCGGAAAAGTCAGCTTGCCGCCCGGCGTCGTTCGCACTCCGAAGGGCGTCAGTTGCGCGATGGTCGAGCTGAAATGGCCTGCGGGCAGCGGCGCAGGCGTGCGGTTGTTTTCGACGAGGGTGAGCGTAATCACGCCGCGCGTCGAGCCGTCAGGGAATTGAGCGGTCGCGTTGTCAGGGACTTCAAAGATAACGCCGCCGGTTTGCACCGAGCCTTCTGGAATGCTGACCGGAATGCTGAGTTCGGCGAAGTTGCCTGAGCCGACTTGCAAGCCAGGCCCGGTGGGTTGCTGCAACGCGATCGGGCGCTGGAATTGATTGTCACGGTTGCCGAAGGCAGTGATCTTGAGACTGATCTTGGGATAGGGCGGCGAGGTCGGGACCGGCGAGGCGTCAACTTCCACCAGCGCCACACCGGGAGGCACATCGGGCAGCAGGAAGCCGCCTTCCGCGCCGGTCGTGGCGTTGATGCCTGTGCCGGTCAATCGCACCCTCACACCGGGGATGGGCTGGCGGGTGGTCGTTTCCACCAGGCCGCTGATCGAAGTGCGCACGCCGAGCGGATTGGCGCTCGCGCCTTCGCCCTGAGAGGTGCGCACGCTGACCGGGCCGCTTTCAACGCCGAATGGAACAATGACGGAAAGCAGAGTTGACGCAGCCGTGACCACGCGCGCCTCGCTGCCGCCGATGCGCACCAGATTGTTCGCGGCAGCCGGCGCAAAGCCGCTCCCCTGAATGCCGAGCGTCTGCCCGGCGAGCACGGTTGACGCGCTGAAGCCGCTGATGCTCGGCGGCGCATTGCCCGCCGGAGCCCCGGCTTCGATCTCGGCCAGGTTGGAGACTGCGCCCGGCGCGGTTACGGAGAGCGACAAACGCCCGCGACCGATCAAGCTGCGCGGCAACTCGGCGTTCATCTGATCCAGCCCGGCGAACGCCCCCTGCGCGCCGGCAAAGAGCGGCGTCAACTCCGCGCCGCCGATGAGCAGATGAACCGATTCGTTGCGATTGCCGTCGTTGTTCGGATCGGGCGCGCGATTGGTGCCCGTGAGGAAGAGGATCAGAAAGACGCGCTCGCCTTCGGGGCCGAAGTCAATCGGCTTGGG
>Ga0247727_10003771_pt1 | contig 33087 bp, 42 predicted proteins | sample WisWelCaveWW1625_FD_202498 | JGI IMG/M metagenome (GOLD analysis project Ga0247727, IMG submission 202498) | Biofilm microbial communities from Wishing Well Cave, Virginia, United States - WW16-25 | ecosystem: Environmental > Aquatic > Deep subsurface > Groundwater > Cave microbial mat | place...
TAGCAGATGAAAAAAATGTTTCAAGTTTATCTTCTGGAAGTCCTTCTAAGCGATATTTGCGTGCCTGTAATGCCATTTCTAGACGGTCTGCATCATGCACTAAAATTGCTTCATTTGATTTTCCATCTTTATACTCATCCCATATTTTTAAATAATCATTTGCAAGATTTTTAGGTAATTTTGAAAAAATGTCACTCATTGTTTGATTTTCTAATTCAGTTTTAGATTCTTTTGAAATCTCATCTGGTGTCAAATCACCTGTTATTGATTCAGCTAAATCATGTAATAATGACATCTTTAGTGTTTTCTGAGTATCTAGCCCTTTCAAATCTGATATTGTCATTGCCATAATTGCTGTTATGTAAGAATGATCAGCTACAGATTCTGGATTTTGTAAACCAAGTTTTTCTTTCCAGCCTTTACGTGGAATTTTTTTTAACTCTGATACGATATTAAAAAAATCAAAGAGCATTAGAAATTCCTTTTATCGCCTTCTAGTAGCCCTGCTCCACCATGTATCCTGTCAATGTGTTTTGAGAGGTCTTTTTTGTCAGGGAACTTCGAATCACAATATGGACAAGGTAATTCTGTCATGTTCCTAACACACTCTGGATACCATTATTAAATTAATCACTTGAAGTTATCCAAAACATCAAATTCTGATTGAAATTAACGAATTGATTCGAACAAGATAAAAATACCAAAGACTGCTCATTAATAGTTGACAAAAATTTATACAAAAACTGGCGATGATGGATCTACAGGCTTGATTGGAGGAAAGAGAATATCAAAATCAAGTCAAAGAATCACCACATATGGAGTAATTGATGAACTAAATTCTTGTATTGGCTTAGTATTATCATCAAAATTAGATACCGATATTCATGACATATTAGAAAGAATTCAAAACGATCTTTTTGTTGTAGGCGCAGACCTTGCCAATCCTGATTTAAAAATCCCAACTAACAGAATTACTGAAAAAATGGTAGAATTTCTTGAAACAAACATAGATAAATTTGAAGGAGAATTATCACCTATAACATATTTTATTTTACCAGGTGGCGATACTGTTTCTGCACAAGTTCACCTAGCACGAGCAATTTCAAGACGTGCAGAAACACACATTGTACAACTATCCGAAAATGAAACCATAAACAAAACTTGTCAGATTTACATAAATCGTCTTTCTGATCTTCTTTTTGTCATAGCTCGCTTGATCAATAAGAGAAAAATGATCAAGGATGTTGCATGGAAAAGTTAGAAAAGACACACTTTAATTCCCCACTTATTGGATAATTCGCTGTGCCGCCGTAGCTCAGCCCGGGAGAGCACTCGGCTGAAGACCGAGCTGTCGCGCGTTCAAGTCCCGCCGGCGGCATTTCAATTTGTATTAAAATCCGTGCTTGTAATAGAGTCGTTTAGAATAGATCTTGAGACAAGTTTAATAACATGATTTACAACTTAGCAAAAAGTCACTATTATGATAAAAGACAAGAAAAAAGCAAAAAAGAAAAAGGAGACAGTAGAAAAGCCAAAGAAAAAGGCACCAGTAAAATCAAAATCACATCTAAAGAAGGATTTAGTTGCGTCCGATGTTGCTGGAATTATAGTAGTAGAAAATGATTCAAACTTGGATAAAGATGCAGAACTAGAAGCTAGAAGAGCATATCTTGAAGAAGCACGTTCACAAGAAGCTGAAGATTAACATTAGTTCTGGTTATACAACATATACAAATAATCAGACCGCGAGTTATTTCCACACCATAAACACTTATCCATATGTCGGTGATAACATCGATATTGAGAGCACTTTGTCTAATCACAGTTAAACCTGGAAAAGTCGATGCAGTTATACAAGCGTTAAAAAAATTACGCAAAGTTATTCGCGAGATCATGGTAGTTACTGGCAGAACCGATATCGCAGTGGTACTTCAAGGCACACTTGATGAAATAAACATCATCGTAATTGATTTTAAAAAAATACGTGAAATTGTTACGACAGAAACTCTGATAGAAGTGGAGGTTAACTTGGGATGGTAAAGGCTGTAGTTTTAGTTAAATCTCCAAAAAAACTCATTGCTGCACGATTGAGAAAGGTAAAATCAGTATATGATTCGTTCCCAGTCAGTGGACAGTTTGACGCAGTTGCTCTTATTGAGGTCAAATCTTTAGCTCAAATCAAAGACGTTACAACTGAAATTCAAAACATAACAGGTGTCGAACGCACAGAAACAATGGTTCAGGTAGTATAGCAAAAGATTTTAACATAGTAGTGTCAATTTTCAGCATGGAAATAAGACGTCTTGGCAGCGTAATAATTGCAGTCTCGGACTTGGAAAAATCTGTTAAATTTTATAACGAAGTCATAGGATTGCCAATAAAAAACCAAAGAGAGAATTGGGTAGATTTAGGAAAACAAGGTGCAACAGTAATTTTACATACAGCAAGCAAGCCAATTAACACTGGTACTTCGATTGAGAACGGAATTGTGATTGGACTCGTAGTAGGAGACGTTGAAAGCGCCGTGCAAGAGCTAAAAGCACAAAAAGTTGTAGTACACAGGGATATTGAATCTCACAAGACCGGAAAAAACGCCATAATTTTAGATCCTGATAAATATATGATATCCTTATTCGAACCTGCTCTAGAAGATAGTGCCAAACAGGCTTCTGGATTTCATGGGTTTGCCCCTCTCTAAATTAATTTTTTAATTTTACCAATTATTTCAGATAATGAATCAAATGTTACATTCTGATCTATAGATATGTAGTAAGTACCTTCTTTTCGTCTAAATGCAAGTAACGTGATTTTTTTATGTTTAAAAATGGCATAATCCATATCTCCAATTGCGGAATAGTTGGAACTTCGCATAGATAACATGGTCGAAATTAAAAAGAATTCATTTCTTACTTGCCCAGGTTTTAAAAGCGGGTTTGTCCCCTGTTTAATGATTCCAGTCAATGTTCTACCATATTCATTAATTAATCCTACATATCGTATAGAAGATGAAATCAGTAAAATTCTTTGGCATTTTTTTCGATACGCTGAAATTTCCTCCACCCATTTCTGATTTGGTGTTTTTGTCATGATAGTATTATACAAATAGAGTTAATAAAGATCGGTTAGTTTTTATTGCGTTTTTCTAAATCGCGCTTTAAGGTAGCATTCTCTTTTTTTAATTGCTCATTTTCAGATTGTAACGAATCAATAACGTTTGTTTTTGAATGCAATGGATGACCTGGTCCAAATTGGTTTGATGGAGCCAAATCAAAGAGTCCAGATGCATATTGTTGAAACATTGTATGAAAATCAAACAGTCTTGATAGCATTGAAGTGTTATCATGTATAATGTCATCTTTGAGTTTACTTGTTTTTGATATTCCAATATTATGATTAGTTACACTTGGTGGAAGTCTTGGAAATGCAAATGGAGAATTTATCATAGACATATCAAATCCAAACTCAAACATCCTCTTTGGGTCAATATTCCACATGTATAGATTCATTTTCATGCCCCTTATTTCACTTTTCTGTACGTATCTTCATTCGTTAAATATACAAAGATGTCAATCAGGACTCGATTTTTATCAAATTCAGTTGATCGCTGATCCTTATAGAAGGTCTGATCTACATGAATTAAATGGAAAAAACAATAATGAAACGCTGTATAAAGTGTAAAAAAAGTATTATTTCTAGTGAGTTATACAAAATAGTAATGTATGTCATAGGTGAAGAGTTTACCGATCATCATTATGAGCATATTGAATGTCCTGACAAATTTACAATCTAACTAACATAAGCATAAACACGATAAATTTTCCCAGTTTCTCGATCTCGATAGTCCCACAGATCATTTCTCTCAATTTCTTTAAAAGATTGTTTTAGTGCTGGATGAAGTTTTTCATAAACGTCTTCCCCAATTAAAATCTGATTTGGTTTTGCAATACCAGTTATTTTTGCTGCTATACTCATTCCAGGTCCAAGTATGTCTACGTGTGATTTAGATTCGTCAGATCCATAACGAACTATTGTGTTTTCACCAAAATCCATTCCAATCTTCACGCGAAGATCTGGGTAATCATATTCGTTAAGAATTGGATTTATTCCTCGTTCAATAACAGATATCATTGATTTTGCACAATTAACTGCGTTATCTGCTGCAACAAGAAGATTTTCTTGAGCGCCAAAATAACCTATTACTGCATCTCCAACAAATTTTAACACATATCCATCATAATGTCTAATGACAAATCCCATTTCTTGGGAAAATGAGCTTATGATTATAGCTAATTTTTCAGTTGGTAGTTCCAGAGTCATTTGTGTGGAACCGACTAAATCAACATAGATTACGAACATTTTTACTTTGGACGAAACATGTTCTCGCAAAAACTTATCAGAATCATCTCTGAAATAGTCATTATATTCATAGCCTTTTTTTAGTGAACTCCATACTCGTTTTTGTACTTCCTTAATCAGGGTCTCGACATCCACCCTCTCAGAACGAGTACTTCCTAGCATCATATCTACGATATCCCCTGTTTTGATCGGATGGGGCGAATCTCGTGTTGCGTCTTTACTCATAATCAATCATGCCTACTCTCATTCGAGAGGAAAATTTACTCCACATACTGGGCATTGGGCACGCTCCCCTTTGTATTTAAGGTCAAAATACTGTATTATTTCAACGTCACAATTCCAGCAAACTATTTTTTTATATGATGTTTTTGCCAAATCCTTCCTTTTTACAGGATATCGGATATTTAAAGCACATATCAGATTTATGTGACTTGTGAAAAAAGAAACATTATGCAAATCCCATCAAAATCTTCTGATCAATTTCTTAAAACAATGACTGAAAAAAGTGAAAAAATAAGATCGTCTTTTCTTGAAAAGATCACAAGATCAACAAAAACCACAACAATAAAGGTCATGCTTGGAGACAGCACAGTAGTCGATCAAACCACATTTGATCCCGCTTTAGTAAGACAATATTATCAAGAAATTTTAAAAAAAACAGCAGGTTGGAAAACTCAAGGAATATCACTTGTAAATGATAAAGATTTAAGACGACTTTTTATCAAATCTGAAATACAAGAAGGCAATTATGTCCTTTCTTACCACATGTCATTACAATATCATGCATTATTATATTATAAACCAAACCACAGAGTTGTTGAAATACAAAAAGAACTATCAGAAATAATCGATAAAAATAAAAATCTTGAAACGAAAGTTTCTGAACAAGGAAATGAGATCATTCAAGAAAAACTAAAAGAGATTGGGCAAGAAGATGTTGATCAACAAAAACTTTTTGAGATTTTTTTTCAAAATGAGGAACTAACAAACACTCTTGTTGACAGGATATATTCAAACGCAGACGACAATTTTCAAAAACTATCAAAAAGAAAGTTAGATTTATTCAAAGAATTGGATAACATGTTAATTGAAATTTATCATACATCGCCTGTCATGATTGATGAAATGAGAATGATAGCTGCGGAAGAGGGATGTTTATGTCATTTTGATCTGGAACATGTAAAAAAAGATACAAAAGAAGGCAACTTTGATTCTACAAAAATTATTTCTAAAACCAAAGAGAGCCTATTAAAAAGAATGGACGAAGTTTTGTGTGCTATGTGATTTAATATCTTTTGGCAACATTTATGTTGTAATTATTACGACCAAATCTGTTGAATCTTTCATTTGAGGACATCATATCATCACAAAAAGTTCAGGGTCGTGTAATACGCAAAACTCCGATGTATCCGTCTGCGACATTTAGTAACATGACTGGTTCTAAGGTTTACTTAAAATCAGAACACTTGCAAAAAACTGGTTCATTTAAAGTAAGAGGCGCATATGCAAAAATCCACTCATTATCAAAAGAAGAAAAGAGAAAGGGAGTGATTGCAGCCTCTGCAGGAAACCATGCTCAAGGTGTTGCCTTTGCATCGGCACTTGAAAACATTCCTTGCACTATCGTAATGCCAGTAAATGCTTCTCCTGCGAAAGTTGCAGCAACAAGAGCATATGGTGCAAAAGTAGTTTTAGAAGGCACTATCTATGACGAATCTTGGTCAAAAGCACTCGAGATTGCTGAAAAAACTGGCGGTCAAATAATACATGCCTTTGATGATCAAAAAGTAATTTCTGCACAAGGAGTAATTGGGCTAGAAATTATGAAGGACTTACCAAATGTAGATGAAATATATCTACCGATAGGAGGTGGAGGCCTAGCTGCTGGGGTTCTACGCGCAATAAAAACAAAGAAACCCAAAGTAAAAGTTATCGGAGTACAATCAAGTGCATTTCCTGCCATGAAAAAATCCCTTGAATCTGGAAAATTAGAATCAGTAGAAGGGAAAAGAACCATCGCTGATGGAATTTCTGTTAAAAAACCAGGCGAATTCACATTTAAAATAATCAATGAGTTAATTGACGACATCGTTCTTGTAGATGATTCTCAAATAGTCAAGGCAATGTTTCTTTTAATGGAGAGAACCAAAATGGTTGTAGAACCTGCCGGAGCTATTAGTTTGGCATATTTGCTGGACAAAAATCCAGCAAAAGGCAAAAATGTAGTTTCAATTCTTTCAGGGGGCAATGTAGACATGTATTTACTAGGCCAAATAGTTGCAAAGGGATTGACTGAGATGGGAAGAATGGTAAAGATTTCAATATTATTGACAGATAAACCTGGAGCACTCAAAGAAGTAGTTGATCAAATTTCATCTTTGAGTGTAAATATTGTTGAAGTAATTCATGATAGATTGAGCTCAAGTATCCCAGTAGGCACTGCAGGCGTAACATTAAGCTTAGAAACCGAAGACCAAAAACATGCTGAAAAACTAATATCTTATCTAAAAGAAAAGAGAATTCAGTTTAAGATAATTACCTAGAATTATTTGTATTCAGAGTTTCATTCTATAGTAATCCCTTCTTTCAGGATCGAATTGTTTCACAAATTCAATTTCATCATTTCTTTCTATTCTTTCTTGAATTACACGTCTTAGTGCAAAACTAGTCAAGAATTTGTATCCTTTTGCCTCGGATTCCAATGCAAACAAAAGACGCATCTCATGACCCCCTGTCAGGCCCCAATAACCAGTTTTTAGTGCAATTGGTTCTAGAAAAATTGTGTTGAACATCCCATAATTTTTATCATTTATTTCTGCACGAAGTTTGTAATCTTCTAGCGGGCCACCCTTAGAAAATCCAATAATTGGGCCCTTTTCACTTCCCAATCTTAAAGTGTTAAGAATGGTGTTTGGATTCCGTATTGATTCTGAAAATGTTTCTAGGTCAAACTGCTTTGGGTTTGGCGCTTCTTCATACATTGTCCACAATGTTTTGATAAATTCTTCATTCTGTATTTTATTGCTAGTTTCAATCACAGGAATTAGTCTAATTTTTTCATACCCCAAAGAATCTTGGATCCTTATCTCCTCCCCCCGTAGATTATAAAATGCCACAACATTATCCGTAAGTAATTTTCTCATTTGTTTTGGAAGCGTGTTCTTTACATGATCATACATCTCTGATTCGTCAGTCACGAGATTTTCAAAATAAGCTACAGCCCTTCTTGCTATATATTTAGGATGCCATTCTAATGCAAAAGCATTCTTGTTTGCCATGTCTAGAGCATGATTGAAATTCCCAAGGGAATAACCACTAATTCTGTCTACAACAGAAAGAAATCTTCCCAGTTTTTTATAATGTTCTTTGTTGTTTGAATCATTTTTTTTTAAATCTGACAAGGATAGATATTTTTCAATGTTTTTTTCAGCGTTTTCTTTTAATTCCCCACTCCATGGATATGTGGTTCTAAGAATCAACGCGGCAATGATGTTTACATCAAGATTTGCATCTCTTAAAAACCCAAGTACTGTCTCATCAGTTTTTACAAAATTCACTGCGTCTTCTTCATGTGGTTTGTCTACTCTTTTTTGTGGGTCATAATCATGAAAAAGTGCAGCAAAGTAAAGATATTTCATGTCCTCTGAACTAATATAGTTTTGACGACTTTCCCATTGTGCAGCAACTAATGTGACATATGTTACCTCTAACTCGTGAACTATATTGTGATATCCATAGTAATCCTTACCCAATCCCCTTGCTTCAAATAATGAAATTGTATAATCTAGTATTTTAGAATAACATGGTGAGTCTAATCCGTTTTTAGACAGGACCTCTAAAATTTTTTCTTTTAGGTGATCAGACTCTATTAGTTGTTGCAATAGTTCAATTTTCCTTTTTTGATTACATAAACATTTTACTGAATTTATAAATATTTCAGGTTTTACCCATTAGTTAGCAATTAATTTGATATCGTACTATCCATTGTAGACGTATCTGCGCTCCCCTCTGCTTTCTGGGGCATTTTCTACGTCTACAAGAATAAACTCTTTTTTGCTTTCTAAGAAGTTCTCTTGTGGACTTCGTTTATTTTCATGAATCTCTTCATATTCTTCAAGAGAGAGTTTTACCCTGTTGCCAATCTCTGCTTCTAAATTCATGTCTTTTACAATTTCTTTGTATCGTGGAAGAATCACACCACTAAATACCATTGCACTACTACCACTGCCATAGGAACCAAATCCAACTCTTTTTCCTTCAAGATTCGTTCCTTTCTGAAATTCAAATTCTAAACTGCTGCGTAATCCAAGATATAATGAAGCGGTGTACAGATTACCAATCATTTGTGAGGCAATAAGGGAGCTAGATAATTTTGCATCATATGTTTCTTGAAACTCTTCTGTTTTTGTAAATTTTTTAGTAAACTCATGATCCTTTGTCATAAAATCAGTATCTGCAAGAACTGATTCTATGGTCCCTCGTGGATCCTTTGGATTCGGTTCTTCCATTCCAATTTTTTCAATGATTTTTTTCCACCTTGGAAGTTTACGCCATTCATGCCTTAACAAATATGCAAGGGCTTTCTTCCCCATGTTGCTATATGGAAGATGCATATTAAGAAAATCAATATGATCCAAGATGGTTTCACCTTCTTTTGGTTTGATCAAACCGGTAGCAAGTGCTTTTTCTTTGTATGCCATAAGTGCTTTTTTTACTTGAATCAAATATAGTAAATTCGAATACTGTCCATGTACAATCGGAGTCTCTTTTCCAAATGGTCTGTAAAAATCATATTCATTTTTGATTGAAGTAGATGTAACTTTTGGATCAAATTCTAAAAGTCTTGGTTTATCGTTAACCAGCATTGCTACAGCACCAGCCCCTTGTGTATACTCACCACTTGAACCCAAGTCATATTTTGCAATGTCGGAAACCACAACTATTGCAGATTTTTCATCTGCTTCTCCAGCCCTTATCCAGTTAGAATTATCATATAATGCATAAGACCCACTAACACATGCAAATTTGCATTCTATTCCGCCACAATGTTCAAAGCTACCTTCTCCATACACTTGTTCAAGCATTCCTATAACGTACGAATTCATCGCCTTTGACTCGTCAAGTGATGATTCTGTTGCCACATAGAGACGACCTATGTCTTTTGGTGACATGTTGTCTCTCTGCATTATTCGTAAACACGCATTTGCTGCCATGCATGCTGGGTCTTGATTTGTATCAACTATGGCCATTTTTGATATTCCCAATCCACGTTGAAGTTTATCCGGGTCCATTCCACGGGCTTCTGCAAAATCTCGTGCATCAAGAAACAGCCTGGGAATGTAAATTGCTATATCGTCAATTCCTACAGTCAACAGCTACCACCTTCGCTATTACGAATATAAGCATTTTGAGGTCAAAATAGACATCGGTAAATTGTAATTTTTATTCACATTAATTGAGCCACGCAGGTAATTTTTTTACTTTTTAAGCTCTGACTCGAAGATTTTTTCAAATACTTCATAGGGTTGAGCGCCAGTAATCTTTGTAACCATGTTATTGGACCCTATTATAAAGAATGTGGGAGTGCCTGTTATTCCTAATGTTCTTCCTTGAGAATTACTTTGTTCTATTACCGAACTATACCTTCCATCTTCCATGCATTCTATAAAATCTGCCTCATCAAGTCCTGTTTGGTTTGCAATTTCAACCAGATTATCATAGGCTGCCCAGCCGTTATTTTCTCCTGTCCAGTGATTGTATAGGGCATCATGATATTCCCAGAACTTTCCTTCCTCATTTGCGCAATGTGAAGCATGTGCAGCACTTATAGAATCTTCGCCAATTATTGTGAAATCTTTGAAGATCATCTTCACTTTTTTAGTATCAATGTAATTTTTTTCAATTCCAGGCTCTATAGTGTGAAAGAATCTATTACAGTGAAAACATTGATAGTCACCAAATTCTACCAAGGTAACTGTTGCGGAAGGGGAACCAAGTAATGTTGTCGCTTTAGACGAAAAAAGCGATAGATCTATCTTACTTCCACCTCCTTTTGTTTGGTCCATGTTTTCTGGTTGGAGGAGTGTATTAGGAGATTTCTCATTTTTTGACATATCAAAGCCTGATACAAAAAATGCCACCACTATTACGATTGCAGCAATAGATACTCCTAAACCAATTGATAAAGAACGGGCAATCATTGGCATCAGCAAGTTTTCGCAGATATTTAGTTGTTCTTACGAGTATCTAAATAAAGAGGCAGAATTATCAAAAAAATCATGAAAAAGGTTTTTGTAAATGGCTATGGTGCAATTGGAAGCAGAATAACTCAATTCATCATGGGTGATTCAGACATCGAATTATTGGGGGTTGGAAAATATTCTCCAGATGAAAAGGTTACAGACGCGATTTCACGAGGATTCAAAGTTTATGTTCCCAAAACCAAACTTGACGCTTTTAAAAACTTCAAGGTTGCAGGAACGATTGAAGATGTCCTGGATAAATCTGATTTAGTAATAGACGCATCACCGGGAGGACAAGGATATGTAAACAAAAAAACACTATATGAACTCAAAAATATTAGCGCAATTTTTCAAGGTGGGGAAAAAATAACTGGTGAAAAAGCAGTTGCAGACTTGATTTTTAATTCTAGAGCAAATTATTCGGAGGCATTTGATAAAAAATATGTAATGCAGGGAAGTTGTAACGTAACTGGTATGGGAAGAATTCTTCAACCATTTAAAGAAAAATACGGTACAAGGGTAAAGCGGTTTGATGCAATACTTCTTCGACGATGGGCAGATTTAGAAGATTCTAAAACTGAAGTTAAAGATTCAATTGAATGGACCAGAAAACCACATCATAATGATGATGTAAAAAGCTACATGGGGAAAGACACCCCATTATTCATACGTGTATTCAAAGTTCCAACAAGACAGATGCATGTTCATTTGATGGACATTAGATTTAATGGTCCTGCCCCAAAATCATCAGAAATTTTGGATCTATTCAAGGATGAATATGGCGTTGCAATTTTGTACACTGCTAAAGGTACAAAAGACATACGCGATTTTGCAGAATCAACAAAATTTAGTTTCAAAGATACGAATATGATTCACATACATGCAGATCTTTTAGAGATACAGGACGATCTAGTAAAACTCACTTATTCTGATGATCAAACAGGAATCGTAGTTCCAGAAAATCATCTTTTGATGCAAGCAATGCTCTTCAAGAGAAATTCTGATGATGCATTCAAACATACTGAAGAGTTATTTCATATGAAAGAGAAAAAACGATTGCTTGAAGAACATTTCAAGCCGTAGGCGTAGACATATAACTTAAAAACCAGATGTAGTTAATTTCTCTCAGATAAGATTCTACATTGAGTGGCACAGATAAAAGCGGTAACTCGAATAATAGTACCGCAATTTTAAGCAAAGGACAACACGCTGCTAGGCAATCAGTAATTACACTTGCTTGCATAGGAATAGCTGAGATTACAATTTCACTATTCACTGGCAGTATCACTCTAACTGCAGACGGCATTGACTCCATGGCAGATTCAATGATTTCATTTATTGTGTGGTTTGGCATTCTAATGGTAAAAAAACCAAGGAGCCGTCTATTTCATTTTGGATATAGAAAGGTAGAAGTACTGGCAGCATTCATTGCAGCAATTATTATTATTATTTTGGGTGCCTTTATTGCTTTTCACTCATTTCAAACATTGTACGAACCACGAACAATTCATTATCCTGAGTTAACAATGATAACGTTAGTGGGTGCAGGAAGTATTTCCCTACATAGAGCATTTTTAATTAGAAAGGTAGCTATAGAGTCTAATTTAATTTCGTTAAAACTTGACGCAAGGAATTCAATTAAAGATGGTACTTCGTCATTTGTAGGATTTGCCAGCGTTTTTGCTGCCACTTTTTTTGGATTTGTTTTCATGGATGCAATAGGCGGCATGATTATAGCTGGATATATCTTTTTTATGGCATACACAGCAATTAAGGAATCAGCATTAGTATTGGTCGATGCAGTACAGAATCCGCAAATGACAGATAATATAAAAATAATCATAATAGAAAAATTCAAAATTAAAACCAGCGATATTTTCTTAAGGCCAGTTGGGCAAGAATTTAATGCAGAAATTCATATCATATTACCTAATGAAACAAGACTTGATGAAACAAGTAGATTGGTTAAAGAAATTTCAACCATAATAAAGGATGAACTCCAATTAGCACATGTTGTTATAGTGCCGGAACCTGAACATCAATAAACTAGGATCTTGGCGGATTTGCAAATTTGTTGCTTGGATTTTTATGATAATCTACCGGAATACTAGAATCTTTTTGTCGTCCTGTTAGAATTCCAACTACCACATCGTCTTTTTTAATTATCCCTTCATCTCTCAATTTTTTTACTCCTGCAGGAACAGCACCTGATGCCATTTCACAATCAAATCCATTTAGACCAACAAGTGCCATCCCGTCCATCATTTCTTGATCTGACACTTGAGTAACAACACCATTTGTAAATTCTAGTGCTCTTAATCCTTTCAATATGTTAGCCGGTTTTGCAATTTGAATTGCAGTTGCTTTGGTTTTGGGCCTTATTCCATTCTCATCCATGTACATATAGAATTTTTTTATTAACTCAGTATCTGGATTGCCTTTGTTCCAACGTAATTTTATTTCTTCAAATTTTCCATTATAGAGAGTATGTAATGTATTTGCACCTTCAGAGTTTACTACTGCAATACGAGGAATTTTTTTTATCCATCCCCATTCATATAATTCCATCAAACTTTTCCCGCAACTAGATGTATTTCCTAGTGCACCACCAGGATATACAATCCAGTCTGGCGGATTCCAATCAAGTCGTTCTAGTGCTCTAAAAACAATGGTTTTTTGCCCTTCTATTCTGAAAGGATTTACCGAGTTTACAGTATATCCTCCGACTTCATTTGCTTTTTCTAACGATGTCGATAAGGCATCATCAAAGTTTCCCTTGATTTCGATTACTTGTGCACCAAATTGAAATGCCTGGCTTAGTTTTCCTGGAGCTACCTCTCCTGCAGGTATGTATACATCACATTCTATGTTCTCATTTGCAGCATACATTGCTGCAGAAGCTGACGTATTTCCGGTGGAGGCACAAATTATTTTTTTTATGTTAACAAGTTTTGCATGAGTAACAGCAGTAGACATTCCATTATCTTTAAACGAGCCGCTCGGATTGTAGCCTTCAGGTTGAAGCCAGAAATTTTCATGTTCTAATCCTACAAAATCTGCCACTTTTGACATGTGATATGGTTTTGACAATCTGCCTTCTGCACCGTCCATGGATACAAGATATTTAGAACATGCTTCTGAATCCTCAGTGTCTATTTGACAAAAATTTAACAGATCTCTAAATCTCCAGACTCCACTTTCATTAAAAATATTATTAGCATGGTTTCTTCTTTTGTAAAATACTTCTTTAAGTGCAGTTGAAGGAGGGATTTTGTATTTTACATCAAGTAAATGTCCACGAACACATTCTATTCTTGAGTCTGAGATAGGGTATTCCAGACCACATTTCGGATCTATGCATTTTTGATAAACAGCCTGCATCATCAGATGATGAAGCCAAGTACTTATTTAAATCTAGAATTAGGCAATTCTTTTGCAATTTCTTGTTTACTATCTTAATGCTTTGTTTGCTAGAAGTTCCATTTTTTACTTAAAACTACATTATGCTGTGCAAAATAATCTTCCCATAGCCTTAATCGATCATCGTTTCACCTCATGATTCTACCGATCTTTTCTTTAATTTTCCATTTTTCTCTTTATTTCTATCAACATATTCAATCTGAATAATTTGTATTATTTTACGAATAAAATACTATAGAAGATCAATCCGGTTAAAGTGATAATAAAGTAAATGAACATAATTGATACATTGTATGATTTTCTGGTCCAACTCTCTGCTAGTCCATTCGCGAAAGAAATTCTAATTCAATTTATTGCAATTTTTCTTAGTGTCTTAGCAGTATTTGCGCTAGCAGTATCGATCTATAAAAATCTAAAAAACAAAGACAGCCAAATAATAAAAAAACATACTATAGATTCCATATTAGAAGAACTAGCAATTTTACAAACCGCTCTAAATAATCTAAAATTCAAGCCAATATTATGGGATAATGTACAAAAACATTTTATCGGTAATTGGATTTTGATGGAATCAGATTCTTTTGAAAGTAGTGTAAACTCAGGGAATTTTACGTTGTTATCACCTAACTTACAGAATACATTAAGTCGTCTCTATTTAGGAATCAAGAATAATAATTTTTTATATTTTCAAGTATCAGAATTTTATACTGCAAATGCATATCTTTCAAGTACAGTTGACGCGATTGCAACAAAAATAGCTGAAAATATGAATGAAAATATTTTAGAAATACGCGAGGAGATTAAAGATGTAATACCTAAGCTAGAAACTGCAAAGAAATATAGCCGTTATTTGTAGACTCGGACAAGATCCCTTTATAGATAAAATGCCTACCTTTTTTTATACTCGTTTCCAACTCTCGAACCATGTCTGTTTAAAATATGACATCCGACCTTACAATAAAACAAGAACGCTAAATATTTCATGCCTATAATTCGTGAAGAAGTTAAATCCAGCACAGAAACTGAACAAAAACTAAATTTCAACAAAGCAAAACTGAAAGTTATTAAACATCATAATACTGTAACTGCAAAAAAAGAGACTACGAATTTACTTAGATCAGAAGTTGCACTAGACACCACTTTACATAAAATAGGACAGGACAAGAATGCAAAAATTTCTAAATTGGCAGAATCCATGGCAAAGATGACAGAAGCCACCCTACGTAAAATTGAGCAAAATGAATGTGCAAAAATTTCTAAATTGGCAGAATCCATGGCAAAGATGACAGAAGCCACCCTACGTAAAATTGAGCAAAATGAATGTGCAAAAATTTCTAAAATGATTGAACATATGCACAGGATGACAGAAATAAATATTGACGAATTACAACAAATTCCTGATAATTCAGAAATCGATTTGAAACAAACTAAAGTAACTGAAAAATCAAACCAACCGTGGTTTCAATAAATGCTATAAAATCAGATAAATTTAAAAATTACACATAATTTTATAAAATAATTCGTCTATTTTTTTGGGCCTGACCGAGTATGAAAATTAATACAACATTTACATTCTTTTGCAATGCAGTCTTTTTCAGAAGGATGGCCACAAATACCGCATTCACAATGAGTTTGCACATCAAATAATGTGGTTTAGAAGATATAACCATTCAACGAGTATTTTTCTGATTTTTGACTCAAGAAATTATTACTTTTTTGATTTCTTCCTAGTTTTATGTGCTTTTCCTGGTTCTTTGCGTAGTTTTTCACTTGTTTCGGGTTTTTTTAATTCTGCTGCTTCCTTTGATTTCTCTTCTACTACCTTCATTATTGCCTGTATTACCCCATCTAGATCACTGTCTGAGACTTCTGGCTCCACATAAGTAGCAAGTTGGTTTATTGTATTAGAAATCGCTGAACTTACTTCTTCAAAGCTCTCAGGATCCTCATAGGCGGCATTATAAAGTGCTTTAAGACGCCTAGCCTCCATAATTGATTGATCAGCAAGTCTTAGATTGAATTTTTTTCCATTTACAGTGATTTCTTGAATTATCATGTCTGCACTTTTCACCCTGCTTTCATAAAGGTTTCTGTGTGAAAACAACTAATAACAGAATATTGCCGGTCAATTTTTATTGGAACGAAAAGTTGCAGATAAAGCTCAAAGGCATTTTGTTACAGGTGTAAGCATGATAACCTCAAATGGATATTTTGGCAAGAATGTCATGGCTGCAGAATGGACTATGCAGATTTCATATGATCCACTTCTTATTGCAACTTTTCTTCATGAAAGTTCCATTACATTAAAGAACATCCAAAAAACAAAAGAATTTGGGGTAAACGTTGCTTCTGAAAAACAATCAACACTAGTGAACATCGCAGGCGGATACTCTGGATCTGAGATCGATAAACTAAAAGTTAATAATTCTTTCACCTTTCTAAAATCAAAATTTATCAAAGCTCCAATAATAGCAAATTGCACCATAAATGCAGAATGCAGATTATTTTCTATTAAAAAAATGGGAGATCATGTCATGGTAGTAGGCAAAGTAGTTGCTATGAGATATGACAAAACAAAAAAACCGTTGTTGTATCACACGGGTAGATATTATCAAATTGGGGATTTGATAGAACCGTTTAGACAACAAGTAAGAGTAAACAAATCCACATTCAAGTGGTTTTCAAAAGAAGCTGAAGGTAAATTTATCCTAAAATGTAATGGAGCCATAATAAAATCAGGTAGAAAAGTTCTATTTTTGAAATATACTAAAAACAACATGAATTATGAGACAATTCCATATCTAAAACCAAAACGTGGTGTCAACTATTTACAATCACTACAAGAATATCTAAAAAACATGGAGCTAGATGTCAGATTAAAACCAGAACCAATTATGAAAAGACTGGTTCTAGAAAATAAAAACAGGAAACAGAGAGTAAACTTTGTTTTATTTGAAGGAACTATACGTAACGGTTCATCCAGAATTTTATTGGAGAAGAGAGATAGTGAATTATTAAAAGCATTTTACAGTTAAATTACAATATAATCTAATGCTACAGCATCGCTTATCAAAAAGATGTGTCGCGTACTTAGAATGTAACCATTTTTGACATCTGTAGTTTGTATCCATCTATTTGTTGAGCTGTAATGTCTTTTTTCTTTCATTTCTTTTTCAATTTCTTTTAAATCAAACTCCGCTTCTTCAATCTGTTGTGTTTGCAAATGTTTCACTGTTACAAGAATTTTTTTGACTTTAATTCGAATTCCAAATTTCCAGTTGTGATCAGAAGCATCATCTTCTACCTCAAGTAATTTTATTTTAATCTCTTTAGTTCCTAATGCGTCATGACTTATGAGACTGCGTTCATCTACAAAATCTTCAAAACTCATAAAGTTATTTCAGACGCAGGTATTAAAGAAGGATTCGATGTTTCGTGGTCAATGTTTTATTACAAATGGCATCAGGCAGTCTTTTAGCTTTAGCGATTGCCTTTTGCTATCAACAAGAGCATAAGTTTCTCCATTATATGTGCAGACAAAATCGGTTATCTTGTTTGACTCGTCCCAAGTTTTGTAAAATTCTCGTAGCTGTCGATGTTCATATTTTCCTGTACCTATTCTCTTCTTTGATGAAAATTTGAAAGCAATTACCATCTTTCTTGTCTCATATCGTTCAAACGTATGTATCCATTTCAGGCATCGAATGATTTGATCATAAGGAACATGTAATGTAGTACCAGTACCTGATTTTGCCTCGATTGTAAAAATAGTATTTGTTGTACTGCTAACAGCTAAAATATCTGGTAATGCTACACTTGGCGAACCTAGTCTAAATGCCTTCCAACCATCTAAAGCGCTAAATCGTTTTACCAAAGTGTCTTCCCAATTATAACCTCGTTGCCTTCTTGTTCGAGCAATTTTTTTATTTTGTTCTGTAGTAAAGTCTTTTTGTGATTTTTGTAATCTTGATTTTGTTAATTTTTTTACATTTTTTTGCATTTTTAATGTAGCCAGATTTGTAACTGATTCTTTATTAAAAGACAATATGATTACCTTATCTTTTCAGGTATAGAACAGTTGGTAATTATATGATTACCAGGCTAAAGTTTGACATAATACTCAAGGATACCACAAGTGCCTATTGAAGGTAGGTTCACATTATATCACTAGCTGAAAAACAAATTCCTCGCTTTCATTATGACTACATTTTACTAATTTAAGAGATTGACCAATCACAGGTACACAGGAGCACTTCAAGGAACCCATTATTCGTATCTCATTTTCAAACTCAGCTATACAAAAAACAGTCTCGTCTTTTTTTGAAAATTCAACAAGTTTACCACAACGTGAGACTGGCCTCCATTTTACAGCTCCAAAACATCTATTACAGAAATTGTTTGGAGGCCAAACTAGTTTTTTACAAGTTAGACATTCACTACAAACAAATTCGTCTTTTTTGAGTCCTTCTTCAAACTTTGTCATGATTCCAATATAAGTATAGACGAGGATGTTGCTGCCGCTGACATGTTTTGAACAAGACCTACCCTGGCTTGTGACACCTGTCTTTTTCCAGCTTTACCTTGTAGCTGTTGACCAATTTCTACAATTTGTGCTATTCCAGTTGCGCCTAATGGGTGTCCTGCGCCTATTAGACCTCCTCGTGGATTAATTCTTCTATCATTTGTTTCATACAAAGTTCTAACAAATTCATTTCCTTTTCCCTTTCTTACAAAACCAAGATCTTCCACTTCAATGATTTCACAGATGGAAAATGCATCATGAACTTCTGCAACATCAATATCGCCTGGTTTTTTTTTAGCCATTTTATAAGCCATAGTTGCTGCACCTATTGTTGATTCCATACTTGCAAGTTCTTCATTTTTAGTAAATCCTGCAGACAGTGTCTTTTGTCCTATTCCTGTTATCCATACAGGAGAATCGGTAAGTTTTTTCATTGCTTCTTCAGATGCAAGCAATATTGCTGCTGAACCACTGCATGGCATTGAACAATCTAAGAGCCTTATATCATCAGTAAGATTTTTTGAGTTCATGATTTCATCAATTGAATATGTTTTTTTAAAATATGCACATGGATTATCTAATGCATGATTATGATTTTTTGCAGAAACAATAGCAAGATCTTCTTTTGTTGTTCCATATTTTCTTACATGCGATTTTGTAAACATAGATGACCAATATATTGGATGTTTGTATTGACCTCTTGATTTGTCCCACTCCAATACCAGTCCTGGACTGTCAAATCTTTCTGCACCAACTACCAAGGCAACGTCTGCCAAACCTGAAGCAATATATGAAAATGCGGAGATAACACTATTTGCTCCAGAATTACACAGGCTTTCTACAGAGTGTGAAATTTTTGGTCTGATCCCAGATATTTCGGAAACAATACTTGAAAGATATTTAGAATTGTCATTCGTGGAAGTCAGTACTACATCAACGTCTTTTTGTGATAAGTTTGGTGCACTGTCAAAAAGCGATTTTACCGCTGAGAGCATGAGTGAGTCTATAGCAATATCATCTTTGTTGAATTCGGTGAGTCCAAAATCCGTAAGAGCTACTTTTCTCAAGAGTTTTCACCTGATAAAGTGGATGTAAGTAGTTTAAAGGATGTAATGACATCACCCACTGGGTTGAACTGTATTATTGGAAGAGTAACTCCAGTATTAACAATTCTCTCTAGTTTTTTTACACATTCTTGCGGCGTACCACATATTACTAGTGAATCTAGCATCTCATCTGTTACAGATTCATGATTTGATTTTAGCCCTGATTTCTTGAATTCTTCATATATGTTTCTGGTCTCGTTGTTGAAACCATTTTTTGCCAGAAATTTACGGTAAATCTCTCCTACAGAAATGTAAAATGCCAATGTTCTTTTTGCTCTATCAACGGCCTTTTCTGAATCATCAGAAATACAAGTAATAATTTGACATGCAACGTCAATTTTTTTCTTTGATTGCATTTTTTGAATCGTACTTCTTAATTCTGTAATTGGTCTTAAATAGAAAATAACTCCGTCTGCAATATTCCATGTTAGCTCAACCATTTTTTCGTTTACTGCAGCTAAATATATCGGAATGCTTGTTCTTTGAGGTTTAATTAGTAAAGTAAAATTTCTTAAATTAAATAATTTGCCATTGTAATTTACTTTATTTCCTGAAAGTGAGAGTTTTATGATATCCACATATTCATGCATCCTTTGAACTGGGTTTGTGAATTCGAGACCGTGCCATTCTTGTATAATTGGTTTACTGCTTGTTCCCAGTCCAAGAATGAATCTTCCATTTGAAAGTAGGTCAACAGTTGCAGCTCCCATTGCTATAAGAGTAGGAGTTCTAGAATAGATGTTAATTATTGAAGAACCAATTTTAGAGTTTTTTGTTATTTGAGAAACAGCAGACAGCATGGAGTATCCCTCCATTCCCCACGTTTCTGGAATCCAAACAGAGTCAGGATTATAATTTGACAGTATTTTTGAGCAACTCATAATTTCGTCTACAGACAATAATGACCCAAGGCCGTATGCTAATCTCATATTATCACTTTTTGAATATGAAGTCATCATAATGTCTTGCAATAATGTTGTGAGAGCATTCCTCAATATCTTTATGTGAATCTACAGAATACCAAAATGCTTTTGAATATTTCACGACAGATAGCTTGCCTTTAGTTGCAAATAGCGGAAATGTAGATTGTTCTATATTTCCTTTTTTTGGGAGATATTTTATAATTTCTTTTGAGAGGAAGTATAGTCCTGCATTCATCCAATAATCTGAAATGATTGGTTTTTCGTGAAATCTTGTGATTTTATCATCTAGAATATCTACTATACCAAAAGATGTCCGTAGAGGAATAGATGCCACTGAATTTGGTTTTGATTGTAATCGTTTTAGATCGAGATCAGTTATTACATCACCGTTCATCACAAAGAAATTTGATTCGTTAATAAAGCGAGATGCATTCTTTAATGCACCGCCAGTTCCTAGTGGCGTTTTTTCTATCGAATATTGGATTTTTGCCCCAAGATTTTTTCTTGCTTCGAGATAATCTTTAATCTGTTCATTTTTGTAACCTGAACAAATAACAAAGTTTTTTATTCCAAATTTTTTGAAATATCTGATTTGCCATTCTATGATAGGAATGTTGTTAATTGGTACAAGCGATTTTGGTACATAATCTGTAATTGGTTTTAGTCTTTTTCCAAATCCACCTGTCAGAATAAACGCTTTCACAGATAAAACCCATGTTTTTTGCAATAAAAAGGTTCATCCAAAAAAGTGCACAGACGCAATACCAAAATAATAACCTGCCAGAGATAAGGAGACACTCCATACACAAGATCCCGCAAATGTAAAGATAATGAATTTCAACATTCGCATCTTAAGAAACCCAGCAGGTATTGAGACTAGTTCTCTTATTCCAGGTATCATCCTTCCAAATAAAATCACTTTTTCGCCATGATGTGCAAACCATCCATCAACCTTTTTGAGATGTTTGTCGGTTATGCGTGCATATTTCAAATATCTTGCTAGTCCTTCTCTTCCAATCTTTAGTGCCATAAGATAAATCACTAGTGCACCAATAGTAGACCCAGCGGCTCCGGTGATTCCAAGACCTATTACATGAAAAAACGACATGTTATTCTGCGATACTATGTATCCTGCTAATGGAAATATTGCCTCACTTGGAATTGGTGGAAATATTGTTTCTATCAACGCAGCAATAAAAATTCCTACATACAAATAATCTGAAACTAATGAAATAACCCACTGTACAAATACATCTATTGGCATATTCTAACCATTTTCTGTCATATAATAATGAAGTTCAGTGTAACATGACACACAGAATTCTTGATCATCACTATGATCACATGAATGTGTTTTGTTTACCTCTCTTTTACATTTCGCGCAAAACATCATATTATGAAACAGAGCGGCTTTTGAAGGATTTTTTGATTTTTATTACACCAAGTGCGATTATAAAAATTCCCACTGCGATTACTGGACCAAATTCTGCCATTCTATTTTTGTCAGATTCAGTAACAGAGGTTTGTGTTGCAAGAAATGCAACAGAACCAACTACTGTCAAAAGTCCGCTTATAATAATTAAAACGCCAAGTGGTTTAGAAGAAACTCCCTTTGAAATAAAATATGCTATTATTGGAAGTACCACAGATGGTATGCCTAAAGCTACACCTCTGATTTTGTGATCAAATGGTAAAAAGCCCTGACCAGTGCCACCTCCAATTGCAGCATCAGCTCCATATATTACCAATAACAGTATAGAAACAGATGTAATGATTATTGGTACTTTTATCAGCATAATGCTGTCGACGCATAATCATCTAATAAATCATTTTATTAATGAACAAATTTGATTATCGCAGACCTAAAAAACGCCAGAATTATTCTAAAAATAAATCATGAGTCATTGATAAAAAAATAACCGTAAAATCATCTGAGTTGATACTTTTCAGTGTTTTCTTCGTTTTTTCGATTTGTAATAAGTTTGATAGCAAATACATATTTTTTACCAAATATTTCAGCTAAGAGATGTTCTGGAAGTTCTTTTTCTCTTATTTCAAAAACAGATTCATTTCTGATAAACTCTTCTTCTGGATCTAAAGATCCAGTAAGAGTCAAATTTTCAATGCTGGATTTCAAGTCCCAGATGTTTCCTACATCTGTTTTAAGATTTAATTTGTCAAATCCAAGAAAACCACCAGTAATTTTATTACTTGTTTTCAATAGATTCCTGAATTTTATTATGACTTCAAATTGTTTTTTGCTGTCTAAAGGATTGTTACGCTCATAACCCTCGACCCGACCAAGGCCAAGAAGTGTTATTTCAATATCATTCATGGTCCAAGAATAAGGCAAACTCAAAATCTCAGATTCGGTTTTAGAATAATTATTTTCTTTGTCCTGCTGTTCTGAGACAGATGAACCTGGAGATGACTCAATTTTAGGTCCCTGTATATCATTAATCTTAATAGTACTTGTTGAACTTGTTTTCAAGCTGGTTTTCTCAAACAATGATGAGAATTCATTAAAAACCTGTTTTCCACAGTTATAGCAATATCTGTCTGTTGACAACATCTTATATCCGCAATCGGGACAAAATGGCATGATATTTCTTAACTCGAGGATAAATATGGTTTTACTTGTATTAATAGATAGATTGCATCTAAAATAGATAAGGAGTATGTACATTAATGTTTGAATTTATTTTTGACATTTACAATATTCGAATATTATCTGCTTTGGCAATGTTGTCAATAGCAACAACTATTGACATCTGGAAACGAGAAATTCATGATATTTTATGGATTGTTTTTGGAGCAATTTCTATTGTATTAATTTTCTTTGAACCAAACATAACTAATTCTGTAATAAACATCGGTATTTCATTAATTGTTGCACCTGTAGCACTTCTGATCTGGAGGGTCGGAATTTTTGGAGGAGCAGATGCCTTAGGATTAATAGTTTTAGCAGCGCTTGCACCGCAACTCAGTTTGTCAGGGAATACAGTTACTCCATTAACCACTTTAACAAATGCTATAATAATTTCTATCGCGCCAATTTTTTTGAATTTGTTTCGAAACCTAATCGCAATATCTAGACACAGAAATATTTTTGAAGGATTTGAAGAAACTAGATTAAAAAAGATATCTGCTTTATTTTTAGGATACAGAGCTAAAAACCCAAAATACAGTTTTTCAATTGAAAAAATAGAAGGAAACCACAAAAAAATTGATTTTTCTTTCCATCACGCTGAAAATACCAAATTTTGTGATAAATTGGATACATGGGTTACCCCCGGAATGCCGTACATACTTTACATAACTGCAGGATTTGTAGTGCAACTTCTTTTTGGAGATATTGTTTTTATCATAGGTAATTTTTAGTGAAATCTTTCTCAGAGCCATCGTAGGCAAATAACTGTCAAATATGGTGTAATTTTTTCTTTTTACATACACAACTTCTTTATATTAAAAACACCCTTTTGACCTATATGTCATCTGATGATACAGACATAGATGGAGATCTAGGCGAAGTCATAAAGACCTTGGAAACCCTGATAGACGAGGCAGTCCAAGTATATGAGTTAGATAAGGAAAAGGTTAACGTAATAGATGAATTATACAATTCTTTAAAAGTAATAACAAGTTTTCTTGGTTTTTCGGTCGATTTGTATCCAGAACTTTTGAATCTCCCACCAGGTTCAAGAGCTGTACTTACTCCGTCACTTGATATCGTACTTATAAGACCAAACTTCAAATCCGAGACAAAGAGACTAGATCAATTTTCATTAGAAGAGGTAACAAATATCATAAGATATGGCACTCCTGCATTGATAAGCATGGCAAGTGCTGATAGAACATACAAAAATAGACGTATTTCTTTCTTGAAAAGCGCTGCTGCAAAACTAAAGCAAGTATCACATGCAAATGTTGATGAGAATGCAATGACAGATAGTTCAAGACGTATGGAAAGAGTTGAAAGTTAATGCAGAACAGAAAAACATGTGGAGTTTGTATAATTGATGGATTCGAGTCAAGGAGAGACTATCATCTTACAGACTTAAAAAAGGAGACAAAGGCTTGCTCAGAAATAATGGGTTTGAAGCTCAGAGTAGATAATGCTTCTAAATCCTCAGATTTTGTAGAGTTTAATGAACAACTAGTAGGAGATTATCAAAAAATGAAAAAAAGACAAGAAAAAAAATCAAACTTGATTGACATGAATAGTGATTCCATCCGTAATGGGAGTGGATTGATAGGGAAAAATTCCAAAGATTCAGAAGAAATGAAGTCAATGGTTGCCAATACACAAAAGATCAAAGAACGGATAGTTGGCCTTTCTTTAACAAGTCTGGAAACCGGGATCAAGCGTGCTGATATTATCAGGTACGAATTGCCACTTGAGTCATCATCATTAAAATTCACCTCATCCAATACCAAATTCTCTCATTTATCGATCATTAATGTAGGTGCTCAATGAGATGGAACAATCAAAATCTGATAAAATTTCCTCAAAAAAATTAGATAATCCACAAGAAATAGGCACCAAAATTGAAGAAACTAACATCACTCGATCACATAAACGATCAGATCGATCAAAACTAGTTAACTCGCGCACAATATATCCCACCAACAATTCTACCAACTACACGGGAAATAGAATGAACCAAGAACAAGAACAAGTAGGAATGACAGCGTTTGATTCAACTCCAGATTCTGGAATGTATGATTACAGAGTATCTTTGGAGAAATTAAAAGATGAATTATCAAAATTTGGCCTTACTGCAAACCAGTCAAAGGTCTACATATATTTAGGAAAATACGGGTCTAAGACTGCGCCGGAAGCATGTAGAGCATTAAAAATACCAAGAACTGAAACTTATCATCTGCTTACTACCTTACAAAATAAGGGTATAGTTTCTGCCACATTCCAACATCCAATAAGATTTTCAGCTTTGCCGTTAGATAAAGCCGTTTGGGTACTTGTAAACGCAGAAAAAGAGAGAGTAAAGTCGCTAGAAAAACAAGAAAAAGACATAGTTGAGTTATGGAATGGCATTCCAGATTTTAACACAGGCCCTATAGAAACAAAGGAAGAAAAGTTCCAGATGCTACAGGGTGCAAATCAAATTAATAGTAAGATCCAAGATATGATTACCAAATCAGCAGAAGAAATCCTTGTTCTAGGTTCTGAAAAAGACTTTCTAAGATTTTACCATTCAGATTTCTTGTCACCTTTAAATGATTCCAAATCTAATGTTAAAATACTCACTTCGTGCTCTGAGAAAACTCTTTACATTTTCGATGAAGCCGATAAAACAGATATAAAATTAATGCCGGCTGATATTAAGGAAGACATTTGTTTCATAGTCATGGGTGACGCAGTGTTATTCTTTATGAAAAACGCAAGCCAACCTGCGCAAAACTCGATGGCAATGTGGACTAACTCTATTGCAATGGTTCAATCAATGAGACTGTTGTTTAATTCGGTTTGGTCTAAATCTAAAGGCATTCATCCATAAACTAGGGCGTCAGCTTTGGATGCACTAGTTGTAATCCTGTGTCACTAAGTTTTATAGGATAGATTTGTTCGCTGTGGCGAACTCCTCTCATTTTAAGAACCTGCAATGTTCTTTCCATAGCATTTTCTCTTTGTGAATGGTTGAGCAAAATAATTCCAGAAGCAACATACCACTCTGTTGGAATTCTCTCAGTTGAATTGCTTTCTGATATCAGGATTGATGTACAGTGTCTGTCTTCTAAAGCTTGGAGCATTCCCTGCAGTCCTTGCCTCACATAGAATTTGTTTGCATATTGCATTGCAAGGACGGTAAGAGAATCTACAACAAGGCGCTTTGCGCCTATTCGTTTTATGCTGCTTACGATTAGTTGCGTCAAGTGCATAAATGGAAGTGTTTCTCCTCTGTAAAGCGAATCGTCTAGTTCTACAAAGCCTTCTTCCATTTTAAAAGGCCTGGCATCAATAATTAACATTTTTCCATCATCAATGAGTTTTTGAATATCCCAACCATACATTTTAAAATCATTTTTTATTTCACGTGGACTTTCAGCTAATGTGACATATACTACCGGTTCGTCAAAATCTTTGGCGCCCACATAAAGATATTGCATTCCAAATGTTGTCTTTCCACTACCAGGAGGACCTGACAATACAATTGTTTTTCCTTCTCTAAATCCTCCAGACAATATTGAATCAAGTCCTGGAATTCCAGTTCTTACTTTAATCGAAGATTCTATCACGTACACTATCTCACAAAAGTCTATTTAAAGAATAGTAACAATCTTCATGTAACTGTTTCCATCTTCGGAATTATTTTTTCAAGAAAAAATATTTGTCAAACAATTGTTTCCATTTCTGGTACAATTTTGTAAATAAAAATTTCAGAGTAAAAAAGATGATAGAGAAACAACTCATAGTTAACAATTTTAAGACATGAAAAGATAGAACTTACATTGACAAAGATTCTTGGAATAATAGGCGGTGGACAACTTGGAATGATGCTTACAGAAGCAGCAAAAAAAATGAGTGAGCATATTTCTGATGTGATTGTATTAGACCCAACAAAAAATTGTCCTGCCTCAAAAGTTGGTGCAAGACAAATTGTTGGAGATTTTAAAGATAAAAATGCCATTGTAGAATTGTCATTGCAGTCAGACATCATAACATATGAGATAGAATCTGGAGATAGCGAGGTTTTGGAGTCGATAAATTCTGGGATGACAATAAATCCGGCTCCTTCTACTCTGAGGATTATTCAAGACAAGTACATGCAGAAGAAATTCTTACGTGAAAACGGTTTACCAGTGCCGGATTTTGTGGAGATTAATTCGTTTGATGACGCCAAGGAAAAGATCAAATCCTTTGGATATCCTGTTATGCTAAAGGCTAGAAGAGATGCATATGATGGAAGGGGCAATTTTAGGATAGAAAATCCAGAAGAGATAACACATGCATACGAACAATTTAGTGGTAGGCCAATGATGCTTGAAAAAGTAGTTGATTTTCAAATGGAAGTATCAGTAATCGCTGCAAGAAACACAAACGGACAAATTGCAATATATCCTCTAGTAGAAAACATTCATGAAGAAAATATTCTAAAACTAACAATTGCACCTGCTAGAGTTAATAAAAAAATTTCAGAAGAGGCCGAAAACATTGCCAAAAAAACAATGGAAGTATTCCATGGTGCAGGAGTATTTGGCATTGAAATGTTTGTAACAAAAGACGACCAAGTTCTCATTAATGAGATAGCTCCAAGAGTGCATAATTCTGGACATCATACTTTGCAATCCAGTTCAACATCTCAGTTTGAACAGCATCTGCGAGCAATACTAGGATTAGAGCTTGGTAATACTGATCTTTTACATCATACTGTAATGTGCAATATCTTAGGGCCACAAGGATTTCAAGGAAAATACAAACCATTAACAATCGAGCAAAACAACGGAGTTTATGTAAAGATGTATCAAAAAGATGAAGTAAAACCCCAAAGAAAAATGGGACATTTCAACGTAGTAGATGTAAAGGATACAAAAGATACTAATATGCTTCTCAAAAAAGTTGAAGAAGTTAAAAGTTTAATAAAATTCAGTCCCGTTTGATCTTATGAGTTATTCAAAAAAATCACTGATCGGAATTATCATGGGTTCAAGCTCAGATAGTAAAATAATGCATAGTGCTGCAGAAATTCTCGGTGAGTTTGGAGTAAAACATGAGGATCAAATCATTTCTGCTCACAGAACGCCAACTAGGCTTTTAGATTATGCAAAACATGCAGAAAAAAGCGGATTCAAAGTGATAATAGCAGGCGCCGGAGGTTCTGCTCATCTTCCAGGAATGATTTCCTCTCACACAGTAATTCCAGTAATAGGAGTACCCATAATGGTATACAATGATAAATCAGGAAGTTCGGATCGGTTCAAATTTTCAGCATTTGGGGGGCTGGATTCGCTTCTATCCATATCTGAAATGCCTACTGGTTCTCCCGTTGTAACTGTGGGAGTAAACAAGGCAGCTAATGCTGCCTTGTATGCATTAAAGATACTTGCTAATGAGTTTCCAGAACTCCAGAAAAAACTAAAAAAGCATAAAGAAAAACAGCATCATTCTGTAATTAAAGAATCTGAAGAGATGAAAAAAATCGGGTTATCCAAATTTGCAAAGAAGAAATACAGGATGTAACATATTTTGCACAGTTGGAAATAAAGGAAATTCTTTACACTTCTATCGATAAGCATAGCAAGTATCTTGTTTCAGATATTGCACAGGGCAAAAGCCCCGAAGTCATAAGAGTCATATATCAAGAATGTGAAGACCAACTTGATAAACTGGCTGAGAATAAATCAGAGACCCTAGGAATATTTGTAGAAGGGTTGATTCATTATCTTTTAACCACTGCACTGATTCCAAGTCAGCGAAAAATTACTTCCAATAGTGTTTATGTTGATATCGCGATACCGGATATTAAAACCCTAAACACAATTCCACAAGATGCATTGATCATATCATTTCCAAAAACAAATGATCTTCCTACAATAAAAAACAGATTAGAAGAGATTGTCAAGATTCAACCAATTAAAGAAAACATATGGTTTGTTTTAGAAGATTGGATAGACATAGGAATCAGAATATACACCGTAAACAATATGGGGGATTTTCCTTTCTCGAATATAATTAACGACATAATTGGTTTCCTTACCAATAAAAAGCAGTCAAAACTTAAGCTTTTTAGGATATGAGTGACTCAACGTCGACTTTTTTGCCTACCATCTCAATCATTGTATCAATTTTGTTGTAATCCTTTATGAAGGGCACCACTCCCAAAATATCCAAACCAGTAATCTCGTGTAATGTGATAGGTGTATTTTTTTCTGCAGCTGAGCCTTTTTCATCAAAATTGTTTATGACAAGTCCTTTTACTTTGATACCGAAATCTTTGCATAATTGATATGTCATCATAGTGTGATTCAATGTTCCAAGAGTTGCCCTTGTTACAATAATTGTTTCAATATCCATTGCCTTTATCATATCAACAACAAAGAAATTTTTTGTAATAGGTGTCATTATTCCCCCTATTCCTTCTACTAACAATACGTCATGAATAGATAATAATTTTGTAAATGTTGTAAGGATCAGTGGTATATCTACAGGCAATGACAAAAGTTTTGTTGCGTCATATGGGGAAGTTGGAATTGGTAGAAATACAGGGTTTATCAAATCTTCTGAATCTTTTGTTCTAGAAGCTTCCACAATAATACCAACATCCAATGATTTGAATCCTGTTTTTTGTGTAATGCCTGTAGCAATAGGTTTCATAACTCCTACATTAACACCAAGTTTTCTCATTGAGCCAGCAAGGCCTGCAGTGATTACAGTTTTTCCTACTCCAGTATCAGTGCCGGTTATGAAATACGTTTTCATGGTCCATATCCTTTACAAAACATTCCTTAAGAGTTCACCGTACCATTATTAATGCCAAAGCCAGAGTTGCACTAAATGAATTCCAAAAAATACGTATGGCATCCTTACACACAGATGAGAGAGTGGAAAGAGTTTGACATAATAACAAAAGGGGATGGAATGTGGCTTATTGATGCAAAAGGCAACAGACTACTTGATGGAGTTGCAAGCATGTGGTGTAATGTCTGGGGACATTCTAAAAAAGAACTTGTAAATGCCATGATAAGGCAGGCAAAAAAATTACAACACTCATCTTTGTTTAACCTTACAAATGATCAGGCAGAGTCACTTGCTGAAAAGCTTGTCAAAATATCTCCTGGAATGAATAAGGTATTTTATTCTGACAATGGTTCTACGGCCATGGAAGTTGCCGTAAAGATGGTATTACAATATTGGCAAAACATCGGAGTAAAAAATAAAACAAAAATCGTCTCGTTACAAAATGGGTATCATGGTGATACGGTTGGATCCATGTCTCTTGGTTATGTTCCACTATTTTTTTCAAGATTTAAAAAATTACTCTTCCCAGTAATTAGAACACCAACTCCAGAAAAATACAGGATACCAAAAGGTTTTACTTTCAAAGAATATCAGGATTTTTGTATTAATAAAATAGAAAACATATTTTCAAAAAATAATGATATTGCAGCTTTTTTTATGGAAAGCGGTGCACAGGTAGCAGGAGGAGTTGTGATTTATCCACAAAACTTTCAGAAAAAAATCAGTCAATTGTGCAAAAAATACAACGTATTATTTGTATTAGATGAGGTTGCAACTGGATTTGGCAGGTTAGGCTCATTTATAGAATATCAAGCACAAAATAGCAGACCAGATATTGTAACATATGGAAAAATGCTTACAGGGGGATATTTGCCACTTGCAGTCACTCTAACTAATAAGAGAGTTTACGAATCATTTCTTGGCAATTACAGTGAGATGAGGCATTTCTTTCATGGTCACACGTTTACAGGCAATCCCCTTGCGTGCGCAACAGCATTAACTAACCTTGAAATGTATAAGAAAAACAAACTAATTTCTAAAATTCAAACTAGTGCCAAGCAATTCGAGTCACGAATTTCAGAAATTAGCGAATTGAATCTTGTAGGTGATGTCAGACATAAAGGCATGCTTATGGGAATTGAGCTTGTAAGTGATAAAAAGAAAAAGATCGCAGTTAAATCAGATAAATCAATTTATAAGAAAATTTTTGTTGAAGCAAAAAAACACAAGTTATACCTCCGTACTCTTGGTAACATTGTAATGCTTGTGCCACCACTTGCAATTTCGAAAAACGAATTAGATTTCTTACTTGACGGTACCATAGATACGATAAAAAAAGTTACGAAGGTAATCTGATTATCTCCTTCGCGCTCTCCTAAGTTTTACGCCCATCTCTCTGATTATTCTGTTTCTTACAACTAACGAGTTCTTCAAACGCCTTCCTTCTCTTCTTGCCATATCACGTTCTCTTTTTGCTCTGTTAAGTGCTGCGTGAACAGTAATCATTTGTTTACGAGTTGGCGCTGGAGTAGCTCTTCGCTTTGATCTTTTAGATCGTTTTGATCGTTTTTTAGACGCCATATGCAGTCTTCATAATAGTAATAATTAAGCATAACGTATCAATCGTTTTTGTCGGGGATCACTACTAATATTTTTTTATATTACGAAATGAATCAGATTATTATGCCACAGATCCGTCAGTGTCCAAATTGTAAAAAAATATTACAAATAAATGAAATTCACAGTTGTGGAAAAGAATCATCAAGGTTTGTGACATGTAATAAATGCGGAATGAGATATGAACTTGAGAGAGGACACATTTGTCCTACCATGATAAACTAGAAAAATCACCAGACCACACGTAAAAATTGTAAACCCTATGAGTTGTATTGGTTTACAATCAAGACAATCTTAATTAGTACATTATGAAAAAGAACATCTTATGAGCTCAGAATTAGAATTTATAACTAGATGTAAAGAAAAAATTCTCTCAGGTCAGGAGATTTCCCAGGAAGAGGCCAGAATCCTCATTAATGTTTCAGATGAAGATCTAGAACATCTTTCAAGTGCAGCAAATGAAATAACAAGAAAATTTAATGGTGATTTAGTCGATGTTGAAACACTGATTAACGCAAAAAAAGGGAATTGTTCCGAAGACTGTTCATTTTGTTCTCAATCCGGATTTTACAAATCAGAAATTGATACTTACAAACTATTACCGTCGGAAATCATAATAGATAATGCTAAAAAAGCAAAAAAAGATGGCGTCAAAAGTTTCTGTTTAGTTTGTGCATGGCGTGGCCCATCAGAACATGATTTTGATCAAATCTGTGACATTGTTCAAAAAGTTAACGACATGGTTGGCATAGAAGTGAATTGTTCTCTTGGGTTTATCACAGAAAAAATGGCAATTCGTCTTAAAAATCTTGGAGTAAAAAGATATAATCATAACTTAGAAGCGGCAAGAAGTTTCTTTGCTAATATTTGCACTACACACACATATCAAGATAGAATTGATACGGCCAAAATTGTGAAAAAAAACGGGCTCGAGCTTTGTTGCGGCGGAATTATAGGCATGGGAGAATCAAGAATACAAAGATTAGAGTTAGGTCTCGACCTATCAGAATTGGCTCCAGAAGAATGTCCAATAAACATACTAGTACCCCAAAAAGGAACACCGCTTGAATCTCAACAAAAAGTATCGCTTGGAGAGATACTTCGCACAATTGCAGTGTATAGATTTTTGATGCCAAAGACTATACTTAAGATAGCAGGTGGTCGCGAGATCCATCTTGCAAATGATCAGGAAAAGGTACTTCTTGGTGGTGCAAATGGGATTATTACTGGAGGATACTTGACAATTGGCGGCAACACCCCAAAAGATGATTTTCAAATGATATCACAAATAGGCCTTGAAACATAAATTTGATTTTGTAAATTCCAGTCTTAAAAAATTAAAAGATCGGAATCTATATCGAACATTACTACATGGTAGTAATGAAGGCCCATACTTCATATTCAAACGTAGAAAACTGATCAA